>Ga0115566_10001799_pt1 | contig 18116 bp, 9 predicted proteins | sample COGITO_mtgs_1204_3_FD_87173 | JGI IMG/M metagenome (GOLD analysis project Ga0115566, IMG submission 87173) | Pelagic marine microbial communities from North Sea - COGITO_mtgs_120405 | ecosystem: Environmental > Aquatic > Marine > Epipelagic | place: Germany:Helgoland, sampling site Kabeltonne...
AATATGAAAAATTGTCAAAATTACTACCAGAAGCAAGAATTGGTATAGCGCATGGGCAACTAAGAGAAAAAGATTTAGAACATGTCATGCAAGATTTTCATCAACAACGCATTAATTTTTTACTTTGTTCTACTATAATTGAAACAGGAATTGACATACCTACAGCAAATACGATTGTTATAAATCGTGCAGATAAGTTTGGTCTTGCACAACTGCACCAACTTAGGGGAAGAGTAGGGCGGTCGCACCACCAGGCTTATGCATACATGCTCTTAGATGAGGACAGAAAACTCTCATCTCAATCCAAAAAAAGACTTGAGGCAATCCAGTTGCTAGAGGATTTAGGCTCTGGTTATTATCTTGCAATTCATGATCTTGAAATTAGAGGAGCGGGAGAATTATTAGGTGATAATCAAAGTGGGCAAATCCATGAAATTGGATTTAATTTATATATCGATATGCTTAATCATGCGGTAAGGCAATTAAAAATGGGTAAAGTATTAGACCTGGAGGATCCAATAAAAGCAAATACTGATATCAATTTACATGCCCCAACGATAATTACAGATGATTATGTGGCCAATACAAATGAAAGGTTAATTCTTTATAAGAGACTCTCAAGCTGCAGTAACGTTGATGAGTTAAAAGAATTAGAAGAGGAATTCATAGATCGGTTTGGTTTAATACCCGAACAAACTCAAAATTTAATTAGATTACATAAATTAAGGGTACTAATAAAAAACTATGACATTGAAAAAGTTGATGCAGGAAATTCTTCTATAGAGATAACATTTAATACACATGCAACAGTTGACCCAACGAAAATTATTGATCTAATTCAGTCTGATCGCTCATATAAAATGAACGGACCCAATAGAATAAAAGTAATAAAGTCGATAAGTGAATTCAACAAGAGGGTAGAGTTTGTAGAAGAAACTATAAAGAACCTGCATTAAAGTTAGTCAAGCGTGATTAATTCTCCATCCTTACAAAAATAAATTGCCTTTTTAATCGAATAATTTTTATTAAAAATCTTTTCATATCCATCAAGTTGAGCTTTATACATTTTAGCGTGACTAACTAAATTTTTCTCATTAAAAACTGTCTTGTAGTCAATTACCCATCGTATATTTTTGTCAATAAAAGAGCGATCTGGAATTAATAGTTTTCTCATTCCTTGCTCATGGAATAAAGTATATTTTGATTCCATATAATCTTCTTCATGTATTGTACAAAGCCATTTTCCAATATCTTTTTCTAACAAATGATTTAAGGATTGAGTAAAAGTCTCAATACCAAGGTTTGTTTCGGACTTTGTAAAATTTTTATGGATAAAAAGACGCTCAATATATCTTAATTTATTACTTAAAATAAAATTTATATCTAATTGTTTTTTAACAATTAATTCTAAATATTTATGTATAATTTCGCCAGTAAAAGTATAGATAGTAGAGGTATTATTATTTTCATTTTTTGTATGATCTTCTCTATTGATTTCGCTATAAGCGTCTTCATTATCAGTGTAAAAAACATCTTTTAACCGCCTTAATTTAGGTATAAATTGGCCATAACTTCTTATTTTTTCATGTGGATATATAGGTATTATTTCTGGCTGAATAGCGGGCCAAATAATTTTTTGAAATGACCCCGATTCTAGAGCTTCTTCAATATTTTTTGTGGTTTTTTTGATAGAGCCAATCATATAACAATCTTGCTTTGCCCGTGAAATAGCTACATAAAGCAATCTTATTTGTTCATTTGTTAATCGCTCTAACTCATTTTCTCTGTGGTAATCATATAAATTTTTTTCTTCGTTTGGATTAATGATTGATATCAGTCCTTTTTCTATATGAAATAATGATTTATTTTCATTTCTAACTTGTTTATTCATATTTGGAATTACGACTACATCAAACTCTAAACCCTTAGCTTTTTGGATAGTTAAAAATTTTATCGGATTGGAAAGATGGGTGGTTGTATTGAGATACTCCTGCTCTATTTGGCGCTCAAGGCTAACAAAATCAATAGAAATCAATGATTTACTATACTTGTCGACTAATTCAAGAAAAAGATCAATGACTGGATTATCAGATTCATTGATCAAGGTGTATGGCCCACTTAATTGTCTCCAAATTGCCTCAATAAAAAATCTATTTGATAGTCGTGAGCGAAAATTTAAATTTCTGCGAATAACTTTAACAAAATGGGTTAGTCTTACCTGACTATTTTTTGACAACGAAGTAACAAGTTTTTTATCATTGAGGATATCCCATGCAGTTTTTTTATGAGTAGTTTGAAATAGTTTTGCAAAATCAATGTTTGTTAATCCAACCCAAGGTGCTCTTAATGTTGCCATCCAGGCTACTTTGTCATCAAAATTAAATAAAGCTTTTGTGAGCGACAGGATATCAATAAAGGCTTGATTTTCCTTTACAGGAAATATTTCAATAGCTTCAATTGGCAATGAACTGTATTTTTTATTAATTAACGAAAGCAAATCATTCAAATGCGCTCTTGATCTTGTTAACACAGCAATACTGTCCAATGGCCGTTCTTTTTTGAGCTCCTTGAGAAAATTAGCCACATAAGTTGCTTCAGCTTGACTTTGTTCACGATTATCGGCTGTGTCAATCTGCAAAAGATTGCAATGAATACCATTACCTTGAATCTGGTTATTACCATGCATGACATTTTGGTAAGTAATTTTCCCCAGATGAAAATCATTACTTTTTGGAAAAAGAATAGAGAAAGAGTCATTTAGCCAATTAATAATATTAGAGTTTGATCTGAAATTGGTATTAAGACGCAGAGATTGTAATTTTAAATCTTCACCCAAAGTCTCATTGAGTTGCAATTGATGAAAAATTTCAACTTCTGCTTTACGAAAACGATATATTGATTGCATCGGATCGCCAACAGCAAAAAACGTTTTTTTGTTATTGGAGGCAAAGTTTTGTGTGAGTAATTCCAGAAAGTAAAGTTGGTTATAGTTAATATCTTGAAATTCATCGACCAGGATATGATCAATATTTTCATCAAGTATTTCAGCAAGATTGGTTTGACCTAAAACCTGATTAGCATTAATCATCACTTGTTCAAAATCAAGTTTTTTTTGAACGGTAAATTTTTCATTCAACCGTTGATAAATTAATGCAAGAATAAGTATAAGGTCTGGAATAATAGGTAAAAAATCATCATATTTTTTTAGATAATTCACTGTAGATAACTTTTTTAAAATATTGATTTTATTGTAATTATTTTTAATAAAATTTATTATTTTTAATTTAATATCCTCCCCTTTTTGGTCGTTACCCACCCCTTGTCTTTTATCAAACTGCTTTCTTATCTCATAATTATTCGTGAAAATTAATTTGGCAAAATCATGCCAGTATTGATATTCATTTTGGCTTAAATTAATCCCCTGGGTAGCTTCAATGATAGATCTAATCTCTTTTTTTTCATCGCGAGTAAAACTAGCATTTATTTGTTCAAAAATATTTTTAATTTCTTTTTCAGCATAATTCTCATATTCTTTCTTAAGTTGATTCATTTCTTTGTTCTTATACTCTATTATTTTTGGTAACCACTGACCTCTTTTCTTCAATGCATTGACGAGTTGTTGAATGATTTTTGCATAATCATTGTTTAGGTAAGTAAATATCGTTTTTATGTATTTACACTCATTAATTATTTCTTTAACGGAGTCAGCATATAAATCTTCTGGATTTTCCTCCGTAGTAAGGTTTCTTCCATGATTTTCAAAGATGGAGGTTTGATTGATGATTTGATGAGCTAATTTATCAATTGTTAGAATCCTTAATTCCTCATAGAATCGTGGATGCCAACCTAATTCTTGCGCTTTATGTTTAATTTTTTTTATAAGCACATCATTATCTGAGCCTTTAATTTCGCTACTAAGTGCTGTTTCAATGCGCTGCTTCATCTCCATTGCAGCCTTATTTGTGAATGTGATAGCAATGATTGCTGTTGGTTTATCTACTTTTAATAATAGGTTTAAAAATCGTTGAATAAGTATGCTTGTTTTGCCAGAGCCCGCCGGAGCATTCACAATAAATGAACCTGGACCTATTGCTTTTTTTCTTACCAAATAATCAATTGGATTCTTTTTAATCATAGTTTTTCAAATTGATATTTTTTTTCCGGAAGCCTTAATAGTGGGAGAATTTGACAATAAGTAAAATCAGTTTTTTCGTTAAATTGAACAGCACATTCGCCTTTTAAATAGGAGTCAGCGGTAGTTTTAATTATTTCTTCCCATTGCAACTTTAAGTCATGCCAATTTTTAATTGAATCGGAATCAATTTTGCCGTTAAATGTTTTTGTTATAGTGATTTTTTCATCCGATGTGACGCCTAATAATTTATTGCCATTACGATTGATACTTGCAATACCAATGCCAGAAATATTTTTTATCGGCGCGTAAATAGCATAAATTGGTAATTGCAGATCCACTATATCAACAGCAAAAAAACTTTTACGTGTTGGAATATTTGCACCAGTTTTATAATCTAAAATGATATTTTGATTTTTTGATAATTGGTCAATGCGGTCAATGCGAATTTTAAATTTTAATGACTCAATCTCTATGTCATACCTTTCCTCAACACCCAGAACGTCAAAGGGGCTCCTTTCTTTTTCATAATTCAACCAATGAAAGAGTACTTTTAGGAGATAATCTTTTTCACAATCAAAAAGATCATTACTTAAATTCGTTTTTGTATCTCTAAGCTTATTCAGTTCATCATCAACATATCTCGCTAAAATATGCATTAGCTCATGATCATTTAGCTTAAGCAGGCTAGAATGACTTTTATACCTTAACCAAAAGCGCTCCAAGCAATGATGAATGAGGTTGCCTTCCTCCATTTTTGTCATCTCATCAGGGTCATCAATGGAAAAACTAAGTGCACCACATCGGTTTTCATAAAATGCCCACGCAGGACATTTTTTTTGATTTTCAAGTGTCCGAATACCATTTTTTAGCATGAGTTGATCACGGCTTAAGGGTAATGATATTTCATCACTTATTAGCTCTTGGTGTGACAACATTGAGGAGTACTTTACTTTTTCTGGCATGAAAGTAGCCACATTCAGAAATTCTATTAATGATGGCGTCATGGGAACATCATTATTCATGTTAGAAAATGATATATTGAAGTCGTGAACACCCGTACCTAATTGATTAATTTTATGAAAAGTAAATTCCTCATAATATTCATCATCATAGATACAATACTTTTGTAAGAGATTTTTGGAAAAAAAAGGATTGTAGTTATTTTTTTTTGGCCAAAAACAATTATTCATATTAAGAAGCCATACGCCATCGTAATCAATAATATGGTCTTCAAGAAATCCTGATAGAGTGATTTCGGTCCCATGATAATGCGTTTGGGGCACAATATTATCTAAATGATAATTGAGTATTGCAAAATAGTCTTTTGCTTCGATTTTATCAGTAATTATGCTAGAAGTAATTGAATTAATTACTTTATTAAAAGACTCTAAAATATTGATTTCAAACGGTAAATATTTTTTATTTTTAAACCATCCAGATTTACTTTTTAGCTCAATAAGTACAGAATTAAATTCTTCAATAGGCTGTTTTTTTGCAAGAATATTCTTTTTTTGTTCCATCATACATAGAAATTCTAATAAATTTATTAGAGCATTTTCTTCTTTTTCATTATGCAGATTAAGTAAAAATATTATATTTTTAATACTAAATTTTTTTTGTTTTGTACTCTTTAAAACATCAGCAAATTTTTGTCTGGCTATAAGATCGGTACCTTCAAGCCAATTAGGATAATAAAGGATCGACTGCCATGTTAATGAAAGAGGTTTTTCGTCAATTATTAGCCAAAGAAGGTTTTGCATAAATTTAATTGACGGCTCATTGGATAGGGGGCGATTTAACTTTGTTTTAATTTTACTAAACTGAGATAAGTCTTTGTAAATTTCAGGCTGGACGATTTTATTAATCTTACTTTCTAAAATTTGTTGATATTGGCTTAACTCTGGGCTAACAATAAGAAGATTTTTTTTACCTTTAATTCGGCAATTTCTTACCCAGTCGCACACAGCATTTATTTCTAAATCAATATTTTGGTATCTTTTTATTTTTGGCGAAGATTTTTTTTCTTCTGCGTTAATCGAATATATTTGATTTTTCTTTGCTAAAACATTTATGAGGCGTTGGTAATTTTTTTTATCTGGATCAATATTGGCAACCAAAAACTTTTGCTCATGAATGAAGTTATCTTCATCAATAATTTTTGTAAATAGTTTTATTAAGTCATAACGAGTTAGAAAATGATTGTCTTCGATATGTTGATAGAATTCTTGGCGCCAAGCAGCAAAAATTCGTGCTTCACGATAGGACTGATCCATCTTCAAATCTTTATCTGAGATTTCATATTCAGAAATCAGCTTATTGGAGCGCATACAAAATTCACATAATTCATCTATGTTGGTAATTGATTTGTTGCGAATATTTTTCTTAATAGAATCTATTATTATTTTTTCCCATATGAATTTTTCGTCAATGCTATTAATAATTTGTTTAGGGATTTGTTCATGATTAATGAATTCTAGATTTTTGTATTCCTTTGCCGCCCACTGATCTATAGTTAAGACTTCGAGTCGATGATATGTATCTTTTGTGCTTTTATTTTCAAGTTGTTGAAAAATATCATCAACTTGATTTGAGGTAGAGCATAGAATTGCGTTGTAGAATTGGTTAATCATTAATTACCTAGAGTCACTATGAGTATCAATAAAAATTATATAACACCCGAGGGCTTCAAATTGCTTCAGGAGGAATTAAATAATTTAATCAAACAAGAGCGACCTGATCTTGTTAAGGTTATCAGCTGGGCTGCAGGTAATGGTGATCGTAGTGAAAATGGCGATTATATTTATGGTAAGAAGCGGTTGCGTCAAATTGATGCCAGAATCAAATTTTTATTAATCAATATTGAAGATGCAAATATTATTCATTTTGATGAAAAAATGGACCAATCTAAAATATTTTTCGGAGCCAAAGTAAAATTATTTGATGAAAATGAAGAAAAGGAAATAAATATTCGAATTGTAGGTGCTCAAGAAATAAATCATCATCCAAGCTACATCAGTTGGCATAGCCCATTAGCGCGTGCTCTTATAGGAAAAATGATTGGTGATAATGTTGATGTTGATACCCCTAATGGCACCAAGTTATATAGTGTGCTGGAGATTTGTTATTGAGTAATTTTGATATATTCGTAAAAGCAATTGATAATTTTGGTGATATATCAATTGCCTATCGATTAGCAGAAGGCTTATCAACAAAAAGTAACCCGGCGAGATTATTTATCAAAAAAGATGCTGTTTTTGATGAGTTTCATAACTTACAGCCTGATCATTTGTTTATTTGGGTCGATATTAATCAGATTGAACGTGACGTTGTGCCAGCGAAAAATATTATAAGTATTTTTGATACTTTAATTCCTGATCACTACCTTGCAAATATTAAAGAAAAAACAAATCTTTATATTTACGAGTATTTATCAGCAGAATCCTGGATTGATGATTTTCATTACAAACCATCATTTTCAACTAATCCAAATTGTAATAAAAAATATTTTTACCCTGGATTTAGTGAAGCCAGCGGGGGACTGTTGCTCGATAAAAATTTTAATGATTCAAAGCCATTTTCATTAGTGCAGCGTATTACAAGTGAAAAAAAACAAAATAAAAAACTCATGTGCTCTTTTTTTTACTATCCACATACTAATTTGCAAAAACTTATGATGAATTTTATGGTACTTAAAAAATCTTATAGCGCCTTTGTTTTAGAGGGCATAACGCAATTAAGCAGAAAAGAATGCGAGTCAATGAATATTAACCCATTCAAGATGGTCTCAATGAATCAATATGATCAATTATTACTTGCTTGTGATATTAATTTTGTTCGTGGAGAGGATAGTTTGTGTCGTGCAATTTTTGCAAAAAAACCATTTATTTGGCAACCCTATAGCCAAAAAAATAATTTGCATCTAGATAAACTTAATGCTTTTATTAATTTTTTTTATGCAGAGGCTGATAAGAGTGTAGTTGATGTTGTCAGGTCAGCAAATATTGAGTGGTCTGCAGGTTGTATTTCCTCAACTCAATTAAGAAATTATTTAAATCTTCTTGATTATTTAACTGAATATCACTTTAAAAAATCGTCGTCGATTATGCTTAAAAAAACAGTGTTTGAGAACCTCAAAGAATCTTGTCGAAAATAACATTTCTTGTATAATCGCTTCTAAAATTTTATTGGAATATATCTTATGAAAACTGCTCAAGAACTTCGCGTTGGAAATGTATTTATGGTTGGTCAAGACCCAATGGTTGTCTTGAAAGCGGAATATAACAAGTCAGGAAGAAATTCAGCTGTTGTAAAAATGAAGATGAAAAATCTTTTAACAGAGGCAACATCGGAGTCAGTATTTAATGCATCAGATAAATTTGACCAAGTTATTCTTGAAAAAAAAGAAGTGACGTATTCTTATTTTGCAGATCCGATGTATGTATTTATGGATGATGAATACAATCAATTTGAAGTTGACGCAGAAAATATGGAAGATGCATTAAATTTCCTTGAGGATGGCATGCAATGTGAGGTGGTTTTTTATGAGGGAAAACCTATATCCGTGGAATTACCAAACTTTGTCATAAGGGAAATTTCTTACACTGAACCAGCGGTGAAAGGGGATACAACCTCTGGCAAAGTGATGAAGCCAGCAAAAACTAACACCGGATTTGAACTTATGGTTCCTTTATTTTGTGATACTGGCGACAAAATTGAGATTGATACAAGAACACTTGAATATAAAAATAGAGTGAAATAGCTTTATCCTGTCCCTCCGACAATTATATTATCTATTTTTAAAGTAGGCTGGCCTACGCCAACTGGAACACTTTGGCCCTCTTTACCGCAAGTCCCTACTCCAGTATCAAGCTTTAGGTCATTACCAACCATACTTACTTCATTCAGAATATCTGGCCCATTACCTACAATTGAAGCACCTTTGACCGGATGAATTAGTTTTCCATTTTTAATAACCCATGCTTGCGAGGCGGAGAATACAAATTTTCCGCTGGTAATATCAACCTGTCCCCCACCAAAATTATTTGCATACAAACCATTTTCTACTGAGGCAATAATTTCGTCGGGATGGTGGTTGCCATTTAACATGTAAGTATTCGTCATTCTGGGCATCGTTAAGTGCGCATAAGATTCACGTCTTCCGTTACCAGTCAGCTTCATATTCATTAAATGCGAGTTATGCTTGTCTTGCATGTAACCAACGAGGATACCATCATCAATGAGTACGGTTGAACTTGTCGGCGTCCCTTCGTCATCAACATTTAACGAACCTCGTCTATTTTGTAGCGTTCCATCATCAACCACAGTGATCCCTTTTGCAGCCACTTTCATACCTATTTTATTGCTAAAAGCAGAAGTTCCTTTACGATTAAAATCTCCTTCTAATCCATGTCCAATCGCCTCATGCAATAATATTCCAGGCCAGCCTGGACCTAAAACTACTGTCATTGAACCTGCTGGTGCAGGTTTCGCCTCTAAATTAATCAATGCTTGATCCACAGCATCACGTGCATAGGATTGTATTATCTCATCTGTAAAATAGTCCAGGGTGTAGCGGCCACCTCCACCAGCAGAGCCTTGCTCTCGTCTCATGTTATTTTCAATAATGACGCTTAAAGACAGCCTAACAAGGGGCCTTTCATCTTCTATCAATTCACCAAAAAAATTTTTAATCAAAATTACATCGTATTCTGCAGCAAGTGATGCTGAGACTTTGATAATTCTTGAATCGAGTGTTTTGGTGAAAGATTCTATTTTTTGCAATAGGTTAATTTTTTTTTCTACATTGAGGCTATCGATAGGATTGCTAGATGTGTAAAGTGATTTTTTTAATGAAGATGCCTGCATTGGAAAGGTGGCTGATTCACCTTGGCTATGCATGGATTTTATTGTTTTAATTCCATTCTCAAGTGCAGCTAGAGAGATTTCATCAGAATAGGTAAAGGCGGTTTTTTCGCCAACAATAGACCTTAAACCCACCCCTTGTTCAATTGAAAAACTCCCGTTGTTAACTTTGCCGTCTTCGATTGACCAAAATTCATTTTTTGAGTACTGAAAATACAAATCGGCATAATCAATTTTTGTTGTCGGTAGCTTTGCAAATAGCTGATCGATTGACTTTTCATCAAGATTTGCAGGCAAAAGGATTAACTGCTTTGCAAGTGAGTTAGCAGTCATTGAGTTTTTTTTGTATCCCGTGGTTCAAATAAAAAATCGATTACATCCTCTGTGGGCTGAATTAGATAATTATCAATCACCTCGCCCGTACCCTTTAAAACTTCGCCTGTAGGCTCCATGATTTCCTCTTCAAGAAAATTATCCACTTTTGTATCTATAATTTTCTCTTTTGGGTCTTGCCATGTTCCTGTTACATGGTACTCAGCAGTTGTAATTTTATTAAATGGATCATCTAGTATCTTTTGTGCTACAAATGCAACAGCAGCTGCAAGTGGCCCCCCCACAAGAGCTCCAGCGGTAATCGTATCACTTATTTTTGGTTGTATGGTGACGCGCATATCTTGTGTCTCTTTAATAAAATCAACTGATCCGTTCATCTTAATATCTGCTGATGGTCCCTGCACTTCAAACAAACTAGAGGATAAAATTCCTTTGTTAATAATGGTTTCTTTACTCTGAATCCTGTCAAAGGGTAACCCTTCTTCGAATAAATCACTAAAATCTAGGGTAAGACGGCGTGGCAGGTTTTGTAAAGAGATTAATCCAACCAACCGACCTGCAACCCCTGGCTCTATTTTTTGTACCGAGCCTTTTTTGGCAATCAATGCAAAATTTCCGTAAAAATCTTCAGCATCAAAATTTGATGGTCGATCATCCCAGGTAACTAAACCATCAATAGTTGCTTCACCCTTATTAATGAGATTTGGGTAACCAAGACTGGTAAGTGCCAGCCCAATATCTTTGATAGTCCATTTGAAATTAATACTTGTCTTTTGCGGCTCAACTTCAGATTTCCAATACCCGCTTCCATCTATCGAATAATCTTTTGTAGTTATGTTTAATTTATTAAAGACGAAACCTTCGATATCTTCATGCCCCTGCAGAACAACTTTACCATAATCGGTTTCGTTAATTTTAAATGAGGCAATATTCAATTCAATTTTACTTAATTGTCGATGTTCATCTAAGGTATTTGTTATTTCATTAGTATTTTCTTTACTAACCTCAGTTTCTTGTTCATTTGAATCTTCATCTTTTTTTAGATGTATTTTTGAAAAATTTGCTTTGTAGTAATTTTGCGTATCTTCAAAAGTAATCTCTCCTATAGCCTCATTGGACAAAACATCCAGCTCATATCCAGTGGGGGTAGGGTAGAAATTAAAAGAACTTTGAGTCAGCGAGTTTCCCTCAAAAATCAAATGTTCAATATTAATGACGGCTGAGTCGATGAGGGGGTCAAATTCCTCTTTTAGAGCTTGCCTCGAGGTTGTTGTTGGTTTATCACCTGGGTCCTCCTCAAAAATAAATTCAAAATCCTCGCTGTTGATTTCTTTGAAGTTTGCAAATAGGGCTACACCTTGCTTAGGCAATTCTGGTTTTGCATTAATTCCAATATAACCATGGTGAATGGTATTACTGGTATCTCTTTCAAGTTTTGCAGTCACGATGTTTCCATATGAAATGTCTATGAAATCTTTGCCTGTTTTTGGTGATTTTTTAATAAGCTGAAAGGGTATGGCTTGCTCTGCTGTTTTATTAAACCCCTCTAACGACTTGATAGACACTCCCTTTAAATCACTTTTTAACGTGAAAATTGATTGTTTATCATCAATGACTAATTGAGCATTCCACTTGGTTTCACCCTGAATCTTGTCTAACCACTTTTCTCCAAGTTTGGTTTTGATTAGATTGTTATGAATTAAACCATCAACGTCTAAAACTGTTTTTTCGTTAATATTGGACAAAGAAATATTTAGAGATTCATCGTAAACAGAAGCTTTAGCATTGGTAATAGATACTTTCATTGGATTAAAAAATAGATCTCCTCGAATTTCACTTAATAAAGGTAAGTCGAGTGTTTCATTTTCTAACGATGAATTTTGAAAAGAATAAATTCCATCATAAGTGAGTTTATCAACATCAGTTAAGGGGATCTTGAGTGAAAGCTTAAGGGAACCTGGCCCAAAACCTTTCATTCCCTCAGAAGTTCCTTGCATTTCATTTTTAATAGGGCTGTTATTAATAAATTTTATGATGATATCAAGCGGGCTATTAAGCTCTGCATCAATATTGAGCATGGGTATATCATCGGTAAAATTAGGAATAATCCCTTTAAAAGATTTAAATTGATTACCAAGAATCTCGCCTTCAGCACTGGTTAGTTCAATTCTTGAGGCATTTAAATTTACATCAACATTAAAGTTTGTTGCATTTGGCCAATTATCTCCGTATTCAATTTCACTTCCTACAATTGTTGTAGTGATTGTAAAGACCCCCTCACTTGCATCGGGTTGATTTTTTTCATCAATAAAAGGAAAGTCCCTCAGTTTGCCGCGCATGTTAATTTTTGTATCTTTAGCTACCCCTTTAAGAAGTGAGGTATCTAGCCAACTCAGTGCATCTTTACCCATTTGCTTGGGGTAATATTCCTTAAGATCTGATATATCTGCTCGGGGGATATCAATTCGGATGTCTATGGCGTCTTCGTCTGATGTTGAGGCAATGTATCGTCCATTAATAATGGCTTCAAAGTCAGAATTGTTAGCTGAAATATTTTTAATGAAAAAATTATCATTATTCCAAGTTAATATGCCTTTCAATTCATTAAATTTAATATTCTCTCTAAAGGTATCAAGCTTACTTAAGACAAAATTATTTGCATTTACCTTAATTTGTCCTGTGTTGTCTTGTATATTAAGGTGCCCAGAAAAGTTTTCAATTCCCGGATAATTTTTATAGGCTTTTACAGTGAGATTGGTTGCTAACATTTCAAGATTTAGGCCAGCAAAAAAACTATCACCTTGATTCCACTCTAATTTAAGGTTTTCAATACCGCCAGAAGGGGCAAGTCCAGTTAGATCTTGTTTGGTGGTATTAAAATCTTCAGGTAAATATTGAGCAAGGTCGGAAAGCGATGCAAGATTAATGGAATCAAGATTAAGTATGATACCAATTAATTCCTCATGACGGGTCTTCGTCTGGAAATTAAAATTATCTAGATTCAGCCCATTATCGAGCCCTAACGTTGCATCATTCGCTGTCACGGTTAAAATACTATTTTCATTTAAAACATTTAAAAAAGATTCTAATTTATTGATTTTTATGGTTTTATTATTTTCAGATAAGATATTTAAATTTTCAATTTCGACACGTCCAGCAAGCGAATAAAATATTCCATTTTTTACTGTTGTCGTGATATTAAGGTCGCCGAAACCTGAATTTATATCTACTGGGTAATCGATCCAAGGCTTTAAAGCGGGTAAATTAAAATTAGAAAACACTATATCAATTTCACTGTCAATCTCATCTTCTCGATCAATCTCTTGAAGATCAAAATAACCACTTATAGATATTTTTTCTGAGGTACCTGGTGCGATAAATGAGGATAAGCTAAATTCTCTTCGACCCACAAATGCGTAAATTTTTGATGATCCATAATTGATATCTACGTCATGAAATTCTAGCTTATTATCACCTCGGGTTAAATCAACCCAAGTAAAACTAGCATCAACGATGATTACATCATCTTGATTTAAGAGCCAATTAGAAAAACCTCCCCCATCTTCGTCATAGTCGAAGCTAATGCCATTTATTGTTAACGTACCATCTTTTTCTTTCACTATTGACATGTTAGGTCTGTAGAGTGTTATTTTATCTAAAGTAGGTTCCAGCCTTACCAAAGAGAGCCATGAGAAATCAATGTCAATTTGTTCAGCCCCTAAAGATTTCTCTAGGTTGGCATTTAAGATTTGATAGTTATGAACGGTAATGCTGGGATTGGTTAAATTCCAATTAGCCTCGATTGAACCAATTTCAACGTCATAGCCAATAATCGTCTCCATTTCTTTTACAATAAAGTTTTTTACTGTTTCAGTATGAGTTTTAATGTAAAAGTAGACGCCAACACTGCCGATGAGAGCAAAAGAAATACCTAAGATGAAAAAAGGTAAAACAATTTTTTTAAAAAAAAATGTTATTTTTTTAGGCATGGGTAGTTATTCAAACTTTAAAAAAAGATTTTATAGGTTTTATCTAAACTTGTACAAGAAACCTATAGTTTTTCGCTAAGCTGCTCGAGGATTGCAGGATTCTCTAGTGTTGAAATATCCGATGTGATTGCCTCACCTTTTGCCAGTGAGCGGAGGAGTCTTCGCATAATTTTCCCTGACCTTGTTTTGGGTAGGTTATCTCCAAAACGTATTTCATCAGGTTTTGCTATAGGCCCAATTTCTTTTCCAACCCAGTCACGTAAAGTTAATATTATATTTTTAGCTTTATCTGCTGACGGTCGACTGCCCTTGAGAACCACAAAAGCGACAATTGATTCACCTTTAACGTCATGCGGCTTGCCAACTACGGCAGCTTCTGCCACTAGGTCGTTTGCAACCAATGCAGATTCAACTTCCATTGTTCCGAGCCGATGTCCTGATACATTTAAAACATCATCTATCCTGCCCATGATTGTAAAATAGCCATTTTTTTCATCTCTTATTGCTCCATCTCCCGCCAAATAGAGTTTTCCTCCTAACTCTTCTGGGAAGTAGCTTTTTTTGAATCTATCTGGGTCTCCCCAGATTGTCCTAATCATTGATGGCCAGGGTTTTTTAATCACTAGCAGCCCGCCTTGACCCCAGTTCAATTCTTTGCCAACTTCATCAACAACGTCAATATCGATGCCAGGAAAAGGTAGCGTACAAGAACCGGGAACTAACGCTATTGCGCCAGGCAAGGGTGTAATAACGTGTCCTCCAGTTTCGGTTTGCCAAAAGGTATCCATTATCGGACAACGCTCACGCCCAACGGAATTGTAGCACCACATCCATGCTTCAGGATTTATAGGCTCCCCTACCGTACCCAAGAGACGCAAAGACGTTAAATCGTATTTTTTTGGATCGGTCTTAGGATTGACCTCAGAAGCTTTAATAAGAGCACGGATTGCCGTAGGAGCAGTATAAAAAATTGATATTTTATGTTTTTCTATTATTTGCCAAAAACGGCTGGCATCTGGGTAGGTAGGCACGCCCTCAAAAATAACTTGCGTTACACCTAATGCCAATGGACCATAGGCTACATAAGTGTGACCAGTAATCCAGCCAACATCGGCGGTACACCAATAGATATCATTCGCATGAATGTCAAAAGTCCATCGACTTGTATTCATTGCATGCAATAAATAGCCTGCTGTCGAGTGCTGAACACCTTTAGGTTTGCCAGTGGAACCTGAGGTATACAGGAGAAATAGGGGATGTTCAGCGCCAACAAATACCGGTTCACAATCTTTCGGTTGGTCTTTTATCAAATCCTGCCAAAGCAAATCATTTGGTGATAGGTCTATATCATCATCTGAGCGTTTTAAAACAATCACTTTTTCTATACAGCCACATCCCCCCATAGCAAGCGCTTCATCGACGGCTGTTTTGAGAGGTATTTTTTTCCCACCCCTGAATTGAAAATCTGCTGTTATAACTAATTTTGCTTGAGCATCAGCAATTCTCTCTTGAATACTTTTAGCCGAAAAACCACCAAAAACTACTGAGTGTGTAAGTCCAATTCGAGCACACGCTTGCATCGCAACAACCGCTTCGATTGTCATGGGTAAGTAGATAATAACTCGCTCTCCAGTACCCAAGTTGAGCTTTTTAAGACCATTTGCTAATTGACAGACTTGTTCATAAAGTTCTCTAAATGTAACCACTTTGTTGCTGCCATCATCAGCTTCAAATATTAAAGCAGGTTTATCAGGTTGCGTTTTTAGATGACGATCAAGACAATTATGTGAAGCATTAAGCTTTCCGTCTTCAAACCATTTGTAAAAGGGGGCATTATCTTCATTTAAAATTTTTGTAAAAGGTTTATTCCAAATTAACAGCTCGTTTGCTAAATCAGCCCAAAATTCTTCATAGTTTTCATTTGCTTTTTTACATAAAGCCTTGTAATGATCAAAACTGGATATGTGTGCATTTTTTGATATTTCTTCGGATGGTTTAAAAAGACGATCTTCATGATGCATTGATTCTATGGCCATTATTCACCTCTTTACATATTTTTTTCTTCTATAAGTCTTATATATCATATATAAGACTTATAATCTAGATATTTTTAAAAATGAATTTTAATTAAATTGCGCTTGTCGAAAAAAAGTACACATGTTAAAACCCAAGTATACAACTTTAGTGGTTTGTTTTGATGAGATTACGTTTAAGACTAAATTTATTAATAACGATTATTATGCTTTTTTTTATAATCGTCTTAAGCGTTGTTATTATGTATGCATCAAAGCAATCAATTCAAGAGGGCGTTGAATCAGCGCACGACGTTACTTTACAACTTCTCGATTCGGTCATAATCAGCTCATCCCAAAACCCAGAGTGGGGAGATACTCATATCGTCATGAGAGCATATTTAGAGGACCTAGGTCGTGTAAGAAGTAATAAGATTTATCTTTATGATTTACAAAGCAATTTGCTCTATAAGTCTCCTGATAGTACCTATCGACAAAATGAAACTCCTCCGAGCTGGTTTATAAAGTTTCTTGCCCCTGCAGTGACCGAGGATATGCGTTTAATAAGGTTTGGTAGGCTTATCGTACGTTCTGATCCTATTGGTGCAATCAAGGAAGCATGGGCTGTGATGAGCAATCTTTTCTATATCACCATGTTTTTTATTTTGGCTTTAAATCTAATTATTTACGTCTTGCTTGGAAAATGGTTACAACCTATCAATCCTATGCTTTCAGCGATCACGGCGATGGGGAAAGGCAATTTAAATGTGCGCCTTCCACGCTTTCAAGTTCCTGATTTTGATTTAATTTCAAAAAACTTCAATATCATGGGGCAGTCACTGGAAAAATCGACTCAAGAAAATAAAAGATTGGGGCTCATTGCGCAACAGACAGCAGATGCAGTCATGATTCATGATCATAATCTGAAAATTAACTTTTGGAACAAATCTGCTGAAAAAATTTTTGGTTACAAATCTTCCGATATTATTGGAAAAAAAATAAGTATTTTAGAACCCAGAAATCTTAATAAAAAGTTAGAAATAAATTACTCTAAATTGAGCAATATTATTATCAATCTTGAAACTCAAAGAAAAACTAAGTCAGGAAAATTAGTTAATGTCTCTATTTCTCGATCCCCGTTAATTGACCCAAGCTCTAAAAAAGTTGTTGGCGATATCGTAAGTATGCGGGACATATCTGAAAAAATTCAAGCATTGAAGTCTGCTGAGGCCTTACAGCAAAATAGGGAATTAACAGCCATAATCCAAGAGCATGTTGAGGACGAAAGAAAAAGTTTGGCACGTGAACTGCATGATGAATTAGGGCAGTATGTTTCAGCGATTAAAATTTTTACGCAGAATATTGTTAATCGATCAAAAGGAAAGGATAAAGTTATTGAAGAAAGTGCATCAACAGTGATGTCAGCTGCTAATCAAATCTATGATGGTATGCACAATATCATAAAAAAACTTAGGCCTGGAGCGCTTGATAACCTTGGTTTGAATGAGACCATTGTTGATTTTGTCAATAATTGGAAAAAGCAATATAGCAAGTTAAAGATTAACTTGAATATCAATGGTGATATTGATAATTTGGGTGAAATGATAAATATAAATATTTACCGTGTCATCCAAGAAGCTATGAATAATTGCGTTAAACACGCGAAGGCATCAAAAGTGAATATCAATATCGCTCGGAGAAAAAATAATATTGAGATACAGTTTCAGGATAATGGTGTAGGCTTTGATATAGGTATTTTGAAAAATTCCAAACAATTTGGTTTAG
>Ga0115566_10001801_pt1 | contig 18106 bp, 14 predicted proteins | sample COGITO_mtgs_1204_3_FD_87173 | JGI IMG/M metagenome (GOLD analysis project Ga0115566, IMG submission 87173) | Pelagic marine microbial communities from North Sea - COGITO_mtgs_120405 | ecosystem: Environmental > Aquatic > Marine > Epipelagic | place: Germany:Helgoland, sampling site Kabeltonne...
CTCGGCAGGTAGGAGCCGGCAAACTTTAGACGCAGCTTCAGATACAACTATAAGCACAAATATAGGAACAGCCATAGATAGAAACACCCATTTCGACATCCCCCTTGCAGATCTCTGCCGATGTTTTGGCAGGCTCGAAAGCAAGGTTCAGGCACTAACTAATCAGGCACTAACTAACAGGTAGTAGACATGATCATAATTAAGACCAACTACGGCGCAATTACCGTAGAGCTCAACTTCGACAAGGCGCCAATTTCGGCAGCGAATTTCATCGAATATGCTAAATCTGGATTCTACGATGGGACTGTATTTCATCGTGTTATTAACGACTTCATGATTCAAGGCGGTGGCTTCGAGTCTGGAATGAAGCAGAAGGACAATGGCACGCCCATTGAAAATGAGGCAGACAACGGACTGAGCAACGAAATAGGTACTCTGGCCATGGCCCGAACAGCCGTGCCCCACTCCGCCACATCACAGTTCTTCATCAATGTCGGTGACAATCACTTCCTCAACCACAGCAGCAAGACGGATCAGGGCTGGGGCTATGCTGTCTTCGGAAAAGTAACCGACGGCATGGATGTCGTAAACAAGATCAAAGAATGCGAAACCAGTTCACAGGGCGGCCATCAGGACGTACCAGTCACCGAGGTAGTCATCGAATCAGTCGAAATCACTGAAGAAGACTAACCTTGTCCCGCAGAATTCTGTTCATTTCCGACCTGCACCTGGAACAAGGACGGGCTGATATCACAGAGGCGCTACTGGCGTTCCTGGATAGAAACGAGTCGGCCTGCGACGCCCTGTATATACTGGGCGATCTCTTCGAGGTCTGGATCGGTGATGATGACAGCAATGAACTCAGCGCGAAGGTTGCGAAAGCACTCAATAGCTTTCATGCAGCTGGCGCCGGCATCTTTATACTTCACGGCAACCGAGACTTCCTGCTTGGAGCCGATTACGCGGCAAGTTGTGGAGCCACGATCATCCCCGATTCAATCACCATCACCACGCCGATAGGCCCGGCCATCGTGCTGCATGGCGACGACCTGTGCAGTGACGATGTTCAATACATGCAGTTTCGCACCATGGTGCGCCAAGCATCCTGGCAGCAGGACTTCCTCAGCAAGACGCTGAGCGAGCGCCGCGCATTTGCGGAGCAGGCTCGCCAGCTGAGTCAGCAGGCAACCTCGATCAAGGAAAATGCGATCATGGATGTCAACCCGGCAGCGGTAGAACAGCGTCTTCGCGAGCACGGGCAAACACTCATGATACATGGACACACACATCGCCCCGCGATACATGAGCTAGTACTCGAGGCGGCGATAGATTCCCGCAATCAGGCAAGAAGAGTTGTGTTGGGTGACTGGGACCGTCACGGATGGTATGCGGCGATAGATGCAGACGGGCTTGTTCTGGAAAAATTTCCTCTCTAAAACGCCCATCCCGGCATTCCGATCCCTATACCTATACCTATACCTATCACTAGCCCTAGCCCTAGCCAGCCTTGTTCGCCGAGACGTAGCGCGCATGATGGGCCTCGCTAAGAACTAGCAGGTCATTCTCGATAAGCTCACACAGTTCTGCCAGGGGCATCTCGGCAAAGCTACCGAGGGCATAGACTCCATATTCCTCAAGACTACCGATGCGACTGTGCGCCTTCTTCAATAGATTGTGCAGCCAGCAGTAAGGTGAGAGTGATTCATCATAGGGTACCTGATAGCGATCCAGGCCAGCCTTTAGGCTGGGCACGGAAAATATACGAAGCTTGCCTTCGAGAATCTGGGTATTAAGCCTTTCTATGCGGCTCAACACCGCCGACTTGGCTGCGTCGTCATAGCCATTCCAGTTGATCACCTCGACAGAATAGCGCTTACACCCCCTGCACACGACGTCGCCCAGGGAAGTCGTAGAGCAAATGCCGAGACAAGGTGTTTTGATAGAGGCCATGTTATTTAACGCGTCTGGGGTAGTTAACTTAGTCGGATTCGAGGGCAGAGACTTTACCAAGTTTTAGCCGATTGTAAACCGTCCCCGCCCACAATCGACAGTAGCATTCAGCGGCGAACGAATACCCAAGCCCCAGGGTACAAGAGGCCATTAGGCCAGTGAGCAGAACAGCCCAACTGGATTTTTACCTGATTTTACAGTAGACTACGCGCTCATTTTAGGCCTCTGCCTGATTCGCAAAAGCAGACGATTGAAAACCATTCGTCGTCTACTTGCAGGCAGATCCGACCAGTCCATTTGCAAGATGACACTCCTGTTAAGTGACTCTTACCACCCTCTTCGTTGACGCAGCAATAACGAGCGAATGGTTTCACTGACAGTTATGAATTAAAGAGGATACTACTTTGTTAGAAGCTTACAGAAATCACGTGGCCGAACGCGCCGAACAAGGCGTAGTCCCGAAGCCCTTATCGGCAGAGCAAGTTGCAGAGCTTGTGGAATTGCTAAAAGCACCACCGGCCGGGGAAGAAGAGTTCATTCTCGATTTACTGTCCAATCGCGTACCGGCAGGTGTCGACGAGGCGGCCTATGTTAAGGCGGGCTTCCTATCGGCATTAGCCAAGAGCGAAGCCAAGTCACCATTAATAGACGAACTGCTTGCCGTAAAATTACTAGGCACCATGCTGGGCGGCTACAATATCGCGACACTGGTCGAGCTACTGGACTCAGAAAAACTGGCAGCGGCGGCAGCCGATGAGTTGTGCCACACCCTGCTAATGTTCGACGCCTTCTATGATGTCGCGGAGAAGGCCAAAGCCGGCAACGCGCAGGCGCAGCGAGTCCTGCAGTCCTGGGCCGATGCCGAATGGTTTACCAGCAAACCCGAACTCGCGGAAAAAATTACAGCAATCGTATTTAAGGTACCCGGCGAAACCAATACCGATGACCTCTCCCCTGCGCAGGATGCCTGGTCCCGACCCGATATTCCCCTGCACGCCCAGGCGATGTACAAAAATCCTAGAGAAGGCGTGACCGATGCCGAAGAGCAGATCAAGGAACTGGAGCTAAGCGGCCACCCTGTCGCCCTGGTTGGCGATGTAATGGGCACTGGCTCATCACGCAAGTCCGCCACCAACTCTGTGCTCTGGCATATAGGCGACGACATGCCCTATATCCCAAATAAGAGAGATGGCGGCATCTGCATCGCCGCCAATATCGCGCCTATCTTCTACAACACGATGGAAGACGCAGGCGCCCTGCCAATCGAAACGGTAGTAGACGATCTCAATACCGGCGACATCATCGATATCGATGTCTACGGCGGTCGCATCACCAATCACGAGAGCGGCGAGTTAATCTCAGAGTTTGAATTGAAGACAGAAGTCCTGCTCGACGAAGTAAGGGCCGGCGGTCGCATACCACTTATCATTGGTCGTGGACTCACACAGCGCGCGCGGGAAGAGATGAAACTCGAGCCCTCTACTATCTTCCGCATTCCCGTTGTCGGAGAAGTATCGGACAAGGGCTATACCCTCGCTCAGAAGATGGTCGGCAAGGCCTGCGGCGTCGAAGGCGTGCGCCCCGGCAGTTATTGTGAGCCCAAGATGACTACCGTAGGTAGCCAGGATACTACCGGCCCGATGACTCGCGATGAACTGAAAGACCTTGCCTGTCTGGGTTTCTCTGCCGATCTCGTCATGCAGTCCTTCTGTCACACAGCGGCCTACCCGAAGCCCGTCGATATCGAAACCCAGCACACTCTGCCGGATTTCATCCAGACCCGTGGCGGCGTCTCACTGCGCGCTGGCGATGGCATTATCCATTCATGGCTAAACCGCATGCTACTGCCTGATACCGTGGGCACCGGCGGCGATTCCCATACACGCTTTCCAATCGGCATTTCCTTCCCTGCAGGCTCTGGCCTGGTTGCCTTCGCGGCGGCCACCGGCGTCATGCCTCTGGACATGCCAGAATCCGTCCTGGTTCGCTTCTCTGGCGAGATGCAGCCGGGCATTACCCTGCGCGACCTCGTCAATGCGATTCCCTATGCCGCCCTGAAGAGCGGCGACCTGACCCTCGCGAAGAAAGGCAAGACCAATGTCTTCTCCGGACGCATTCTCGAGATCGAAGGCTTACCGGATCTAAAGGTAGAGCAGGCCTTCGAGATTTCCGATGCCTCGGCGGAGCGCTCCGCTGGCGGTTGCACCATTCGCCTGGGCAAAGAACCTATCATCGAATACTTCAAGTCGAATATCACGCTGCTACGCTGGATGATCGACAACGGCTATCAGGATGCACGAACGCTGGAGCGACGAGCGCAGGCCATGGAAGCCTGGCTGGAAGACCCAGTCCTGCTAGAACCCGATGCCGATGCGACCTATCACAAGGTCATCGAGATCGATCTCAACGAGATTAAAGAACCACTGCTGGCCTGCCCCAATGATCCGGATGATGTGAAGACGCTATCCGATGTTCAGGGCACGAAGATCGACGAGGTCTTTATCGGTTCGTGCATGACCAATATCGGCCATTTCCGAGCGGCAGCCGAGGTGCTGAAACAGGTAGACGGCGGTCTACCTACCAAGCTATGGATCGCACCACCGACGAAGATGGACGAACACCAGCTAAGCGAAGAAGGCATCTACAATGTATTCGGTGTGTCTGGCGCGAGAACCGAAATGCCTGGCTGCTCCTTATGCATGGGCAATCAAGCGCGCGTAGCACCTAACTCCACGGTCGTATCCACGTCTACCCGAAACTTTCCGAATCGGCTGGGTCAGGGTGCAAACGTGTATCTATCCTCTTCCGAGCTGGCGGCAGTGTGTTCTGCGCTAGGGCGAATCCCGACGATGGAGGAATACATGGGGTATATGAGCAACATCAACACCATGGCTGATAGCATCTATCGCTATCTGAACTTCCACGAAATAGCAGACTTCATGGAAGCTGCGGAACGCGCGAAGAATATCCCGCTAACCAATGTTAGAGACGTAGCCTAGTCTGTTCCCATTGCCTGGATACCGGGCAATGAATCAGGAATATAAAAAGTAATAAAAGAAAGGTGGCATATGCCACCTTTTTTTGGTCTTAGATCATAAAGAAAATCTAGATCGTGCTCTTCTCAACCACTTCGAACAAATCCTTGGACAATTCTGCCTGCGCCTTTATACGCTGTAGCTGTGCCTGCATCAAAGCCTGTCGCTTAGCGTCATACTTTCTCCAGCGCGTTAACGGGGTCAATAGCCTGGAAGCAATCTGCGGGTTCAACTTATCCAGTATCAGCACCTGATCTGCCAGGAACTCATAGCCCTCACCACTAGCATCATGAAAGCCGATATGATTCTGGCCACAGAAGGCACCGATCAAGGACCGCACCTTATTCGGATTACGAATATCGAAGTTATCATGCTCCAGCAATAGCTTCACCTGATCCAGACTACCGGGCAACTGACACACCGCCTGAATAACGAACCATTGATCCACGACCAGGGACTCGTGACTCCATTGCTCGTAGAAGCTCTTCAGCGCATCACGTTTCAACGCAACAGCGCTTTCGGCGGCACTATTAACGAGGCAACGTAGCCCCGCCGCCTGATCGGTCATATTGCTGGCTGCCGCAAACTGCGTCTGCGCCAAAGCGATGGCCTCGTCCTTCTCGGTTCTCACCAGATAAGACAGCGCCAGATTCTTAAGCGATCTTCGTGCTATAGATTCGGCATCGGCCGCATAGTCTGCATCGCTGGCATTGAGTTCATACACTTGCAGAAACAGTAAATAGAGGGTGTCTGCCAAGCCATTAAGCAAGAACTCGCGCACAGCGAAGATGCTTGCTACATCCGCCACCTCTGCCTTCTCTATCAGAAAGCCTACAGTAGGCAGACTGAGCAACTGAGCAACCATCGCCTTGTCCAGATCTGGGTCTTCGAGGGTAGAATTGAGCACGCCCGTATAGGCCTCGACCAGACTCTCCGGCAGGGCCAGGGTATTCCCTGCCACCAGCTCTCCCTGCAGCTCATCGAACAAGTCAATCGCGAGTAACTGCGAGGCATTCCAGCGGTTAAAGCCATCGCTGTCGTTTACCATGAGAAACAGCAGATCATCCCGCGAATAATCGTAGTGCAGGCGCACCGGCGCACTAAAGCCTCTTAACAGAGAGGGTATTGGCTCGGCGTCTACATCATCGAAGACGAACTGTTGCTGCGCTGCTGTAAGTTCTAACACCCTGTCGGTTTGCAGCGTAGATGCATCCTCCCCCGAGAGCCTCAGCGGCAAGTCTTCGCCGTCCTTTCCTAGCAGGCCTACACGCAGAGGAATGGCGAAGGGCTTCTTGTTTGTCTGCCCCGGCGTGTCCGGGCAGGACTGTTGTACACTCAGCGTAAAGCGCCTGCTTTGCGCATCGTATTCGCTGCGCACCGAGACTGAAGGCGTACCGGCCTGATAATACCAGTTACGAAATTGCGTTAGATCGATGCCGCTGGCATCTTCCATTGCCTTCACGAAATCTTCGGTGGTCACAGCCTGTCCGTCATGGCGCTCGAAGTACAAGTCACTCCCTGCCCTGAAATTTTCGGGCCCCAGCAGCAGAGCGATCATGCGCACAACCTCGGCGCCCTTCTCGTAGATCGTAACCGTATAGAAATTCGATATCTCCATATAGGAGTCAGGTCGCACCGAATGGGACATCGGCCCGCCGTCTTCGGCAAACTGTACAGTCTGCAGAAAAGCAACGTCCTCCACACGCTTCACGGTTCGCGAACCCATGTCGGCCGAAAATTCCGAGTCTCTATACACGGTGAAGCCTTCCTTCAGGCTTAGCTGAAACCAATCCCTGCAGGTGACCCTGTTTCCAGACCAGTTGTGAAAATACTCGTGAGCGACAACCGCCTCTACTCGCTGAAAAGCGAAATCCGTAGTTGTTTTCGGATTGGCAAGCACACAGGAGGTGTTGAACACATTGAGCCCCTTATTCTCCATCGCACCCATATTAAAATCGTCGACGGCGACGATCATGAAGATATCGAGATCGTATTCACGGCCATACACCTGTTCATCCCAGCGCATCGAATTCTTCAGCGAGCGCATCGCGTGATCGCACTTATCGATATCCTTCTCTTCGACGAAGATGCGCAACTCGATCTCTCTGTTGCTACAGGTCACAAACGTGTCGTCGAGACTGATCAGATCACCTGCGACTAATGCGAACAGATAGCTAGGCTTCTTGAACGGATCCTCCCAGGTAACCCAGTGCCTGTCAGCGGCGCCGTCGACCTCACCGCTGGCGATATTATTGCCGTTGGACAGCAGAACCGGATACCGGGCCTTCTCTGCGGCAACCGTGGTAGTGAACTTCGACATCACATCGGGTCTATCCAAATAATAGGTGATGCGGCGAAAGCCCTCGGCCTCACACTGGGTACAGAACATCTTCTTCGACTTGTACAAACCCTCTAGCGCCGTGTTGTTCTGCGGCTCTATTCGAGTATGGCATTCGAGGCGGAACTCGCTAAACCCTGCCCCCAACAACACATCCAGTTCCGGTATGGTCAGACTCTCATCGTCGACCAGGTACTGATCAGGCGCCAGAGGCTGGCCATTAATCGCTAGTCTCTCCAGCGTTAATAACTGCCCATGCAGCTCTAGACTAGTGGCATTCGCCGCGCCTTCATGAGTGCTGCGTGTAAACAGCAGCTTGGAGACAACACTGGCATGATCTTCATACAGATCGAAGCTCAGGTCCGTAGTCACAATGGTAAAAGGTGGCGGACTATAGTCTTTTAGGTAGGTAGTTCTCGCCGAAGCATTTTTCATATCTTAAAACTCTTTAAATTAATGATTACTAATGTAATACAGATTCCTGTTACGGACCTGCGTTCTAGCTAGTCGGTTTAGTGCTTTAGTATTAACAATGCAGGGCAACCTCGTAGCCGGAGAAGCGGCGCATATTGATCACGCCGGTATCCAGAATCAAATATTGCCCCTTAATACCGAGCAAGGTGCCCTCTACTATCGGTGTCTTGTCGAAGTTTAGTGACGTCACCTTCTCTGGATAGGTCACGACGGGATACTCGATGATTACCGCGTCGACTCCATTGAGCACGCTGATTGCAAAGAAGCCAAATTTGTCTTCGAGCTCCTTCAGATCGGACTCGCATTCCGAGATCAGATGCGCCGCCTTGGCATGCATGTCTAAAGACGTGGCCTCGCCCTTAAGCATATCCCGCCAGTTAGTCTTGTCGGCGACATGCTGCTTGAACATGACTTCCACCGTTCCGGATTGCAGGCGAGATCGAACACGAATAATTGCCAGCGCCTGGGTCGCACCCTGATCTACCCAGCGCGTTGGCACCTGAGTGGCGCGGGTTATACCCACCTTCAGACCCGATGAGTTGGCCAGATAGACGATATGATCCTGCATACAGAAGCGCTCGCCCCAGGCCGGCTCTCTGCAAGTTCCCTGATCGAAATGGCAGCGCTCCGGATGAATAATACAGGAGTCACATTCCGCCAACTTTTGAAAACAGGGATAGCAATAGCCCTGATTAAAAGCCTTGCTCGTCTTTCTCGCACATTTCACGCAGTTAATCTGACCGCTAAAATGCAGGCTGATCTTCTTCTCCAGAAGCGGGTTCAGAGGAACCTCAGCATCTCCCAGGCGTAACTGATATTCGACCGGGCTGCGCAGTTGACTCGACATCTTTCTTAGCGTGCCCTGTGCCACATTGTTCATACCTTGCTTCCTTCTAAATCCGCAGCGCCAGTGCCGGGCAGTAGCGTAATAGTCTGTGTCTGCTCTGTGCCTGTTTTACTCTTGCAGCTCCCGGACAGATCGAAACCTACCCGTTCCTGCTCGGGCAGATGTTTCGCCTCATAGAGAATAATCGTCTGCATACAAAGCTCTACCTGCTGTGCATCGAGGCGCTTGCCGTCGCTCCATTTTCCGATCTCCACGGCTAGTCTTAGCGAGTCGACTACCTCCAAGCTCATCCCCTCGACTAATTGCTCTATAGAGCCCGGCCTGTTCAGCAGCAGCAGCCGCTTAAAGTTACTGTGTTCCTTACCTAACATATGCTTTCCAACCTCACTCTTAGTTCTATCTGCCAATCGCCCCGCGACCGAGGACCAATCGATACAGCACTACGGCGCCTACCCCGGTCAGCAATCCGGCTAGCAAGCCACCTACATGAGCCGCCGTCGCTATAAACGAAGAGGCAACGAGCTCCATGGTTATTAGCGCGATAACGAAGACTACGAACATGCTGTTATTGATGCGCAGTTGACTGCGCGGCATGAGGCTGTGAATTATCCAGGTGTAGCCAACGAGACCATAGACCACACCCGACATGCCTCCGAAATTATTAAATCCAGTGTATAAATACTGCGTAGTATTGCCAGCGACCGAGCAGAACAGAATCAAGGTGATAGTCAACCAGCGTGGCTGAATGAGTTCCAACTGCCGCCCAAAATACCACAGCCACATGAGGTTAAACACCAGGTGTAACTCGCCAAAATGCAGCAACATTGGAGTGAGGCTACGCAACAAGTCCCAGGGGCTATCGATGCTGCCCAGAAGAGCAAACAGACCGGTATTATCTAACACCGGGTAGAACAGGAAGGCGACGCGCTGCGGCTGCGTACCCAATAGACTGACCAGGGCCACGAGCAGACAGACCACAATGAGGATAAAGCTTACCGGGGCGCGCATGAAGGCGCGAACCAGGCTTAGAGCGATATTGAGCGGATTGAACAGGCGCTGCCCGGTATCTGCAGACGCCTCGTTAGCCGATGAGCTCTGCTCAAACGACCATGTCGCCAGCATCTCTTTCAGCAGCGCCGCATGGGGCTCATCCTGCACCCAGATAACCTGCTCGCCGGACTCTTCAGTGATGCGATGGGCGACGCCCTGGCTACTCAACAATTGACTGAAGCGCAATAGATTTACTTCTATAGGCAGTCTTACCGCTTTAATCATCATCCCTAACCAGGCGACTACCCCAACCCAACTTACTACGACAGGCCTGGTAGAAAGTATGCTCTGGCGGATGAATAAGTTTCAGCGGCACAGCCTTCTTACGCACTATCAGTTCGTCGCCTGCCGAGGCGGTATACAGAACCTGACCATCACAACTAACCTGTGGCTGAAGGATTTCTTTTGCCGACACCACGATGCGAATTTCGCTGTCGCCACCAACCACGATGGGACGATTGCCCAGCGAGTGTGGATACATAGGAACCAACACGACGGCATTTAGACTGGGGTGCATTATCGGGCCACCGGCAGAGAGAGCGTAAGCGGTAGATCCAGTTGGCGTGGCAACGATCAGGCCATCGGATTCCTGACTGTAGACAAACTTATCATCTATAAATAATTCGAATTTGATCATCTGCGCTGCCTTACCCGGATGCAGCACCACATCATTCAAGGCAGAGCCTAGATACTGACCCTGGTCAGCGTTCGCCGCACCGGAGCGCGCCTCGACATCGAGAAGGAAGCGAGAATCTACGCTATAGCTACCCTCGAGTACCGCGGTAATGACTGCCTCCAACTCATCGGGCAGGACATCGGTAAGAAACCCCAATCGACCACGATTGATACCAATCACCGGCACCTGATCGGAGGCCACGAATTTCGCCACGTTTAACATGCTGCCATCACCGCCAACCACGATCACCAGGTCACAGAACTTCGACAGCTCTTCGCGCTTGCACTGTCTCTGGCCGTGACCTTGAATAAGGTCTGCGGTCAGATCATCTACAAGAATAGTAAGATCTCGCAGGCTCAGGAATTTCAGGAGGCGACGCAGTGTATCGACTACGCCGGCGTGGCTGGGGCGACCCACTAACCCTATATTATTGAATTCTGCCATCGTTAAACTCTTAGTGCTGTTAGCTCGAAAATCGGGCAACAAAGCTGTTAGATTTCGACTTTTTTGCGTAACTCAGTATAGCACAGCGATTCGGGCCAAAAGCTCGCAAATTTAACATAACCGGCTTCCTACTAGGTCGCAAAGATAGCCGTAATTCGAGTAGAATCCAGCTTCTCCTGATCATAGATGTAAATTGAAACCAACAAGGTAGCTATCATGAGCATTCATAAGCTAAGCAAAGATTCACGCATAGCAGTAATCGGCCTCGGCTATGTAGGCCTGCCATTGGCCCATGCCTTTGGCAAGCTCTATGACACAATAGGCTTCGACATCAATGAGCGACGAGTAACAGAGTTAAAGCGCGGCATCGACAGTAACAAAGAGCTAACAGCAGAGCAATTCCAGGAATCGCTTACACTCGAGTTTAGCGATGAAGAGAACTGCCTACAGAATTACGACATCTATATAATCACAGCACCAACACCCGTAGATGGACAGCATCAGCCGAATTTAGAACCGGTAAAAAAGGCCACGCGCCTGGTAGCCTCCTATCTGGAGAAGGGAAATATCGTTATCTTCGAATCTACGGTCTATCCCGGGGCAACTGAAGAGGAGTGTGCGCCATTACTCTGCGAGATTTCGGGACTAAGCTTCAACACGGATTTTCATGTAGGTTACAGCCCGGAACGCATCAACCCTGGTGATTCAGACCACTCATTAAGCACCATAGTCAAAGTAACTTCCGGCTCAACACCTGAGGCAGGGCAGATAGTCGATGAACTCTACAAGAGCATCATCCGTGCCGGCACATATCTGACGAGCAGCATTAAGGTCGCGGAGGCTGCCAAGGTCATAGAGAACACACAGCGCGACCTGAATATCGCACTGGTCAATGAACTGGCAATTTTATTCGACAAGCTGGGCATAGACACCCAAGAGGTACTTCAGGCCGCCGGCAGCAAATGGAACTTTCTCCCATTCTCTCCCGGTCTAGTTGGCGGCCACTGCATAGGCTTAGACCCCTACTATCTGGCTTATAAGGCACAACAAGTCGGCTATCATCCCGACATCATTCTTACAGGAAGACGCATCAATGATGGCATGGGATCCTATGTGGCCGAGCGTGTGGTAAAACTGATGCTATCTAAACGAATTCATATCATCGATTCAAGGGTTTTAATCATGGGACTCGCCTTCAAAGAGAATTGTTCAGACAGCAGAAATAGCCGTGTAGTTGATATTATTGACACGCTGCAGTCCTATCATAGTCACATCGATGTCTATGACCCCTGGGTAGACGACGAATCCGAGCTTCTTATCAGCGAGCCAGAAGAAAACAGTTATGATGCCGTAGTCATAGCGGTAGCCCATGACCAATTTAAAGAATTGGGAATTGCGGGTATCAGAAAGTTCGCGAAAGACAAGTCAGCCATATTCGATGTAAAACACATATTTAATTCGAAGGAGGTAGACGGCAGCCTCTAAACATTGAGAACCCGCGCAGAGGCAAAGAATAGAAAAGTGACAGAAGAGTTGCACAAGATTTGATAGTGCTAGAATTACTGAATACGAAGCTCGAACGGCTCCGCCGTATAGACCAACTCCCCACTACTCTCTACCCAATAGGCAACGTATACAGACAGTTGTTGATTCGAGAAAGCGCTTCCTAAGCGGAAGCCATCCATTATCGTGAGATGCTCTAGCTTGCGCAAGGAGCGTTGCCCGCCAAAGGCGATCAAACCTTCGACCGTGCCATCCCATTCCTCTAGCTCTCCCAGCTGATTCAATTGGAACAGGCCCTGCCCCTTCAACCCTATTAGCACATAGATGCCGCCATGCTCACCGATGTGTCGTGGGTCTACCTCAACGTCTGCCTCTAAGCTAACCGAGTCGCTGTTAGAAACACTATTGGAGAAAGACAAACCCCCATCGCGACTCGCCGCTATAGAAATAGTTGCAGCATTAGCCTCTCCAGACAGGGTGGAGATACTGATGTCGGGCAAGTCGGGAACCTGGGTGGGAAAGTAATTCGCAATCTGATGCCGCACAAGATTCAGCGACTGCACAGCGTCGGCGCCAAATTCATACTCTGCATCGAGGCCGCAGGCAAAACCCAGACAATCCGTCAGGGGATTGGAAAAGACAGATACACGTGTCTGGGTATTAAACGCCGCAGGATAAGCCATCACTGTAACGAACTGCCCTTCGACACCGTAGCCCGTTGAAAAATTAAACGTGCCGCCGCTGCCATCCTCCAGATGAGAGTGGCTTAGACCCATGTTGTGGCCCAACTCATGAGCGGCAACCAGGTCGACCGGACAATCGACTGCAACAAGCGAATAGGCAGACTCTTTCTCAGACGGACTGCTCAGATCCCCGTTCGTACCGAAACCACCCACCGGCGCAAGCCCGCAGCGACCCTCGCCAACCTGCGAGGGTCTGAACAACATAACCAGGTCGGCACCATAGGTCTCGCGTAGACTATCTGCATTGCCGAAGGCACTGTCCGTCTTCGCGATAAGGTCACTCAACGCAGCATCCATGTCATTGCTGTCGCTGTAGTCGACCAGCCCATGATAGACCGGCCGCAGGGTTATTTTTACCCCGCTGTCAGCATAGGTCTGGTTCGCCACACTTATCAGCTGATTGATCCGTGTTTGCACGCCATAGGGGTAAAGAGAAGCAGCTCCCGGTGTATACAGAGCAAGTATGTCAATCACAGAATTACTAGCATCCACAGAACCCGGGTCCGAGGCATCGGTGGCAAGTAACATCTCATTAAAATCACTGATGCCATCGCCATCGGTATCTAATCGAATATCTTCCACGACATTGATATAGCCATCGAGACGCAGGTCGCCGATGACCAGAGAGCTCATAACGCGAGGCTTCGCACTCTCATCGGTGACGACACTATAGGTAAACGACTTCTTCTCCCCGGCAAAGAAGTCACCAAGCTCGCAATAGAGCGTCTTCTGCAGAGAGAGGCTAAGCTGTTCGCGGCACTCACTTGGGGCCGACATAAGTTCGCTGTTCTCGAGAACGAAGTAAAACTCCACATATAGGTCGTTATGAGACTGACTGCCGATGTTTTCAAACTCCACGCTCACATCGACTGTATTACCAACGAGAACACTCCGGCTGGAGAAATTCTGCGAGACACGAAAGTTACCAGTATTTATTTCAGGCGTACTGACCGCATCAGCACTCTCTGTCTTCGGAACACTCGAAGACGAAGCGAGCGCTCCGTCGAGCTGCAGAGGAAGTACAGGAGCGGGAAACACCGAAAGAATCTGAGGCGCTGTTTTCTGCTCGGGCTTGTCTAAAATGATGTAGTCGTTCTGAAAGTCATGCCCCGTCTCGACTAAATTACCGGGCTTGTAGATCCAACCCTGATAATGGCCATCGTCGGCATTCGCTATCCCATAGATCTGGAAGGTTTCATCATCGCTGCTCAGATGCCCGAACAGGCTTCTCTGTCCATGAGTAATAGTGAGCGAGAAGAATCTGTCGCCGTCACGGCCCTCGGCGCCAACGACGTAATCCCCATTCACGTAGCGATCCATCATCATCACCTGCAGTTGTATCTGCCTAGACTCGCTTACCTGCAGGCTTAGATGGGCGCCCAGCCGAATATCGTTTAGCTGTGCTACGTCCAGGCCAATAGGCTGGGATACTTCTGCGAATGTCGGGGGCGTTAGCTGGCTGTCTAGCTGTTGCAAGGGATAGAGAAAGGCCTGCTGCCCCAGCAGTGGGCTCAGGTAAAGAAAGGCAAACAGCACAACCATGCCGCGCAATGCAGCGCTGGCTCGACGGTAACCCTGCTTCTGGGCTAACTGATTGATTGATAAGGAATGGGACATAGCGATTATTAGCTAGCAGCGACGGGCACTTCTCGGCTAATTCTCTCCAAAGTTAGACTGGGCGCGAGGCAGCACTACTTGGCCCTGCAAGCGACTATCTTAACGATTAGTGCCACGCTTTGCTATCGACATGCTGCCTATTGGTGCAAGTTGCACACGTAATAATACATTAAATATGATTCATATCTATCTGTTTTAAATGCTTTATTTGTGAAAACCCCCGGTATGGACGGCGACTATCTCGGTGCCAGGAGAAATCGCACCCTTCTCGATCAGATCAAACAGGGCGTAGAACAGCTTGCCCGTATAGACCGGTTCAACAGGTAGATCGGATAGCCCGGCGAATTTATCAAGAAATGCCTGCAGCGCTGCATTTGAGCGAGCGTAGCCACCACAGTGATGCCCGTCATCTACACTCCATTCGATGGAGCCCGCATAGCCACTGGCCTGCAGCTGGCTTTGGATTTCTCCCTGCAGATAGCCCTCACCCTTTAGCACGCTGATCCCCAGCACATCGGATGCAGAATCCGCGTCAATCTTGTTTAAACCCCTAATCAGGCCGGCCATAGTAGTACCCGTGCCACAGCACAGTGCCACCAGGCGTTGGGCGCCCTCGTTTTGCCAATGCAGTAAAGGTGCTATCTCTTCGCAGCCCTGCAGAGCCAGAGCATTACTACCTCCCTCGGGAAGCAGGTGAAACTCTCCGAACCGCGCTCCAAGCTCTTTAAGAAAATCCAGATCCTGCTTGCGCCTATAGTCGCTACGACCTAGTGGTACCAGGCGCATCCCCTGTTCTGCTGCAAAGCTCAAGACGGGGTTCAATGGCTCAGGGATCTCCCCTCGAACCATGCCGATTGTGCGGAGACCTAGGAGCCTGCCCGCAGCAGCCAGAGCGCGGAGATGATTCGAATAGGCACCCCCGAAGCTCAATACCGGCAACTCCTTATGCCGCTGGAATTCCAATAGATTGTATTTCAGCTTGAACCATTTATTACCCGAAAGCAGTGGATGGATCTTATCGAGACGCAAGACACGCACGGAGACGCCGGCCTGCCTAAGAAATTGGCATTCCAGAGACTCAATCGGTGGTGTACTAGTGGCAAATCCTAAAGTCATAGGCAAAGGTAATAGGTAAGAGTAATAGGTAAAAGATGTGAAGATAACCTGATAACAGCGCCGATAAGGGCATTCGAGAAAGATAGCAAACCAGATGGGATGGAACCTCTAGATCAGCATATTAGTATAGAAAATATAGAAAAATGCGGTCATAGGTCACTTCCGTGAGATGCTTTAACCCATGCTGAGCATCAACTAACATCATACATGCTAAAAGATGATCCAGTAAATTAGGCATGATGCATTGTGTAGAGCGGTTACTTAAAATATACAGTTTAGACCGGCAATCTCAGAGTTTCCAGAAGAACCAAAGTCAGAAATATATTGAGTCGTCTCTATGGAGCTAGTACCAACTGTAGGCTCAACAAGCCTAAAACGTATTTTTTTCAATTAGTACGCTCCAAATAGATTAAGAATACGAAGAAGAAGAAACTAATTTTTATAGAGGAACGACCTTCACATGACTGAAAACAATAAAACACAGGCAGAGTTACTTGCACTTCATGAAGCCATAGACAAATCATTAGGGACTATTGAGTTTAATATGGATGGAACCATTATTACGGCTAATGAGAATTTTTTAAAAATGGTGGGCTACTCCCTAGAAGAGGTTCAGGGGAAACACCATCGTATGTTCGTCTCTGAGCAGTATGCTAACAGTCAGGAATATACAACTTTCTGGGAACAGCTAAATAAAGGGGAATTCCATTCGGGCGAATATAAGAGGGTTGGCAAAAATAAAAGCCCAGCTTATATTCGAGCAACCTATAATCCCATTATGAGCGAAGATGGAAAGCCCCTTAAAGTCATCAAAATTGCTTCTGATATCACTCAGCAAAAAATGATGGAGATTGATAAAAATAGACAGTCTGAATTAATAATGGAGATGTCTACTCCGGTTATGCGCCTTTTGGACAGCATACTATTACTCCCAGTTGTGGGAATGGTCGATTCCAGTTGTGAGCTCAACCGGTCAACGCAACACAGGCATTAAATCTAGCAGCCGGCGTTTCATATTCCAATGTTTTTCTTGGCCTCTCATTTAATTCTCTCGCGATCTTGTTCAGCTGCGTTTGAGTGTAAATGGACAGGTCAGTGCCTTTCGGTAAGTACTGCCGCAGTAAGCGATTGGTATTCTCATTGGACCCGCGCTGCCAGGGACACTGCGGATCACATAAATATACTTTGATGTTTGTCTCAAGAGTGAATCTCTGATGATTTGTTATTTCACTACCGCGATCCCAGGTCAATGATTTATAAAGTTCTTCGGGGAGCTTGTGTGCTTGTTTAATGAGCGCTGATACAACCGTGTCTAATTTTTTATCCTTTAGTTTTACTAGCATCACGTAGCGCGAGTGTCGCTCGACTAGTGTCGCTATAAATGTTTTCTTCGAGCCTTCAATAAGGACGCCTTCCCAATGGCCTGGCACGGCTCTATCTTCTACAGAAGCAGGTCTCTCTCGTATCGAGACAGCGTTAGGTATTTTGCCGAGCCCAATGCCTTTTAGGCTGGAGTTCTTAGCGCGACGGATACTTCGCCTTGAGCGCAGAGTCTCCTGAAGCTCTTTTTTTAGGGCTCCGCGCGCCTGAATGAACAGGCTGCGATAGATTGTTTCGTGTGACACTCGCTTATTCTCGTCGTCTGGATTTTCTCGTTTCAGCCATCCAGCGATTTGCTGGGGTGACCACTTTCTTACTAACTTCGCTTCCACCCTTCGACTGAGTGGTCGATTCAGCACCAGTTTACAATCTTTCGGCCTCAAGGCTCTATCCCAGGCGCTCTGTTCTGCCAAGGCTGCTCTATAACACGTAGAACCACCGTTACGCGCAATCTCCCGACTGACTGTCGAGGGTGATCGGCCTAGTTGAGAGGCAATGGTTCTAAGAGAAAGGTGAGCAACAAGGCCGCGTGATATTTCTTCACGCTCAGCAAGGCTCAGTGCGTGCTGACGACGCTTTCGATCTGGGGGTCGAATTCCACCTGTCTGTGCTATTTGCCTGTGGATCGACGACGAAGAGCGATCAAACGATCTGGCAATTGACCAGATAGAGTCGCCTTGCCCGTATCGGTCCCAAATAAAGGACTTCATTGAATCTGTGTATTTTAGTCGGGTTCGATAAACCATGATGCAACACTCCAATTTTTTTTATTATAGTAGTGTGTTGCGCTGACCGTATGAACTCACAATTGTTAAGAGACATCTTTCGTAGTGAAACAATTCGCTAAAACCTTCGCCTCAGCGTCCTTTCTCATAGCAGGACTTATGCTATCGATTTACGTTCAGGCGGCGGCATTGGAATCGGAGCTATCCA
>Ga0115566_10001808_pt1 | contig 18072 bp, 10 predicted proteins | sample COGITO_mtgs_1204_3_FD_87173 | JGI IMG/M metagenome (GOLD analysis project Ga0115566, IMG submission 87173) | Pelagic marine microbial communities from North Sea - COGITO_mtgs_120405 | ecosystem: Environmental > Aquatic > Marine > Epipelagic | place: Germany:Helgoland, sampling site Kabeltonne...
CAAAAGGCCGGTGCAGATCCACTTGATCTTTCGGAAGCATAGCGAAGAATATGATCTTCTTGCTGCGGATCATGTCGTTCCAAACGTTGTTTACGTTTTCGCCTCTAAGTCGCATTTCGCCCAAATGCTTTCGAAGCGACTGGCCGTCAAAGCGCTCGCCTTTGTCGTTAACGCATTCTTCAGAAATATAGTAGGCGTTTTTTTCTGTGAATTCAGCAATAGCTCCAACACACTCTTCCATCAGTGGCCCATAAGGGCCCGTGCGCCAAATGGGAAGTGGAGTTCCCCAATAACGTGATCGACTTAAGTTCCAATCATTAACGTTTTCAAGCCAATTTCCAAAGCGGCCTGTTCCTGTACTCTCTGGTTTCCAGTTGATGGTTTTGTTTAGGGAAATCATTTTCTCTCGAGCCGATGTGGCTTTAATGAACCACGAATCCAAAGGATAATAGAGGATGGGTTTATCTGTTCGCCAGCAATGAGGATAATTGTGCTGGTATTTTTCCACTTTGAACGCCTTGCCTTCAAGCTTTAGTTTCAGTGAAATACGTTCGTCAACACTGAGGTAGTTGCTCAGGTTTGGAATGTGTTCCTTAAGCGATTCCTTTTGATGCTGAAAAGCTTTTTCTTTTTCTTCATCACTCAAATACTCGGCCTTTACAGGCTCGCCAGCCAAGCCCCAAACGGGATCAGAAACAGCTGAAACAAATCGACCTCGCAAATCAACCAAGGGAACGGGATCACCTATTTCGTTAGCGATCAACATAGGTGGAACACCTGCTGCTTTGGCCACTTGCATATCGTCTGCACCAAACGTTGGCGCTGTGTGCACGATTCCAGTTCCGTCTTCTGTGGTCACAAAATCGCCCGCAATCACTTGAAATGCTTTGTCTGCATCGCGCATGGGCAAGGTGTAAGGCAAGAGTTGTTCGTAGCGAATGCCGACTAGGTCAGAGCCTGCGTATTTTGACAACACGCGATATGGAAGTAGTTTGTCAGAGCTACTAAAGTTCATTTCTGCTTCAAGGCCTTCTGGTTTGAAGTATTTCGACACCAATGATTCGGCTAGAATTACTTGCTGAGCCTCGGCTGAGTATGGATTAAATGTATCAACGATGACATATTCTATCTTTTCCCCAACCGTCAAAGCTGTATTCGAAGGAAGCGTCCAAGGTGTGGTCGTCCAAGCGATGAAATGAAGGCTTCCTTTTTCGGCTAACTTGAACAAGTTGGTATCTAGAGCCTTGAGTTTGTCGTCAGCAATCGCTCTAAACATCGCCACACAACTCGTATCCTTCACATCTTGATAAGTCCCAGGAAGGTTTAGTTCGTGCGAACTCAAACCCGTGCCCGCTGCTGGCGAATAAGGCTGAATGGTGTAGCCTTTATACAGCATGTTTTTTTCATAGAGTTGACTCAACAGCCACCAAACCGATTCAATGTATTCGTTTTCATAGGTCACATATGGGCTATCCATATCCACCCAATAACCCATCTTTTCTGTGACATCGCGCCATTGATCTGTGTAGCGCATAACAGCCTCGCGACAGGCCTTGTTGTATTCCTCAATCGATATGGATTTACCGATGTCTTCTTTGGTAATGCCCAGCTCCTTTTCAACGCCTAATTCAACCGGAAGACCATGTGTGTCCCATCCGGCTTTACGCATCACTTGAAATCCTTGTTGCGTCTTGTATCGGCAGAATAAATCTTTGATGGTTCGTGCCATAACATGATGAATGCCAGGCATTCCGTTGGCTGAAGGCGGCCCTTCATAAAACACATAGCTCGGCTTGCCTTCACGGCTACTCATGCTTTGTTCAAAGGTTTTTTCCTTCTTCCACTTCTCCAAAACCTGCTCGGCAATGTTTGGCAGATTTAACCCATCATACTCTTTAAATGCTTTCATTTCAGCGCGCTACCCTTAGTTTTAAAAGGCGGCAAAGGTAAATATTCATTAAACCCCTTTTCGTTTAATGAATGACAATCAAGGGGAAAGATTTTATACGTGCGGTTTCTTCGATTTTTATGAAATACAACCCCGATTGCAGCTGCGCTGTTGAAAGTTCCGATCGACCATTCAAAAGGGTTGGACCTATTAATGCTCTGCCCGTTACATCGACAAGCCAGAAGGTTGCGTCAGAAGCACGATTGGATGATATGGTTACCGATTCTGAGGCCGGATTTGGATAAATTGAAAACGAACGGCTTTCAAATGCATCAATACCGCCAGGAAAATCTACATAGTTGCATGCAGAGGTGTCGGTACATCCGTTTTGAGTTACGATTAGGGCGAAATTTCCCGATTCGCTTGGCGAAGAAGGCTTATAGAGCGGGCCTGTTGCACCTGGGACAATTGTGAAACCTCCAGAGTCGCACCTGATCCACTGAAACTGAGCATTAGAAGCATTGGATGAAAGCTGACCGAAGAAAACGATGATGTCGATGTCCACTTCACGAATGGTCAAATCCAAATGAGCCGCAGAGTCGCAGCCATTTGACCCAACAAAAACCTCGGTATAATTCCCTGAAGCAGTGTAAAGTTGCTGATTAGCGGACCAGCGATATTGAATACAGGTGTCTTTTGTGATGGTAGATTCTGTTGATTCAAGAATAGTGAGATGCAGCGTTATTAAAGAATCGCAACCAGCGCTATTGCTCATTACCGCAGTATAGTCGCCTGATTGGGTGTAGCTTATAGAATTAACGGGCCATATATAGGAGTCGCAAGCACTAACAGTTTCTATTCCCGTTGAATTTTCGATAACCGTTAATGTCAACGTAATGATGGAGTCGCAGCCAGAAAGGTTTTCAAAAGTATAGCTGTAAACACCCGATTCGGTGAGTGCGAGCGTTCCTAAATTATAGGTGTCGCCTGCGCAAATGGCAGCAACGCTTGAATCCAAATCGCTGGGACAAATGGTGTCGAAGAAATAGACGGCCCCTGCGTTATAGACATAGTTTGTGTCGAGGGTGTCGGTATCTTCATTTACGGCACCGGCCAATATGCAATCGCTGCTTATCCCACAGACCAACCAAACCAATCGCCTTGATCTCTATTGCTTTCTGGGGCGGTGATCTTTTTTTCAAAAATTAAGGTGTCGTCAACTGGATCGAAGCGAAAAATATAAGCCGACCCCGTGCTGGCGAGGGTGTTGGTTTCGTTTTCATCTTCGTCCTCGCTGTATGCGCCAACAACGGCATGAGTAGAAGTCAATCCACAAGACCAACCAAAGTTGTCGTAAAAACTCGTTACTGGAGCATGCACTTTTTGCGCAAGCGAGTAATTTCCGGACGATCCTAAATGAAACAATGTGGCTACTCCTGCGCCATAAAATGTATCGACATTGAGTTCAGGCGTTCCAATAAAGGCAAAACTGTCTGTCATGCTTAAACTTGTTCCAAATCCACCACCCCTAGGATTATTCAACATCTTTTCTTGTTCATACCAAAGGCTGTCGTTTGGATTGCGTTTGTAGTGAAATGCAGCACCAGCGTTCGCAATTGGGTTTTGTCCGAGTTGATCGTAAGCATCCTTTGGAGCCGAAATGATGGCTCTATCGTTAATGATGGCTACGCGATAACCGAATCGAGCGGTGTTCAGTCGAATCTGAGAAGAGACTTTTTTCATTTGAACCCATGATCCGTTAATTCGCTCGAAGAAATATCCTGCTCCCGCCTCGTAAATTGGGTTTTGATTGGCACTATCGGTAGCATGGCCATAAGCCCCAACCACCATATATGGACCCATTATGTCAACGGCCGAACCGAATCGAGCATTTTGGTAAATATCGGTTGGAAGAACTTGTTGTTCGAACTGCCAAGTATCGTTTTGAAGCACTTAGGTATAAACAGCCCCAAGGCCTAGGCTAGATCCAGTTCCATGTTGCATTGCGCCCACGGCTATTCGGGTGCTATCGAGTGCCAATGACCAGCCGAAATAAGCTCCGGCCTGCCGACTAGGTGCAACGAGTTTTTGATGGAAAATCCATACACCCGAAAGGTTCCTCTTAAACACAGACACGCTGCCAGATTGGCCCAATGGGTTAGCGTTATTTTCATCGTAATTGTCCTCATAGCAACCGACAATGGCATAATCGCCTTGAATATCAACGGCATTACCAAATCGAATTTGATTGTTGCGAAAGTTATCTGTGGATTTCTGGGTGTAGTTTCAAGTTTGAGCCATCGCGGCTAAGGGCAACAGAAAAATTATCAGGAGAAAATGTCGCATGTAAAATGTTTAGATGAACAAAGGACGTAATTCAAATCGTTGGGAGCAGACGTAATTCAAAATCTGTTCTTTTTCGGTTGAAAATGAATGGTTTACCCGGCACATCGTACACAATAGGGGCTTTCAGGTTTTAGGATCAACCTACCAGCGGGAATTTTATTTCCGCACCGAGCGCAATTTCCAAAATCGGGACTATCAATATTGTCCTTCATGTGGTAGAGCTTAGTTAGTTTTTCTTCAGCCGTGCGCTGAGCCGCCTGTACAATCGACCGATTGTTAATGGCATCATCCGGGGCAATTGGGCCAGAGCTCAATCTGTATTCTTCTATGATTGCCGCTGTTTTCTTGATCTCCCGGTCAAGCAACATCAACACGTCATCTCGGCTAAGGTCTTTCAAAAAATCTCGCTAATCAATGGTTGCTATGCACTTCAATTCGATGGCAATTGGAGTCGGCAAGGAATTGATTTCAACCGTTGTTCGGCAGGGCTGAGCTTCTTCGAAGTATTCAGCATATACCCGATTGTATGTGGCGAAATCCCGCTTCATGTTTACCAAAAAGACGGTCACATCAACTAAGTTTTCCCATTTGCTTCCAGAAGCCTCAAGTACGGCTTTTACATTGTCAAAAACGGATCGGCACTGCGCTTCAAAATCAAATTCAAGGAAGTTTCCATTGTGATCCAGCTTCAAACCGGGCACTCCGCTATCGTTTGAGTCAGAACCTGCAGTTCGTGGCCCAACTCCCGACAAGAAAAGCAAATTGCCCACCTTGCGCGCATGTGGGTATGAGCCTACTGGCTTTGGGGCTTTAGCCGCGTTGATTTTTCCTGAAGTTGACATGTTCGATTGATTTGGCAGCAAAGTAAGCGAAAGTGCTTAAAACACCTGAGCGACTTCTCCGTCAAGAATGGCGAAAACTCGATCTCCTTTAGCAGGCTTGGTTTTCATTAGTCCTGTGAGGGCGCCAAAGGCCGGTAGACAAAAATGCTGACCAGATAAATAGAAACAAGGAAAGAGCATAGACTGTCTGCCTCGTCCAATAAGTCGAATGCCTGGATGTATGTGCCCGTGTAAATTAATTTGCCCAGCCATTACCTCAAGTTGAGGCTCATGCGTCAAAATGAGTTGACCTATTTGTTTCGATTGACTCGTTTGAAAGTCAATGCTGCGGTAAATGCTTGGGTCAAGTATGTCGTGATTGCCGAGGACAAGCTCAAAATTTACACTTGGAAATTGACTTGTAATCATGGCCAATTCATCGCACTCACTGTTTGAAACACTGTGAAAAAGATCGCCAAGAACAATTACGGTTGAAGGAGTTTCTTTTTCCATTAACGCCATTAGGTTTCGCTGGTCGGCATCACGGGCTTCAGGCGGAATAGGCATTCCGGCTTTTCGAAAATGCATGGTTTTACCTAGGTGCAAGTCAGCAAGAATAACGGTGTCCCGAATTTTTAAATATCGGTCATTCAGAATGAGATCCTGGTCACCAAGCGTCAATAAAAAACGACTCATTTTGGGAGCGAAACAATGAATTCACTGCCTAGCCCAACCTCACTTCGAACTTTGATTTCACCATCCAAACGAGTGACTAGAAGTTTGACAATTGCCAGCCCCAATCCACTTGACTTATAGCCGCTAGAGCTCTCTACATCACTTCCGCGATAGAATCGTTCAAAGATTCGGTCGATGCTTTCTGGCGGAATCCCTGGGCCATGATCTTCTATGGATATGCGAACGGAATCTTGGACTATAATACTGATGAATATGCTGCCATTTTCAGGAGAATATTTGATAGCATTCGAAAGAATATTATACAGGATGTGTTTTACATAACCCTTAACATTACTGATTTTTTGAACAGCACTTCGGTCTAGGTGTATTTCAAGTTTCTTGCGGTCAATTTCCGTTTTAAAATCATGGATGATGGAGTTTAGCACATCCACTAGGTCGAAGGTTGATGAAGGCGGAAGCTGTTTTTTTCGATCGAAGGAAAGAATGGTGTCAAAGTCATTTATGAACTCTAAAGCGCTTTTGGCGGACTGAGTCACCAATTGACGCATTTCCGCTCGCACAGCAAAGTCCGTTTCTTCTTCTTCCAATGCCAAAAGTTGTGTTACGTTGGCCAAGGGTCCCCGAATATCATGTGTAACGATGTTAAACAACGACTCCTGCTCATTCAACGATTTGGTGAGCTCCTTATTTCTTAACTCTAGCTCAAGATTTTTTGCCTCGATTTCAATGACCAATTGTTGTCGATTTGCATCTATGTTATAGAGAATAATTCCTGAGATTAATAGGACGACCAATAATAAGGCAGACATATAAAGCCACGCATTTCTTTTCTCAATTTCTGCGTTTTTTTCAATGTTTTCAGCCTTAAGTCGGCTGTTTTGAAGCTCGGCCTCTTTTATTTCCTGAATTCGCTCAAGGCGTGCTATTTCCGTGGCTCTATCCTCATTTACGATGCTGTCTTGCAATACCTGATACTGAGATAGAAAAAACAAAGCACTGTCATTACGATTGATCTTTTCATAGGTCCTAGATAAGGTCCTATTAATATCGCGCATGTAATAAATGGCTTTGGCTTCTGTGGCAAGGATCAACGCTTTCCGGCTTAAGGATATGCTTTGTTCAAATTCCCCAATGAAGGAATAAACCTCGCCCATGTCGTTCAAGGTGTAAGCCAAACTACTCTTGTTTCCAAGGCCTTGCTTGATTTCGAGCGACATTTGGTAGTATTTGAGGGCAAGATCGTATCGTTCATTTCGATTGTGTATGAACCCCAGATTAGTTAAGATTCTCGCCATACCGGCACTATCACTCGAAGCTGTGGCTAATTCAAGTCCATAAAGCAGACTTTGCTTTGAATCTTCAAATCGATTCAATTGAGCTAAAATAACACCCCGACTATTCAAAATCATCGGCATACGCGTTGGTTTGCTTTTGGATAATCGGAGGGCTTCATCAAAATGTTCGAGCGAATATTCGAAGTTTCGAATGCGCCTGTATGCATCGCCTATTACGATTTCTGACTCGATCATCAACGAATCGTTTGATAGTTCCTTGGAAGACTCCAAGGCGATAATACCGTGAAAAAGACTCATTTCCGTTGAACCGATGTCTAAATAGAGCCTGGCGAGTTCAAGGTTTACTGAAGTTGGCAATTCTTTCGGCTCGTTCCCAGAAAAATGAGTGTGGATAATATAAATCGCATCCTCCGAAGTCGCTTTTTTAGCTAGAAAAAGCAAGCTATCAGATTCATTTGCGCCTGAAAAAAGGGCGCCAAGGATTAAGATAAGTATTAGAGTTAAGTGTCGCAATGCTCAAATATCTTGCAATTTTTTAATTGACTTAAACTACGCTCATCTTTTTTATTCGCTCGCTGAGGGATTCAGAGGTCAGGGTTTCACGTGTTCGATCAACAATAATTGGAAACGAAAGAGGGGTGAAGTTTTTGGGGTTGGTCACAACGATTTCTTGTTTTGAAATGCGATCAAGCGCTTGACGCAACCGCTGTTCTTCCAGTTGAAAATCTGTCACCTCAGAAAAGGATTGCCGGAGCAATAAATTCGTAGGCTCATAATCGTTAAAAACCTCGAAGAACAGTTGAGAGCTCGCTTGAAGGTGGTGTTCCTTCTTTTGTTTTCCTGGAAATCCGTTAAAAACCAAACCAGAAATACTAGCAATATCTCTAAACTGCCTACGACTCATTTCTACCGAGTTGACGCTGGCATAGATATCATCCATGAGGTGCATACTTGAAAAAATATTGGTGTCGATGGCGTCTTTGATTGGAATGGGCTGATCGCTCAATAGCTCGAATCCGTAGTCATTCATGGCAATGCTGAATGTTATCGGTTTAAGCAAGGAAATCCGGTATGCGATCAAAGCACCCATTCCTTCATGAACGAAACGCCCTTCAAAGGGAAAGAAAATGGCATGATGACCATCTCTTGATTCAAATTGTTCGATTAAGAACTGATCTTCCCTTGGTAGTATAGATTCTTGTTTTTGCCGCTCGATAAGCGGTTTGAGGAAGGTGATTTCGGGATCGGTTGTCTTCCCAGACTCAGCCTCGTTCATTTTTTGCCGAAGCATTTTAGACATTTGAGAACTCAACGGCATTCGGCCTCCATTCCAACTCGGTATTGGTCCTTTCTCTTTGTTGGATTTGCGCACCTGAGCGGTGAGCCCCTTCACTCGAATCAATTCTAAACTGCGACCGGCAAACCAAAATGTGTCTCCAGGACTTAGCCTCGAAATGAAGGATTCTTGCACATTACCGATGAATCCACCCGTAACGAATTTCACTTTCAACATGGTGTCGCTAACAATGGTGCCAATGCTCAACCTGTGGCGCATAGCGACACGTTTGCTTATCACTTTATAGAGCCCGTTTTCAATGACGACCTTATGAAATTCATCATAGGTGCCAAGTGAATTACCTCCAGTAACAATGAAGTCGAGGCACCACTTCCATTCCTCTTCGCTGATTGATTGATAGCTAAAACAGCTCTTGATTTCTTCAAAAAGCTCTTTGGATTTAAAGCCGTTTGACACCGCCAGGGTCACGAGATATTGGATCAACACATCGAAAGAACGGACATACGGCACGCGGCTTTCAACCATTTCTAAATCAATGGCCTCGCGCAAAGCCGCAGCTTCAATAAGCTCTAATGAATGCGTAGGCAAGAAGTAGATCTTGCTGGTTGCGCCCGGCTGATGTCCGCTTCTACCCGCGCGCTGCATAAACCTTGAAACCCCTTTTGGACTACCCACTTGTATGATGGTTTCAACGGGTCGGAAATCGACCCCAAGATCCAAACTCGATGTGCAGATAACCGCTTTGAGCTTGCCTGCGTGAAGCGCGTCTTCCACCCAATGCCTTGTTTCCCTACTCATTGAACCATGGTGCAAGGCCGCTACACCTGCAAAGTCTGGCGAGTGTTCAAGCAGTTTTTGGTACCAAATTTCGGCCTGACCTCGCGTATTTAAAAAGATGAGGGTGCTTTCGCTGCTCAGTAAAATGGGAATCACCTTTTCAAATAGCTTGATGCCTAAGTGGCCTGCCCACGGCAGTTCATCAAGATCATCCGGAAAAATGGACTCAACCTCATATTTCTTTTTGATATTGCTTCGAATCATGCTTGTTGGCCGTGTAGTAAACCAATCGCCAAGTAGTACCTCCATCGCCTCTTCCAGGTTCCCTATGGTAGCCGAAATACCCCAAATCTTTAGGCTTGGTGAAAGCGCTTTGAACTTTGAAAGCACCAGCTCCATTTGCACACCGCGTTTGCTTCCAATCAGGTCGTGCCATTCATCAACTACGACCGTGCTAAGGCTACCAAAATAAATGTCATAATGAGCCTGAGTGAGCAAGACATGCAGAGATTCTGGCGTTGTAATCAGCACATCAGGAGGCGATTTTTTGATGCGTAATTTATCTTTTGCAGTAGTGTCGCCAGTCCGAATTTCTATGGTCAAGTTTAAGTCCATCCCAGCAATCGCGCGCTCACCCGATTGCAGAATTTCTTTTGCCAAGGCCCGAATCGGAGTTACCCAAATGGCCCCTAATCGTGGGGACTTTTTTTGTGACTTCTCCAGCTTTTGTTTGGCAAGGTCAAGAAGTATAGGAACCATGAGCGAGTAGGTTTTTCCGCTACCCGTTGGTGCGTTCACCATACCGTTAATGTTGCTGGAGTGTGCAGCCCACGCTTCCTCTTGGAAAGCAAACGTTTGCCATCCCTTTTCATGGAACCAATTCCGCGCTTTTTCGAAATCCACGGGTTAAAATTAGCACGTCCGAAGGCTAAAAGAGGCGATTAGGATAATAACCACTGGATGTTAGTAGCCTTTTTCGGCTAACCCCTTGTAGGCTAGGTTTTCCATATAGCTTTGCCAAAAATTTGTCTCAAGCCATGACCGAACAAAAAGCCTCAGGAGGAAACAGCAAACTAATGCTCATCTTGGTGATATTTCTCGCCATTTCCAATGCCGCGACTTTGTATTTTCTTTTTACCAAACATCAAGAAAATGTTGAAATCGTTACGCAGAATACCGATTTAACCACAGAGAAGAATGAGCTCACAGCGGAGCTTAATGCTATGCTTGCACGCTATGATTCGGTTTCAACAGACAACGTTGAAATGCAGGCCGAAATTGCTGAACAACGGGCGCACATTGAAGAACTATTGGCTGAAGCAGAAAAGCATAAAAACGATGCATGGACCATTCACAAACTTCGAAAAGAAGCGGGCACATTGCGCGACATCATGAAGACTTACATTGTCACTATAGACTCGCTGAACACCGTAAATCAAGGCTTGGTTGTGGCGAAAGCACAAGTTGAAAATCAACTATCTACGCAAAAGGAAGAAAATCAGGAGCTGAACAAGACCAATGAGAAACTATCAGAAAAAGTTAAACTTGGCTCAAAGCTTCGCGTGCTCGATTTAGTTTCTGAGGGTCAGCGAATGAAAAGTGGCACGGTGAGTCGAGAAACTGACAGAGCAAAGCGTGTCGATAAAGTAAAAACCTGTTTCACCATCGACAAGAATGAGGTGAGCAAGCCGGGTAAGAAGACCATTTTCTTGCGAATTATTGATCCAAATGGCGAAGTATTGGCCTTTGGACAAACGCAAGATTATATGTTCACTTACGATGGTAAAGAAGGGCTCTATTCTCGAAAGGAAGAAGTGTTGTATGAGAATGACGAGTTGGACATGTGCCTTTATTGGGATGTAAAAGAGGAGTTAATCGAAGGCAAGTATATTGTTGAAATTTATGCGGAAGACTACCTTATGGGAACCACTGATTTCGAACTAAAATAGGCTTAGAAAAATGCCCTTGCTTGGACTCCGCCTGTATGTATGATGCGGATTCCAGGTGATTGGCGCCCATTATAATTGAAGTTCAGCTGTAGGTTGTTTGCTAATGTCCTTTGGTAAGAAATTCCCCAGGTTCCATTGAGACCGGGTTGTAAACCATCTAACATTTCGTATCCAACTGGGCTGTCTGAACTGCCGCTGTAATTGATTTGAATTAGATTCCCACTCAGTATTAAACTTCCCTTTTCGGGTGAGCTTAGTGTAAACTCTAATCCAGTTTTTCGAACGATAGAACGTTCTCGACCCACAACTGGATTCGTGCTTTCAGTTCGATTTTGCTGTTCCTTATAGTTAAACAAAAGGCTCAAACGCCAAAGGCTGCCGGGCTGGATGTTGAGTTTAGGTTCGATCTGCTGATAAAAAATGTGATAATTTCTACTATTCAAACTGATGGCGTTGGATGCGTTTGATTTGTTGCCCTGCTCGGCTCTTACTTCAGTTCCCAACGCAGAGGCAAAATTCCATCGAACACCAACACCGGTTTTATCCGCGCTGCGCGACTCGAATCCTGAGGTAAGAAAATTTCGTCCATCGAGCCGCTGATAGTTAAAGTCAGCGCCAAATACGGGATGACTCTGGTTGAAGTAAAAAATGTTCCGCAAATTCGAGTTTACAGACATGAGCAAACTGTCTTGAAGGTCAAAAAGAAATGGATTGAACTGATCTACAAGAGGCAATTGTAAGTTCTTTCGATCGGAAGAATAGGTGAATTGATCTGAAAATAAGCTTATTGCTTTTCGAACGCCACTTTTCGAACGCCATACAGCCGCAGGTCGGAGAAAAAGCGTTTGCGTAAATTGATTGGTGAAGGCCCGTACATAATCATCTGTAGGGACAAATACCTTAATATAATTGGCTGATGCAATTTGATCGACTTGTATCGCCTGTTCAAACTCATCCAGCTCTTTTTGTCCGTTATTGTTATAATCAATATGTATGTGAGTTCCTTGACCCGGACCGGTTTCAATAAAAATGAACTCGCGCTTATTTTCAAGCCCAGATCCAATTTCGTAAAAGGTAGAAGAGCTAAGCGCGCCTTTCAACGCACGAAAAGAATATTCCACTCTAGAGATTAAGGTGTTCTCTTTTTTAAGTGGCGTAAGTTTTTGATTAACGATATCTAAGGTTCGATAATTCACTCGGAAAACCAATCGCGAATGCTCCATTCCATTCCATTCCATTTGGTAGCCATAAATCCGAGCAAAAGTTGATTTGGCCAGTGTTGTAGTGTCTTTAAGCCAATCGGTTCGTTCTGCATAAGAAATACGATGGTGATTTTTGGCAGTATCGGCTGATGCTACTGACGCTTCCCACTCCCAAAACTGATAGCTCAGCTTACTTAGAGTGTCATTCTTTGGATCGTACCGCATGTTTTGCTCAAAATCATCCTTATAACCAAGTTGGATTTTCCAAATGGGTACCACAACCTCCGAGTTGTGTTGATAGAATTGAGCATTAATAAGGTTTCCCGCCTGATTCGTTAGGCTTCCGGCATAATTCGATCTCAACCGATCGGTTTGCGAGGAAATGGTGAGTGCGTTCTGGATGCCTCGAAATGCCGTACCCGCGTTGTAAGACTTTATTCCATAAATGGTTTTAAACTCCTTGGCTTTTGCTACACCTATTTCTGCCCCGATAATACTTTGATTGTCTTGTAGTTTAATAGACCGAATATTCCAGTCCCGATCAAATTCTACGCTTCGAAAACGCTCTATTTCCTTAAAGTCTTGATTGACAAATTCATAATCAAGGCCTGCAATAGCGCGCCATTTTCCGTTAATCGGCTGACTGCCACCAATATTAATCTTGGAAGCCATTCCGAGATCATCGCTTTTATCGGATGAGCTAAAAGTGTTGACATCATATTGAGAGCCAGCCCATTCTATGGTTGCCTGGATGTTTTCAGTCAAGTCGTAGACCGCAGAAACTGCAACCATCTGTCGCTGTTTGGGTGTCACAAGAAAAACAACGGGTTCGAAGTTACCCTGAGGAACACCGCCAATGGGAGCTACCCATTCATACACCCGGCCAAAGGCGAGTTGAATGCCCTTTACATAATTGCCATTCCCAGCTCCTACCTCTGAAAACGAGGCCTTATACAGCGGGCCTTCAGAAGAAGTGGTGTAAATCAGAACATCTTTTTCAAGAAAGCTGTCGTTGCGCACAGGATCGAAATACATCGAGTCCACTTTGAGGTAGAGCAACTGGTTTTCATTGAATGATGCCGTATCTATGGACGAGGCGATCGCCAAATCGAGGCTGTCGCCAATGCTGCGTAAAACGTCTTTCTGTACGTCTGTCAAGTCCTGTTGTAACGGTTGATTTTTAGAATCTTGTTCCGAGTATAAGCTCAAATTCATCTGGAGTCGATCGGAAGAATAACCCGTTTCAGAATAGAGGAGTGAGCGTGCATAGTTTCTGTCAGAGTATTGAAACTCCACCACGATGCGTCTGTCTTTCGTGATGGGCATTTTTGCCGTAAACGTTACTTCAGACGTGTTGTAATTAACCACATAATCATTCTCCTGACCACGAACCAACAGTCGTCCATCTATGTACACGCGCTCTGTCCCCGAAAGGACTACAATGAAGCGCTCCCCCTCCGAGCCGACCAATCGATAAGGGCCTTGGTTTCCTTCACCTCCTTGAATGATTTGGCGCGCAAATTTTCCTCGTGAAACAGCGCCACTTACATCGGTATAAATGGCTTTACTGCTGTCTTCAGCGAGCGGTGTAAACTTTGTTTCATAGCGGCCGCCTTGGAGTTTTTTATTGAATCGCATGAAGTATCCGCGATCGTGCGCAACTTGAAAATCACCGGCAGTTATTCTGTTTTTTGGGTCATAGATTTGGAGATAGACCTGGTCAAAATCTTGAAGTTGCTGCGTATTCCCCTCTGGTTGAATGGGAATATTGTCATCTGTTATAGCGGCAACGAGACTAAAACGCTCATTAAGCTGACCGCTCAACTGAAGGTTCAAGCTTGAGTTAACCGAAAGGTTTTGGCTATTTCCAACGGTAATTCCTCGCGAAACGCTACCGCGTTTTTCAAGGTCGCCTAAGTCGACAAGCTTGGAGGAATTTACGGCATGTTGTGACCGAAAAGGGTTATAAATCCGGTCCGATTCAAGAATTAGGTCTAAGTCTTTATGCTGATAAGGTGTGGTAAAATTGAAAGGGAAGGTTTCAAAACGGACCTTAATTTCTATTGGGTAGTTGAGTGCATTGTCGGTTATTGTCAAAACTCCTTTTGCAAAATCAACGTTATATTGATCCGGACTCAACCCTTCGAGCATAAAAGATTCCGGAACAATGCTATTTGAATCTAAAACAACCGTTGGTCCAGCAAGCACGAATGAGGTAAACGACTCTACACTGTCACTTTGTGCGCTAACACAAAATGGAATTGCGGCAAGAATCATCGTATAGATGAACAAGCGGCAATCGAACCAAAGGCCTGTATTTGTGGTTGTTTTAATTATTTGAAAGTTGATCTGTTCCTCTGGAACATATTTCCCAAAAGTCATAAACATGTTGACATAAGGGCTAGCATTAAACGTAAATACGTACAAACATTGCAACGATTTATCTAACCTTTGTTCGAGAAAACCGCTAGACTAAGCTAACCTTAAGAAAACGAGAAGCAAATGACCCATTCACTTCATCCTTTATTTCGAAACTTATTTGTACTAACGTCATTAGTCGCATTCACCTTTTGCAATTCTGACGGCCGCAGAATGATAAAGGGGGATATTGAAGCTGGAAACGCTTTCCGATTAAACGAATCATCTGCTTTTCGCAGTTTGCATCCGTTGGATATTACAGAGGGCGTTGGTTCGAGAATGGCCGCGCAGGTTTACGAAGGGTTGGTGAAATTCGATCAAAACACATTGGAGATCAAACCTGCCTTGGCCGAGAATTGGGAACCGAATGAAGACGGTTCAGTTTGGACGTTTTATCTCAGAGAGGGTGTGCGGTTTCATGATGATGCATGCTTCCCAGAAGGGCAAGGACGAGAAGTGACGGCTGAAGATGTGATCTGGTGTATGCGCGAGTTGTGCACGTCATCGGCAAACAATCAAATGTATTGGCTGCTTACAGATAGGGTTTTGGGTGCATCCAAATGCTATAATACCCCTGCATCGGAAAAAGGCGAGGCTTCATTACCTGAGGGAATTGTAAAAATAGATGACCGTACGGTTCAATTCTCGTTGATTTACCCGATGGCAGATTTCCCGAAGCTTCTTGGCCACAGCGGGTTTTATATCTATCCAAGAGAAGCGACAGCGCATTATGGTGAGGAATTCAAAAACCACCCCGTTGGAACGGGCCCGTTTAGCGTTGCCGTTTTGAACATAGGGACGGATGCAATTCTTGTGAAAAACACTTCGTATTGGGGTCGAGACGCCCACGGAAATAAACTGCCATACTTGGATTCACTTTTTATCTCGTTTAATTCAGATAAGAAGGAGGAATTAAAGCGATTTAGAATGGGCGAATTGGATATGGTTTTCTCCCTACCCGTAGATATGTATGCCGATGTCATGTCAGGGCTAGATTGGGAGAAAGGAAAGATTCAAAGTTTTGAAACACAGGTCAAATCTTCTTTGGGAGTTCACTATTTAAGCTTCAATCATGCCGATTCCATCTTTAAAGATCGAAGGGTTCGAAAAGCGTTCAATTTGGCTATTGATCGAAGCACCCTAGTTGATCAAACACTCAGAGGTGATGGGGAGCCAGCCGTTTTCGGCATTGTGCCCTCTGCATTTAAAAATTTTGAATACAAGCGAATTACGCCCATCAAATTCAATTTGGAAGAAGCTCAAAACTTGATGTCCTTAGCGGGCTTTCCTCAAGGAGAAGGCTTTCCTGAAATTACATTGCATGTTTCAACGGGATCAAATAATGAGGCTATTGCGCGGGCCGCTATCGATCAATTAAAACTCAACTTGGGTGTAGATATTCGCATGGAAACGGCAAGTTTAGAAAGCGTTTTGAGTCGAGCTGAAGCGGGCGAATTAAGCCTTTGGAGCGATGGCTGGATTGCCGATTATCCTAACCCCGAAAACTTCCTGCGGCTCTTCGTTAGTAATGACACCGCAAGCCCGTATGAATCAAATTACTTGAATAACGTTGGTTATAGTAGCGAGCTATACGATAGCATCTATTTCTCGGCAATAAGGGAAAAAGAGGATGTCGATCGTATGGATCAATATCGAATTTTGAGCCAATTGCTTATTGATGAGGCGGTTGTGTTGCCTTTATACTATGACGAGTTTACGCGATTAGTTTCTGCTCGCGTTCGCAATTTTCCGCAAAACAGCATTGAGTTTCGCGATTTCTCAACCGTTTGGATTGACAGCTCAGCACCGGAGCAGTAATAGGGTCCGAAACCAAGAAGCTACTGTTTATAAGTAGTCGCTTCCGTGCGCTAAAGGCTATTTCGCCAAACTAGCTTTGTCATTCAGTAAAAAGTTTAGATATGAGAATAGTTATGGCTTTGGCCGCGTTGGCGTTATTTCTTGGCTCGTGTGTGCCAGCAAAACAGTACAATGACTTGAAGGCAACACAAGAAAAATGTGAAAATGAGCGACAAGATCTCACGAACTCAAATCGAACACTTACTGCCGAGAACGATGAGTTAAAGGCAGACCTAGAAAGCCTTCAGAAAAAGCACAGCCGACTCAAAGAAGACACCACAGCGCTGAATAAAGACTACCGAAGACTTAGGTTAAAGCAAAAGGACCTAGACGATAGAAACCAAGAGTTGCTTACGCGTTTGCAATCTGCCAAGGACGAAGGTTCAGAAGAAAACAAGAAGCTGGTCAAGATTCTTCGCGATACGCAAGAAGACTTGCTAAAAAGAGAAGATCGACTTCGTGAACTTGAACAGCAAATGAATGCCAAGGAGAGGCGACTTGCGGATTTAGAGGAAGAATTGAAAGATCGAGAGGCGAGAGTAAAAGAGCTAGAGGATATAATAGCTGAAAAGGACGCAGCCGTTAGAGCACTCAAGGATAGAATTAGCCAAGCTTTATTGGGCTTTAAGGATAAAGGATTGACGGTCGAACAACGCAACGGTAAAATCTATGTTAGCCTCGAAGCCCAATTGTTATTCCCAAGCGGTAGCACGGTTGTGAATGCAGAAGGTAAAAAGGCTTTACTTGATTTATCTGAGGTCATTCGAGATGAAAAAGACATTACCATTTTAGTGGAAGGTCATACAGATACCGATCCTTACAACGGGGGGGGGGCCATAAAAGACAATTGGGATTTGAGCGTAATGCGCGCTACAGCCGTAGTTAAGATCATGACCAACGAGGGCAAAATGGACCAGACCATGCTAACTGCTGCAGGTCGTGGCGAATACGTTCCCGTTGCGCCAAATACTACAGCCGAAGGCAAAGCGAAGAATCGAAGAATTGAGGTAATTCTTACACCAAATTTGGACAAGTTGTTCGAAATTATAAACGAGTAATAAATTCGTTTAAGCCTTTGCCTATAAGGTTACTTTTGCGCGCTTAAGGCGTTATCATGAAGAATTTTGTTGAAGAATTAAGGTGGAGAAACATGTTGCACGACATGACTCCAAACACGGAAGAACTATTTGCTAAAGGACCCGTTAAGGGCTACATTGGATTTGATCCTACGGCCGATTCACTTGGAATTGGAAACATGGTTCAGGTCATGACATTGACGCATTTTCAGCGAACTGGAAACAGCCCAATAGCCCTTGTTGGGGGCGCAACAGGAATGGTGGGTGATCCAAGTGGAAAATCAGCGGAACGCAACTTACTCGATGTTGAGTTGCTCAACCACAATTTAGATTGTCAGAAAAAGCAATTGGAGAAATTCTTGGATTTCGAAGGGAAGAATGCAGCCCAAATTGTAAATAACTACGACTGGTTTAAGGAGCTGGGATTCCTAGACTTCATCCGCGATGTGG
>Ga0115566_10001812_pt1 | contig 18047 bp, 13 predicted proteins | sample COGITO_mtgs_1204_3_FD_87173 | JGI IMG/M metagenome (GOLD analysis project Ga0115566, IMG submission 87173) | Pelagic marine microbial communities from North Sea - COGITO_mtgs_120405 | ecosystem: Environmental > Aquatic > Marine > Epipelagic | place: Germany:Helgoland, sampling site Kabeltonne...
AACGTATACTTATAAAATTAATGCCTATAACTCATTGATATATATAGCATGTTGGCGGAGCGGACGGGACTCGAACCCGCGACCCCCGGCGTGACAGGCCGGTATTCTAACCAACTGAACTACCGCTCCAACAAAGAAAACTTGGTGGGTGTTGCAGGGGTCGAACCTGCGACCTACGGCTTGTAAGGCCGTCGCTCTCCCAACTGAGCTAAACACCCGCAATTCAGGAAGCGCAATTGTACCGTGATGGATCATGAAGTCAATCAGGTATATGCCGAGTTTGGTTAGAACCAGCTTAATTTTTGGATAAGCCAGGTTAAATTGTCGGCTGGCTTCAGGGTGTTTAAATCGCCTTGGACGCGATTTTGATTCAGGCATGGCCGTCATTGACTAAAGCTGGGTTGCAAGATGATTGTGACTCAAACAAGGCGATAGGGACACCAAAGCCAATGGCCTTGTGTTGTGGCCGCTCTTTTAACGAAGCCGGGCGATGGACCCATCTTGATACGGGTGACCAAACTCGGTGATGCTGCCAATACTCGCATCCAGGGATCCATTTATCGAGTTTAAGTAGGCTTTCGATGAAAACGCGTTCGTAATTCCGTATAGTGCGCGCATGAGAAAAACCTACCTTACTGCTCTGATAATAGCTGCCGGCATTATCGGTTGGATAGCCACTGGCCTGTTGGGCGAAGAATCCGCGCCGTTGCCTCAAACAATATCCGCGAAGAATGCCCAGCAGCGCGCTCAGGCCGAGGATCGACCACTCACAACCGTTCGGATTACGACAAGTTATGCACTGGAACAAGACCGGCTAACGTCCGTTCGAGGTCGAACGACGAACGAAAGAAGCGTTGTTGTGCAGTCTCAAGTGAGCGGGCTGGTTCAAAAGCGCTGGGTTGAGCGGGGCAGTGTGGTGGGCGAAGGCGATGTGCTGTGCGAAATTTCTCTCGAGGATCGAGATGCGAATCTCAAGGAGGCTATGGCGGGGCTTGCGCAGGCTAAGCTGGATTTAGATGGCGCGAAGCAGTTGGCGGCAAAAGGGTTGCAGTCTGAAGCGGTCATTGCCGGTGCTAAAGCGCGGATGGCAGCGGCGGAGGCGGTTGTGCAGCGGCGAAAGCTTGAGAAGGCACGCCTAAAAATGACCGCGCCTTTTGCGGGTGTCATAGAAGACACGCACATGGAGGTGGGGCAGTTTGTGACGCCTGGCGCATCTTGCGTGACCCTAGTTGATTTGGATCCAATGCTGCTTGTAGGTGAAGTCTCAGAGCAACATCTATCGGGTTTAAAGCCCGGACTGCCTGTGACTGCCACGCTCTCTAATGGTGATGTGGTCACAGGCGTGCTGCGCTTTGTTGCCCATGTTGCGGCAGCCGGTACCCGCACCTATGCCATCGAGGCTTTAGTTGATAATCCTGATTTTTCGATTGTAAGTGGCATGACCGCTGCGCTGTCGATCGCGGTTGAGCAAGTCAAAGTCCACCAGATTACGCCCGCGCTCTTGGTGCTGGATGACGAGGGTCGCAGTGGTGTTCGCACCGTCAGCGCGGATCAACGGGTGAAGTTCTATCCGGTTGAATTAATAGCCGAGGGTGACGAGGGGGTTTGGGTATTGGGGTTGCCGGAGGTTGTTGATTTGATCGTAGTGGGTCAACAAACCGTCGTTTCGGGTGAGCAGGTTGATGCGCAACAAGCCAGTATTCGCGGTCTGCAAGGTAATCAAGGATGAATAGTTTTATAGATGCGGTGGTCAGTCGCCCTCGCACGACGTTGCTCCTCATGCTGATGGTACTGATCGCAGGCATTGCCAGCCTGCGCTCGATACCAGTTGAAAGCGATCCCAGCATTGCGGTGCCGTTTTTTAGAATCCAAGTTTTCAATGAAGGTATCTCAGCGGAAGATGGCGAGCGCTTATTGGTTCTGCCGCTTGAAAATGAATTGCGAAGCGTTGAAGGGGTTGATGAGATTCAATCTTACTCAGGCGAGAACTCGTCCAGTCTGATTGTGCAATTTAATGCAAGCCAAGATGTCGACCAAGCCTTGCTGGATGTTCGAGAGGCGGTTGATCGAGCAAAGGTCGAGCTGCCGAGTTCCACTGAAGAGCCCAGCATCTATGAAATGAGTACCGACGATTTTCCGGTACTCCAGGTCAATGTTACAGGCGAGGGCGTACCCGAGCGCATGCTGTATTACGCAGCCCTTGAACTGCGCGATCGGATCGAGTCGCTGCCCAATGTGCTGAAAGCGGAGATGCGGGGCAATCGGGAAGAAGTACTCGAGATCATTATTAACCCCGAAGCATTGGAGGCTTATCAAATTTCAGGCGAGGAGCTGATTGGCGTGCTCGCCCGCAATAATCGCTTGGTGCCAGCAGGCAGCTTGGACAACGGCGAGGGCCGCTTTGCCCTGAAAGTGCCGAGTGTCATAGAAGAAGCCAGCGATTTGTTTGATCTGCCGGTCAAAACCACGGCCGACGCCGTGATCACACTGAGCGATGTGGCCACGGTGCGGCGAAGTTTTAAAGACCGTGGCGGCTTTGTTCGAGTTAATGGTCAGACGGCGATCAGCATAAACGTCACGAAGCGCAGTAAAGCGAACATTATCGAGACGGTTGCAGCAGCCAAAGCGATGGTCGATGAGGTTAAGCCGCAGCTGCCCGGGCGCATCGAGATTATTTATACCACCGACCAGGCGCCGTGGGCTTTGGCCCAGGTCAATGAGTTGCAGGGCAATATCCTGACCGCCCTGGCGTTGGTGATGGTGATCGTGGTGGCGGCGATGGGCTTTCGTTCAGGCATCATTGTCGGCTTGGGCATCCCTGTGTCGCTCTTGTTCGCGGTCACGATTCTTTATGTCATTGGGTTTACGTATAACTTCATGGTGATGTTTGGGATGTTGCTGGCGCTCGGCATGTTGATAGATGGCGCCATTGTGGTGACAGAGTATGCCGATCGCCGGATGCTGGAAGGCGAGCATCGGCGCCAGGCTTACGCCAATGCGGCTAAACGGATGTTTTGGCCGGTGGTCGCCTCAATTGCGACCACCTTAGCGGCATTCTTGCCACTCATGTTTTGGCCAGGCATCGTCGGCAAGTTCATGCGCTATCTGCCGGTCACGGTCTTTGCGGTGTTGTCGGGTAGTTTGATTTATGCATTAGTCTTTGGACCGGCGATTGGGGCATTGATTGGCCGTCCCGGTGCAGACCAAGATGGCATGTTAAAGAATCTCCGAAAAATGGAGTCTGGCAATCCCTTAGATCTCACGGGTATCACGGGGGTCTATGCCAGAGTGCTTTGGTGGTGCGCGCATCATGTTTTCCTGACGCTTACGGTTACTGTCTCGATTTTAATCGGTAGTTTTATTGCCTACGGCGAGTCTGGTAACGGGGTCATTTTTTATTCAGACGCCGAGCCGCAGTTTGCACAGGTCTTCGTTAAATCACCCGGTAATCTCTCGGCCTTTGAGGCCAATGTCTTGGTCGCTGAAGTTGAAGACAAGATTCTAGAGATCAATGGCATTGCGGAAATCAGTACCTATGCTCGATCGAACCCTGGCGATGATGAAATCGGTAGCCTGTTCATGCAAATGTTGCCAGAGGGCGATCGCACGCGCTCAACGGCTGAAATTTTTCAGGACGTACGGGATTCAACGAAGTCGTTAGCAGGTATCACGGTTGAGATTGAGGCCATGGAGCAGGGGCCGAGAAATGGTAAACCCATCAAGATTGAAATCTCTGCATTTGACCGCGAGCTGCTAGGGCCCGCGCTGAAACGGGTACGCGATCAGGTTGAAAGAACCGAAGGTCTCGTTGACGTTGAAGACAGTTTGGCAAAACCGGGCATCGAATGGCGCTTGAAAGTCGATCGCGCTCGAGCCGCTATGTATGGCGCGGATGTAACGCAGGTGGGGGTCGCTGTACAGTTAATCACCGGTGGCATCAAAATTGGCGAGTATCGGCCGGATCGTAGTGATGATGCGGTGGACATTCGGATTCGTTATCCCGACAGCGCACGCGGTATTAAAGCAATTGATGCGTTAACGGTTGCAACGCCCTCTGGGATGGTGCCGATTTCCAACTTTGTCACCACCGAGGCGATGCCCAACGTCGGTACGATCGAGCGCTTTAATGGCATACCGGTTAATTATGTGCGCGCCAATGTCGCGGCGGGTGTGTTAGCCGATACAAAAGTCAAAGAGCTCCAGGCTTGGCTGGCAACGCAAACCTTTGACCCGGGGGTGAACGTCATTTTCCGCGGCGCGGATGAAGAACAGGCAGAATCGCAAGCCTTCACCGCATCTGCGTTTGGGTTATCGTTGTTGTTGATGTTTGTCCTGTTGGTGACACAATTCAACAGCTTCTATCAATCGGCGCTGATTTTGTTCGCGGTTGTCATGTCCACGGCGGGCGTTCTAATCGGGCTCTTGATCACGGGGAACCCCTTTAGTTCGCTCTTGACGGGGATTGGTATCGTGGCCCTTGCTGGGATTGTGGTGAACAACAATATCGTACTGATTGATACCTTCAATGAGCTTCGGCGCGACCACCCCGCGGCGGATCCTATTATGTTGATTGTGCGAACCGGTACCCAGCGACTGCGCCCAGTGGTGCTGACGACGCTGACCACGGTATTTGGACTGCTACCGCTGGCAATGAACTTCAGTATCGATATGCTCGATCGCAGCGTAACCTATGGCAGTATGTTGTCATCGCTGTGGGTGCCATTGTCGCAGGCCATTGTGTCGGGCATGACATTTGCCTCGGTGTTAACCTTGGTTGCCACGCCCGCGATGCTGGCGTTGCCTTATCGCCTGCAGTATCGGTGGGGGCGTTTGAAGGCTCTGGCGCGCCGTCTGCAAGGTCGAGAACTAAAGGCTGCAAAGATTTAAGCTGTGGTTTAAAGGGCCCAGGCAGCGCGCGGGAGTGCGGCTAGCATCGGCGCCACAGCGGCTAGCGCCAGAGTCTCGCACGTGCCTTAAAATAGCTCAGAATTGGATAAAAATTGCGATGCAGTCTTGTTATAAGACTGGCATGATAATCGCGAGTTCCAAACAATGAAGAGGCGCCTCCGATGGTTGATATTATTTTACTAACGCTGCTGCTCGCACTGATCCAGATCGTGCTATTACCGCTCCTGCTGCGGGCTAACAATTTTGCTTACTTACTGTCCAACCGGGACGGCCCCTATGAGCCCACGGCAGTCTTGGCGAGGGTGCAACGCGCCGCTGGAAATTTACAAGAAAGCTTGCCCGCGTTCTTAGTTATGGCGGTGATTGCCTTGGTGCAGAACCTAGACCTAACCCTTGTGGCATCGGTTTGGCTGGCACTGCGGGCAGCCTATTTCGCAAGTTACGCCCTTGGGTTTATTGGTATTCGAACGCTCATTTGGATGGGGGCGTTGGTCTGTCTGATTATTATGGCGCTGGCGCTGGCGGGTCTGGTTGCTGTTTAAAGCGATAGGATGAAACCGGGCGAAAAAGTCTGGCAACCCTTGCAGCCTGGGTTATCGATTTTTTTCCTAGACCGATTGCATCCGAACCTCGGGAACAAAGCTTACAAGCTTCGGCCTGTTATCGAGCGGGCGCTTGCGCAAGGTTGTTCACCGTTGGTAAGCCTTGGCGGTGCCTGGTCTAATCATCTTCACGCATTGGCGCAAATGGGGCAGGCAGCGGGCCTTGCAACGGTTGGGTATGTTCGCGGCGATGCAGCGCTTCCGAAAACCATGATGCTCGAAGATGTCGCGGCTTGGGGTATGACCTTGCGATTTTTGTCTCGGGGTGAATATCGTAAGCGTTATGACGCCGGGTTTGCACAAGGCCTTATGCGGGATTACCCTTCCGGCATTTTTGTGCCAGAGGGTGGCACCGATGCAGAAGGCATTGCCGGCGTTGCGCAACTGGTTGCGGATCTTTCGGACCATGGACCACGATTCGAGCGTCTGGTGCTGCCTGTGGGGACAGGTGGCACGATGGCTGGCGTTTTGCTTGCTTTGAAGCAAGCCTGCCATGTGGTCGGGGTGTCGGCCTTAAAGCGGGTCGAGGCTCAGCAAAATCTTATCGATAGCACGACGTCGGGGCGGTTACATGAAGGCGTGAGCTTTGAGGTATTGCCCGAAACCCAGTTCGGCGGTTACGCCGCTTGTCCAAATGCTCTGGTGCAACGCATTAACGACCTTGAGGCCATGTTTGATCTTAAGCTTGAGCCGATTTATACCGCAAAAGCCGTGATTACCGCGCTGGATCTGGTTCAGGCGCAATCAAGGTTCAGCGAGACCTTGGTGTTGCATACTGGCGGTCTGCAAGGGCGTCGTGGCTTTGCGGCTTTGGCCTAACGCTAGGTCGCGATCCGAGCGGCTAATTATAGAGATTGGGGTCGGGGGAAGTGCCTTCGAGCGGCTCAAACCAGTCGACTCAGCCAGTTGCAAAGTCTTAGAATTTATCGGCCGATGCGCGCGGCAAGGCAGGCCGAGGGTGGTCTGCTTTAGCCGCCGACGATCACGGCAGGCACGCCAGCAACGGTCACGCCCTCCGGCACATCATTGAGCACCACGCTGCCAGCACCGACCTTCGCGCTTGAACCAACCGTGATGTTGCCAAGGAGTGTTGCGTTGGCGCCAAGAATCACGTTTTTCCGAATCTTAGGGTGACGATCGCCGGCGGCTTTGCCGGTGCCGCCAAGTGTCACGCCGTGCAAGATCGAGACATCATCGTCGATCACGGCGGTTTCACCGATGACGAGTCCGGTTGCGTGATCAAACATGACGCCGCAGCCCATCGATGCCGCGGGGTGAATATCAACGCCAAAGAGATTGCTCATTTGGTTTTGAAAGTAAAACGCTAAGGAGTGACGCTCCTCTTGCCACAACCAGTGCGCAATGCGGTGGGACTGTAACGCATGAAAGCCTTTGTAAAACAAAAAGGGTGTAGAGAAACTATTGCAAGCGGGATCGCGTTCCCGAGTCGCTTTGATATCGATTTCAGCGGCATGGATGATCGAGGGGTCTTTAACATAGGCTTGCTCGATGATTTCCCGGATCGCCATGCTCGAAACGATTGGGCTGTCGAGTTTGCTCGCTAGAATGAAGCTCAGCGCGCCTTCAATCGTGTCGTGATTCAATACCGAGGCATGAAAGAAGGTTGCCATAATGGGTTCGAAGTCCGCTCGCAGTTTGACCTCTTGGCGTATGGCTTGCCAGAGTGATCCCGCTGCACGCAGTTCTGCGACGTTGCCAATAGCGCCGAACTCCGAGGCGTGTCGTTTGCTGATTCGATTGGTCATAACGAGCTCCTAGATGCCGCTATCTTTGGGTCTATCTGGCGGGAATGCAACTAATTCGAATTTTTTATTCTAAAAATTTCATTCCATAGAATCATCCGCTATTTCAGTCCATGATTGAATTCACGTGGAATCTTTCATTAAATGCGGGTGCGCTGCCAAATGAGGTTTGATGACAATGGCTTTTAAACAGGTTGGAATTTTTGCCAGTATTTCTGGACCACTCGTTGCGGAATCGATGTTGCGAGTTGCTGCGGTACTCAAAGCCCATGGTATTGAAGTTCGGGTCGAGCAATCTGAATTGTCGGCGACCACCTTGCCAGAGATCAAGGCGCAAAGCCGAGAGGCCATTTGCCAAACCGCAGACCTGGTTATTGCGATTGGGGGCGACGGCAGCATGTTGAGTGCGGCACGCGATGTGACCCCTTTTGGGGTGCCTTTGCTGGGGATCAATCGCGGACGTCTGGGATTTTTAGCCGACGTTTCGCCAGATGATATTGAAACCCAGTTAAATGCCGTGCTGCTTGGGGACAGTGAAACCGAAACCCATTTCTTATTGCAAGGCCGCTTCGCGGAAGGCGACGGTGTGGCCGAGGCGACCGCCCTGAACGAGGTGACGGTGCATTCCGCCACCATGTCGCGGATGATCGAGTTCGATCTATATATCAACGATGTTTTTGTTTACAAGCAGTCCTCGGATGGCTTGATTATCAGTTCGCCAACCGGTTCAACGGCTTATGCTCTCAGCGCGGGTGGTCCGATTATGCATCCGTCTTTAGATGCGATGGTGCTCGTCCCCATGTTCCCACATTCCTTAAATTCTCGGCCCTTGGTCGTTCCGGGAGATTCGGAGTTACGGATTACGTTGGGGGATAAAGTCGGCGCCGAAGCCAAAGTGAGTTTTGATTCTCAGTTAGAGTTTAGAATGCATCCCGGTGAATCCCTGCACGTCAAAAAACACGCTCAAACACTCAGCTTGATTCACCCTAGAGGTCAGGACTTTTATGGGGTTTGTCGATCAAAGCTGGGTTGGGCCAGTCGTTAAGTTGTTGTGATCAAAAACGCAGCCCGGGCTTGAACGCGGCTGGGTCTTCGAAGGATCTGTCCGCCTTGGGCATAACTTCAGCCTGAGGCGAGGTCTCTGGGTGCGTCCACATCTTGAAGAATCCCCAAGTCGTCCACCTCGATCATTTGGACCGAGTGGGCCTGCGCTTTAAGCAGGGTGCGCGCGCCTTGATCTCCGGTTAAAGCCCGCATCGCAGCAAAATAGGCGCTATGAAACAGAACAGGATGTCCCGGGCGCCCTTGATGACAAGGTTGGATGATCGGGAAGGGTCGGCTTGCAGCACGGAAGGAAAGGATCAGAGTGCTGAGCGTAGTGGGCGCGTGAAAGGGCATATCGCCCAAACAGATGGCGGCGCCGTGCCAATGGGTTATTTTGGTCGCGCCATGGGCCAAGCTGTGCCCCATGCCAAGACGCGCGTCGTCGGCGAGGGTCGTCCTAAGGGTTACAAATCGCCTTGACAGCGCCGCAGCCAAGGTTTCATCACCGGGCCGCAGAACGACAAGGGTTTCTTCGAAGGCCGGTATGATGGTAGACAGGGTCGCCTCGAGCAAACTGTCACCACTTGGCAACGAAGCGAGGCGTTTATCGCTTCCGAACCGGCGGCCCTGACCGCCTGCTAGCACCAATGCGCCGAGCGGGCCCAAGGCTTAACCGACCGCTCGAAAGTCCGCTTGCACGGTGTTGCCGGCGGTGCTTCGCAGCGCCGTAAGCTGCGCCAAAATGGCAATTGCGATTTCAGCTGGCGTTTTGCTGCCGATGGGTAGACCAACCGGCGCATGCAAGCGCGCGATTAAATCATCCGAGATATCCAGTTCTCTGAGGCGGGCTTTGCGGTTTTCAGAGGTTTTTGTTGAACCCATTGCGCCAATAAAATAAGCATCGGTGGTGAGCGCCTCCATCAGACCCATATCATCAATTCTGGGGTCATGGGTTAAGGCTATGATGGCTGAAAAGGAATCAGTCGCTTGGGCTCGAATGGCATCGTCGGGATAACTGGTAATCAGTTGAACGCCCTCGACCGGCCACTGCGCCATAAGGTTTGCTCGGGGGTCGCAAACAACGACCTGATAATCCAATGCTTTAGCCATCTCAGCGAGGTACTGCGAAACTTGCCCGCAGCCGATCAAAAACAGCTGGTAGCGAGGGCCAAAGGTTTGGCGTAAGGTTTTCTCGCCGGGTGTGTTGTCGAACGCGCCGTCAAACTGAAGATGGCGAAACCGCTCAGTCTCAGTGAGGGTCATGTTACCGGTTGCAATATCAAGCGTCCGCTCGATGCACGCGCGTTGTTCTATTCGGGCGGTAATCGTTCGGAGGGTGTCCAGGTGTTGCTGATCGACGAAAGGCTCGATCACGACATGGAGTTGTCCACCGCAGGGTAAGCCAAAGCGCTCTGTTTCGGCCTGGCTGACACCGTAGATTAGGACTTCGGGGCAAGCGCTGGCCATCTCGCCGCGCTGTAATTTTTCAAGCAGGTCTTCTTCAATACAACCGCCCGACAGCGAGCCTGCGATATGGCCTTCGCTGTTACAGGCAAGTAAGGATCCGATAGGCCGGGGGGATGACCCCCAAGTTTTCACGACCGTACACAACCAACTGGGTTGGCCATCAGAGACCCACTGGGTGAGTTGTTTTAAGACCTGTTGGTCTGCGTTTTCCATGGCCATAGCGGTTTGCGGTTACAATATTGGGCGAGTCGGAAGTGTACAACATTTTACCCATCAAGGGAGGTCAGGCGCGGTCATGGCGGCACTGCAATTAGCCTTACAACTACCGCAGGATATCGATTTGCGCAGCTTTTCATTGCTGCTGCACACTCAGAATATTGCGCATCGGATTACCCTTGAAGGGGTCTATCAAGTCGTTTGGATTGGCTCGGATGAGGACCCAGCGGCCGTCGTTACGCTCTATCAAACCTGGCTAACCCAGGCGCCCGTTAAGGGGGCCGCGCGCCCCAGTGTCCTGGGGCGTCTAATTAAGAATGCGCTGGCATTTCCGCTGACGGGTTTGATCATTGTTTTAAATTGCAGTCTCGTCTGGGTAGGGCTTAAGGCTTCGGAAGGGGACTTTTCCGGCTTGATTCAGCAACTCACAATGACGCCCATGACGCTCACTAGCGGGTACCTGGTCTTTGAGCCGCTAACAGCCACCCTTGCGCAGCAAGCCTACTGGCGGCTGGTGACGCCGATGCTGTTACACTTCAGCTGGCTGCATTTGGCGTTTAATTTGTTATGGGTTTGGGAGTTGGGGCGTCGAATCGAAAAATTGCATGGCATATCCCTATTTCTTGCCGTGACGTTGCTGGGATCCTTGGGCGCAAACTTAATGCAGCTCACGTTATCGGGGCCTTCCCTGTTCGGCGGTATGTCCGGGGTCGTCTTTGCGTATCTAGGGTACTGCATGGTTTGGGATCGATTGCGGCCCCGCAACCCGATAGGCCTTGCCCCGGCTGCCTACTGGGTGATGTTGGGCTTCTTAGCCTTAGGGTTTACGGGTGTGCTTGATTTACTGGGGTTGGGCGCGCTGGCCAATGGCGCGCACCTGGGCGGCCTGCTTGCGGGTGCGCTGATTGGTTTAATGGCGCCATTGGTTGTTGCAAAGCGACACGTCAAAGCACGTTGAGTGCCACCTCATATCCGGTATATTTTCGTAGGTTGATGACCGTGTGATCCAGGATCAAGTACTGCGCCTTGATCCCTAAAAGGGTCCCCTCAAGCACCGGTGTTTTATCTAAGTTATAAGACTTCACTTTTTCCGGATATTGGGTCACGGGATAGGTGAAGTGCAGGGTCTCGGCAGTCTCGGCAAGCGCCATGGCGCCGAGCTCGAATTCGCCTTGAATGAAGGCAATGGCATCAGCGGCCAGGTCCAGTAAGCGATCTCGTTCTGCTGGAAGATCCAGCACATCTCCCGGACCCTTGAGCATACGTTGCCATTGCGTTCGATCGCTAACGTGCGCTTTTAAGGCGGCTTCCAAAAGCCCGGATTGCCGCCGGGTTGCGGCCGTCATGATGACCAGACCTTGCGTTGCCCCTTGATCCAGCCAGCGGCTGGGTAAGTTCTCCGCTCGGGTGATGCCGACTTTGAGACCCGTTGAGTTCGCCAAATACACCCGGTGTGGTTGCATGCAAAACTGCTCAGCAAAGGTGTTGTCCCGGCAGGTTCCCAAATGAAAATGACAGCGGTCAGGACTCATAATACAAAGATCGCACGATGCGAGCGATTGGAAGCACGGATAACAATAACCTTGCGAGAAGCTTTTTTTGGTTGAGCGGCCACAGTGTTGGCAAACAATTTTTTGAAGATACTCAAGGCGAATCCTTTGGCCAATGAGCGCATTCATGTCTTGAATCGCATCGCCCAAAGCGAGGGTGTAGCGCACCTCGGTGTCGGCGCGGCAGGTCATTTTAGAGAGTTGGCCTTGCATGCGGTGCCCCTAGGACGGTCAGGATTGTTCATTGTACAGAATCCCGCCCGATCGATGTGAATTTGCGGCGCTGGTGTAGAATGAGGGCCTTGCGGCGCCGCGGGGCTTTCGGCGTTAAGGCAAGTGCCAGCACGGTGAGGTGAAGCAGGGTAGACCGGGTTCGTTAGACCTGGTGCAATTAACTGCACCACCGGCCTAAAAATAAATGAAGCAATCCAGAACAGATAGAAAGAGGTCGTTATGAAAGAAGGTCAGCCGAGTGTTATTTATCTAAAAGATTATCAGGTACCGGATTTTTTAATCGATAAAACGGTCTTGCGATTCGAAATCCATGACGACCAAACCCGTGTCATCAGTCAATTGTCCATGCGTCGTAATCCAGACGCTGCGAGCAAGACTGCAGATTTGGTCCTGAACGGTGGGCCTGGCCTTACGACCGACGCGATATCAATCGATGATCGCACGTTGCTCAATAATGAGTACCAAATCACGGACGAGACCCTGACTTTAAGTGCGCTGCCTGCAGCCTTTGAGTTAAAGACCGAGGTCTGCATTCGACCTCAGGATAATTTGGCATTGTCGGGGCTCTATCAGTCTGGCGACATGTTCTGCACCCAGTGTGAGGCAGAAGGGTTCCGAAACATCACCTGGTATCTAGATCGGCCGGACGTAATGTCGGTCTTTGAAACCACGATCGAGGCCAATGTCAGTCAGTTCCCGGTGTTGTTGTCTAACGGCAATGCGATTCATCGCGAGGTTCAAGGTGATCGTCAACGGGTGACTTGGCAGGACCCGTTCAAAAAGCCAGCCTATTTATTCGCCCTGGTAGCCGGCGATCTTGAACATGTTGAGAGTGACTTCACAACCCGCTCGGGGCGCACTGTGACCCTGCAGATCTTTACCGAACGCCATAATATCGACAAGGTCGATTTTGCGATGGACAGCTTGAAGGCTTCGATGGCCTGGGATGAGGTCGCCTACGGGCGCGAATACGATCTCGACATCTTTATGATTGTCGCAGTCGAGAGCTTCAATATGGGCGCCATGGAAAATAAAGGTCTTAATATATTCAATACTTCTTGCGTGTTGGCGCATCCCGATACGACGACCGATGCTGGGTTTCAACGGGTTGAAGCGGTGGTCGCGCATGAATATTTTCACAACTGGTCCGGCAATCGTGTGACCTGCCGGGACTGGTTTCAGCTTAGTTTAAAAGAAGGCTTCACGGTGCTGCGGGACCAGCAGTTTTCAGCCGACCGCTGGTCGCGAGGTGTGTGTCGCATCGAGCAGGTATCAACGCTGCGAAGTGCACAATTTCCGGAGGATGCGGGCCCCATGGCGCATCCGATCAGGCCTCCCTCATTTATCGAAATTAATAATTTTTATACGGCGACGGTCTATGAAAAGGGGGCCGAAGTGGTGCGGATGCTGCACACGCTGTTGGGCGATGCTGACTTTCGGGCTGGCACAGATTGTTATTTTGACCGCCATGATGGTGAGGCCGTTACCACCGAGGACTTTGTTAAAGCGCTCGAGGCAGCGAGCGGACGCGATCTGACGCAATTTCGGCGTTGGTATGAACAAGCGGGCACGCCGGTCGTCACAGCATCGGGCGAATATGTCGCAGATCAAGAAACCTACCGGTTAACCTTGTCACAGCACACGCCTGCGACCCCTGGACAGCCTGATAAAGCGCCGCTTCACATGCCAATAACGGTGGGGCTCATTGGCCCGGATGGCCAAGATCTTGCTTTTGAAGGCGCTGAGGTGCGTCACGATGGCAACAGTCTGAGTCAGGTGTTGTCCCTGACCGAAGCAGAACAGGTGTTTGAGTTAAAAGGAGTGGCGCAAGCGCCATTACCCTCGATTGCTCGCGGGTTTTCAGCACCAATTAAGTTATCGATGGATTACAGCGTAGACGAGCTGGCGTTTTTGTGCCGTAGCGACAGCGATCCCTTCAATCGCTGGGAAGCAGGTCAGCGTTTAGCCGTGCTCGCTATTGATGCTGTGCAGTCGCAATTGGCCAAGGGCGAGACCCCGGTGGTCATGCCGCAGCTGATCGAGGTCCAGCAACATCACTTGGATGCCGCGCTACACCATGCCGGAGATCCTGCTTTCGACAGCGAAATGGTCAGCTTGTTGCTGTCTCTCCCATCCATCCAATATTTGATCGAGCTACAAACCGAGGTCGATGTCTTGCAGCTGCTGGCCGCAAGAGACCTGGTGCGGTTGAGTCTCGCCGACGCTTTGTCGGTGAGTTTCTCAGCGGTTTATCAGGCCTATCATGCGCTAACGCCGTTTGAGCTCACTGCGCAAGCGGTGGGTGCACGCAGTTTGAAAAATCTGGCGTTGACGTATCTGTTGGCACCGGTTGATAGCGCGCATCTTGACTGGGCGCTAGCCCAATTTAAGCGTCAGGACAATATGACCGATGTTGCTGCCGCGCTGCGTGCGATCGAAAATAGCCAACACCCGGATGCACAAGGGCTGCGCGACACCGTGCTGCCGCAGTTTTTTGAGCGTTGGTCGGGTGAGGCGCTGGTCATTGATGCCTGGTTCTCGATTCAGGCCAGCAGTAGTAGACCTGGCGCCATCGCGCGGGTTGAAGCCCTCATGCAACACCCGGCCTTTAGCTTAACGACACCCAATCGGATGCGCAGCGTGATGGGTGGCTTTGCGATGAATATTGGTGCGTTTCATGAAGCAGGCGGGGCGGGATACCGGTTGCTTGCTGAAACCGTGATTGCGCTCAATGGATTCAATCCCCAGATGGCGGCTCGCATGCTGGGACCACTCACGGGGTGGCGCAAATTTGATCCAAAATATGGCGCTGGCATGCAGGCTGCGCTGCAAATGATTTTGGATTCGGGTGAATTGTCACCGGATGTCTTTGAGGTCGTCACCAAAACCCTAGCCTGATTTGGTTTTGAATCAGGGGTCGCAAGGTGGCTCGCTTTAAAGCGAGCCCGACAGGGAAATCAGGGTAACGGCGGCTAGTCGCTATAGTCCCGGGTTAAGGCGCTCGGGTAAGGGGCTTGCTGCCGCGTGAGCCTGTGGGCGGGTGGTTAGTTTGGTGACAATGGCGAGTAGATCTTCGCCGCGCCAGTCGCTGCCGTCGCCGGTTTGATAGATCGCTGCCTCAAGTGCTCTGTAAGGGGTTTCAAGTTCCGGATAATCTTGAATCAGGCGTGCCATTGCTGCCGCACTGGGGAAAGTATGCTGGCGCCAACGCTGGAGTTCGGCGTAGGTTTTCTGAGGATCACCAAGCTTAATCGCTCGGGCTAACTGCCCCAATTCGAATTCAGGGGCGGCCGGGCGCGGCGTAGGGTTTGCTGTTTTGGGTTTTTTGATCCACGCAAACAGGGTCAGCAGCCAGACCACCAGCAGAACGACGGCAAGCCAGATAGCCCACTGCAGCTGCTGTCTGAGCAGCACGAGTTCGTTGTTGTCAATATTGGGTGTTTGGGTCACGCTGGACGGACCCAAAACTGGAGCTGATTGCGGTGCCTCACCAATGGCGAGGTTTAACCCGGGTAGTGTCGCGACTTCTTGTCGTCGTGCTTCAGTATTCCACCAATAAATATTGATATCCGGTAGGGCTAGGGTACCCGCCTGAGTTGGCACAATACCAATGGTCACCACGGACTCCGCGGCCAAGCCCTGCTCGCTTGCCAGCTCTTCTACCACTGGCTGATCAATATAGAGCCTGGCGCCATCGGCGTCCTCAAAGCCGAGCTCTGGCAGCAGCGCGGCGGTGACACCCCTGCCTTTGACGGTGACGACCCGATTGATCGGGTCTCCAACCATCAAGGGTGAATCGGGACGGTTTAACACAGCGTCGATGGTAACGCTTTGGGCCGGCAGCCAGCGCTTGTCCTGGAAACTGCTGGGCACTGGTAAGACACTAAGGGTATGACCAGAAGATACCGCGTTCACCCGTTCTCGGGAAGAAAACAGGCCGCCCCGGCCCCGGGTGCCGACGAAGGTCTCAGGCGCTAAGACGAGGGGCCCACTTTGCTGGGGGAAGATGGCATAGCGTTTTTCCAGAACGTAATACCGGCGGTTATTGACGACGGTTTCAAAGCGGCGTTCATTTTCAATAATCTCAACCATGGCATTCGGCAAATCGGGCGCTGGTGGGAAGTCGCCGGAAATTGAGTCCGCGTAATATAACCGGACGGTGTAAAGCAGTTGCGCTTGCACGTAGACTTCGTCTCGATCCACCAACGTTTCAAAGAACAGAATTTGCTGCATCTGGTTTCTAACCGCTTGGGATTGCGCCACAACCCGGATGCCAATCGGATTCGTTCGTTCGGTGCCGACGGTTATCGCTGGGATAAGAAGATTACCCTGACGCCTTGGTCTAAGCGTTACCTGGTAGTCGACGTAAGACCGACTGGTTTGTCGGCCGTTGATCAGAGAAATCGAGGAATTTTGCTGGGATTGCTGGTTAAGGATTGCGAAGTCACCCTCCAGGGCTCGAAAGTCCGGTTCGGTGCTGCCTTGATCGGTGACGCGGATCGTGAGGGTCAAGACGTCAAATTCGGTGATCTGATTTTGATCAACCGTTGCTGTCACCGCCGAGTGGAGTAAGGGCGTGATGCTCAATAGCCAAATTAAGAGCGCTAGGTGACCTCGTCGCATTACCAATTCCTCTCAAAATCTTGTCGCGTGATCTCGCCTTGACGGACCCGCTCTTCAAATTGTTGTTCAAATTTTCGTCTGAGTAGTCCACCAGGATCATCGGGTACCCGCTTTAACCATTGTTCAAGGGCTTGCGCTTCTTCGGGGTCCAAAGCCTCGTCTGCTTCTTGCACTGCTTGCTCACTGGTTTCAGCAGCTTCCTCCTGGCTTTGGTCTGATTCGGGCTGCTCGCGTGCAGCCTCTGAATCTTGGGGGTCGTCCTCGGTGTCGCCTTCTTGTTGATTTTGAGCATCTTGCGACGGATCTTGCTCGCTGGCGTCTTGCTCTTGCTCACCTTGACCGCCTTCTTGCGGCTTCTGCTCACCGTTTTCGTCTTGATCAGATGCGTCTTGCTCCTGGGATTGTTGGTCAAGCAGGCGCTCGATCAAGGCTTTGTTGAAGGCTGCATCCTCATGCTCGGGATCGCTGCTGAGCACTTGGTCGAAGGCGGCAAGGGCGCCATTCAAATCCCCAGCGCGGGCCAGGGCATTGCCCCGGTTGTAATGATTTTCAATGCCCCCACTGGCGGCAAAGTCCTCAGCAGCAGCTTTGAAATCTTGATTGCGATAGTGGGCGGTCGCGCGCCAAGCAGGATCTTCAAACAGGGCCGCCGCGGATGCCGGGGCATCGAGTTCTAGGGCGCTTGCGCCTTGTTGATCCGGTGTTTGCCAGAGATCGGTCCAAAAATCTGCGGCCCCAGCTTGATCTACGGGCATCAAGATTACGACAGCCAGGCCCCATAACCAGCCGCGCCGAAATCCAACAATGGCTAGGGGCAGTAAAATCAAAATGAGGTAGGGGCCGAGTTCCTCCCAGAGGTCGAAGTCGCGCTCGACGATTCGAAACGACTCTTCTAGACGATTTGGTGGCTCGAGCCAGACCGCTAAATCGTCGTTCAGTAAGTTGAGTTCTGATACGGAGGCGCCGCTGGCATCAGCGAACCGAGTGATGGCATCAAAGTTGACGGCGGGAATGACCAAGCTGCCCTGGTCGTCCTTCAAAAAGTTGTCGCCCATCGATTGCGGCAATCTAATGGGCGCGCCACTCTGAGTTCCCACAATCATTAGGGATAAGGGATACTGTTTGCTTAAGGCTCGCGCGGCGCTCAAAGCGGCTTGCGCGTCCCGAACTTCATCGGTGATGACCAAAACGCGTCCTGTCGCCGCACCCGCGGACACGAACAGACTGCGCGCCAGGGTTAACGCTGGTGCGAGCGCTGAGCCCGGCGCCGGCATAATTTCGGGGCCGAGGGTTGATAGCAGCGATAGGATGGTTTTGTTGTCATCCGTGAGCGGGGATACTGCGTGCGCATCACCTGCAAATACAATCAGACCCGTCATGCCTTCGTTTCGAGCCATCAACAGGTCGGTGATTTTGCGCTTGGCGTTAGTGAGGCGGCTTGGCGAAACGTCGGACGCATACATGGACCAGGTCAAATCTAAAATGATCACCAACGCATCTTCGCGCTCTAAAATTGGCTGGGGAATTTTCTGAGTGGTCGGCCCCGCGACGGCAAGGATGGCAAGTACCCAGCCGAGCAGCAGAATAGGTAGCGGATTGACGCTCGGTTTTTTGGGTGGCTGAATCAGCAGAAAAGGCAT
>Ga0115566_10001820_pt1 | contig 17963 bp, 13 predicted proteins | sample COGITO_mtgs_1204_3_FD_87173 | JGI IMG/M metagenome (GOLD analysis project Ga0115566, IMG submission 87173) | Pelagic marine microbial communities from North Sea - COGITO_mtgs_120405 | ecosystem: Environmental > Aquatic > Marine > Epipelagic | place: Germany:Helgoland, sampling site Kabeltonne...
CCGACTTCACGCCTGACACCGGCATCACCGGCACTTCGGTCGATATCACGGGCACTGCCCTTGGCGTTGCGGACCCCACAGAAATAGTCGTGCGGATCGGCGAGATCGAGGCCACAGTCTCGACTCGCTGTGACACCACGCTCACCGTCATCGTGCCGACCGGTGCCAAGCCCAGTCGCATCTCCATCCAGACCAACGACGGCCACATCGAAGCCGGCCGTATTTTCCAAGTCCTCCCCCCAAGCCGACCGCCCCCTCACCGGCAGCAGCTATTCGGTGGGAGTTAGCGACACCGACTGCTCCATCCTCAGCTGTGTCGATTAGCTCGAGATTGAGTACAACGACATGATCCCACCCAGAGTATTCATCCCTTCCCCGGACGGCAATCCCGTGGATTAGTGGCTGCAGGTCGCCAAACTCGACGACGCCATCGCCGCCTTCGATTCCGCCGTACGTGTCAAAGAGAAGCCTGTCGAGCTCCCAGCCGACGTCGGAAGCTACATAACCGGCCTCCAGCACGACATCCTTGGCGTTGCGGACTCCGCAATCTGGAAATCTCGATCGACAATCGCCAGCCTGGTCGCCATTACATGCTCCATTGTTCCGCTATTCTTGGGGGGATACCTTCACTACACGCCATTTCGCTCAGGCGAAGCGCGCGTGTGCGCGTGGCCTGAAATCCTAAGTCCGACAGGCTGCTAGGCGCAAAGCTCAAGGTTCCCAGCATCCACGACATTCGCAGTGAGGTGCTGTGGGGCACACTCATGGCCGGTGGAACTGGGGTGGAGTACTCCTTCGGCTATCGTTTGCCCGAGAATGATCAGCTTGCCCAAGATTGGCGCAGCCGAGATCAGACGTGGACCTACAGCCGCATCGCGCTGGACTTCTTCCGCGAGCATCGAATCCCCGTTGCCGAGATGACCAACGCCAATTCCCTGATTGGCAACGCGGAGAACAACAACTCTGGCTACTGCCTGGCCAAGCCTGGTGCATTGTATCTCGTCTATCTCCGGAAGGCCACGGCTGGCACGCTAGACCTCAGTGGGCAGCCATGCACCTACCATGTGCAATGGTTCAATCCCCGCACCGGCGGGGCGCTGGTGACCGGTCCGCGCGAGAAACCGAAAGCTGGCAGCGTGGCCACGCTGGGCACGCCGCCGGCTGATGCGGCGCAGGATTGGGTCGCCATCATCCGCGCCCACTGACCATCAGCTCGTTGTTCAAGGCCCAACGCTCCGAAACAAAAAGTTGTGCCAGTTGCCGCATTCAATCACCGCAGTGAGTTCTAGCACGAATGACCAGAACGATTAGCTCTTCGTTGTCGATTGAGTAGCCAATGCGGTCCTGAAACTGAGACGAACGGAGTAATAGCCTTGTAAGTCGCCAACAAGAGCCTTTCCAGAATAGGGATCAACTGCGATTCGAGCCTGTAGAACATACACAACGCCCCCTGCCCTACCCGCCTCTTGGCTTGTCAGCCAGCCCGCCGCTTGAGGTGCACCTGAAGCAGTGAAATCTCGGCCGGAGTCACGCCATCGATCCGGGCCGCTTGGGCCAGTGTGTTGGGCCGAACGCGTTCAAGCTTCATGCGGGCTTCGTTTCGTAGCCCGGGCATGTCGTAGGAGAAATCCTCTGGGATCTGCCAATGGTCTAACTTGCGTAGTTGCTTGGCTTGGGTCCGTTCTTGCTCGACGTAGCCTTCGTAGTGCGCGTCCACACCAAGCTGACGCTGGAGATCCTCGGACAGATGCTTCAATTCGTCCACGTCTGCCAGCGCGAGCGTTTTCTTGCGCACGGCCAGCCAAAGGGATTCGCCATTTGCCCGGTTGCGCTCCAGCCACTCTCTGGCCTCGGTGAGTTGCTTCTCTTCTTCGATAACTCTGGCATACCTATGTGCAGGGAGCAGACCAAACTCATGGCCAATCTTCGACAGCCTGCGACATGCCGTATCCTGGCGCAACAGCAGCCGATACTCCGCACGACTGGTAAACAGCCGATAGGGCTCGGTGATCTCCTTGGTGACCAGATCATCGATCATCACGCCGATATATGCCTGATCGCGAGCCAAAACCAAGGGACTCTGCTGGCCGCCAGCGTATCGGGCCGCGTTAATCCCTGCCACAATCCCCTGCCCTGCCGCTTCTTCGTAGCCGGTGGTCCCGTTGATCTGGCCAGCCAGAAACAGGTTCGGCCACTTCTGTAGCGCTAGGGATGAATGCAGCTGATGCGGCAACATCACGTCATACTCGACCGCATAGGCATAGCGAGCGAGCTCAGCACGCTCCATGCCAGGCAGCGAGCGGACCATCTGCCATTGCACGTCTACCGGCAGGCTGGTAGAGATTCCGTTGAGGTAGTACTCATCGGTAAAGGCACCCTCCGGCTCGAGATACAGCTGATGCGTCTCATGGTGCGGAAAGCGCATGACCTTGTCCTCGAACGAGGGGCAGTAGCGCGTCCCAACCGCCTTAATCCGGCCGTTGTACATCGGCGAGCGCTCGATGTTATCCAGAACAATCTGGCGAGTCTCAGTGGTGGATTTCAACAGGTAGCACGACTTCTGCGGCAAATCCTCTGGGGCGATGCTGCGCAGCTTGTGCACTTCATCCGGCCAGTGTGAGAAGTTGGTGGTTTCCTCGCTGGACTGCTCCTGCATCTGCTCGAAATCAATGGTATGGCCCATGATGCGAGGCGGCGTCCCCGTTTTCAGGCGAGCCACCTCCAGTTCCATGTCATTGACGAGGCAGAGCGCGAGCGATTCGGCCGCGGCGTCGCCAGCCCGACCACCGGGAAAGGACCGGTCTCCGTAGTGCAGCAAGCCGCGCAGGAAAGTCCCGGTGCAAATCACTACAGCTTTGGCTTCGAAGTAGTCCCCGAACTGGGTAGACACGCCAGTCACCTTGCCCCGGCTGCGGGTGAGCTCGACAGCTTCTGCCTGATGCACGAAGATGTCGCGCTCGGACTCCACCACGTACTTCATGCGCCGCTGGTACAGGACCTTGTCGGTTTGGGCACGCGGAGACCAGACGGCCGGTCCCTTGGACCGATTCAACATCCGAAACTGAATGGCGCAGGCGTCCGTATTCATCGCCATTTCCCCACCCAGCGCATCGATTTCACGCACGACCTGGCCTTTGGCGATGCCGCCGACGGCTGGGTTGCACGACATCTGGGCAATGTGGTCGATGTTCATCGTCAGCAGCATGGTACGCGCGCCCATGCGGCCAGCGGCAAGCGCAGCCTCACAGCCGGCATGCCCACCGCCGATGACGATGACATCAAAACTAGTAGGGAAATCGCTCAAAGCAGATTACTTCGCTTGGAAAAGCTTCTCGAGCTCGCCAGCTTGGTACATTTCCACGACGATATCGCAGCCGCCGAGGAACTCACCGTCGATATACAGTTGGGGAATGGTCGGCCATTCGGAGAATTCCTTGATGCCCTGGCGAAGCTCTGGATCTTCGAGCACGTTGGCGCTGGCAAAATCTCCGCCCACGTGGGTCAGGATCTCTGCTACGGTCTTGGAAAAGCCGCACATTGGGGCCTGTGGGGTGCCCTTCATGTACAACATTACGCGGTTGTCGGTGATGTCTTTCTGGATACGGTCTGCGACGCTACTCATGATGATTCCTGTTAGATTTACTGTGTGCGGTGATTTAGTTTTTCTGGTTCCACTCTTCCGGCGTGTAGGTCTTCAGCGCTAGGGCGTGGAGACTCTCGGAGAATGCTTCTTTTAGTGCGGCCATGACTAGGCGCTGTTGCTGCAAGCGGCTTTTGCCGACGAATGACTCGCTCACGACGGTGGCCTGTAGGTGGGCCCCGTCGTTCATCGGATCTTCGACCTCGATGTGAGCGTCGGGAAGAGCCTGGGCAATGATGGTCTGAATGGTATCGGTCATCTTGGTCCTCTCGTTGAATTGTCGGCACTGTACTCGCCCTCGCCTGTGCCTCAATGGCGTATTGCACGGACGGGCGAGGCTGCTACTCCCTGCTTTCCAGTCAGGCTCCGGCAATCCGGGGCATTGGCATTGGCTCGATCGCCATGTCGGCGTAGACCAGTTTGAGCAGCAACTCCTTCTTTCGTTCCTGGCATTGCGCCAGATCCCAGAGATTTCGGTACTCACCTGGGTCGTCCTGCAGATCATAAATCTCACCAGAAGGCCGGTTGAAGTGGACGGTCAGCTTGTAGCGCTCGTTAATGAAGGTCTTCATCTTCATCGTGGTCGGATTGTGCCGATTTTCGACCAGCACGTGGTCCCGAATTGCCTCAACGTCCCCGGTCCACTCGGACTTTACGTCGAGCCCGGTCATCCGCCGAGGCACATCGATCCCGGCAAAACTCAGCATGGTCGGAGCCAGATCTACGGTCGATTGCAGAGAAACAGAATGCAGACCAGCAGGAACGGTCCCAGGCATTGAGACGATGAGTGGGATCTTCAGCAGATCTTCGTAGTGGTGAATGGCCTTGGCGCTGAGCCCGGGCTGCCCCCAGAAATCGCCATGATCGGAGGTGAAGATGACCAACGTGTCGTCGACTAGTCCCAGCGCTTCGAGTTGGTCAAGGATCTTGCCGATGTAGGTATCCATCATCGTGACCATGCCGTACATCGTGGCAATGCTTTGGGCTACTTTTCCCGGGTGCGCACTTGGAAGTTGGCGCCATGAAGAAAATTACTGCCCTCATCCGTCTTGAACTCGCTGAAGTCAGCCCCAAGCTTTTGTGACAGTGCGAATACGGCGGCTTGTCATCAAACTCGCCTGGAAGGTGCTCGGGAACCATATATGGGGGTTGTGGATCCGAAAAAGTTGGCCCAGAGAAAGAACGGCTTGTAATTCCCATGAAACTCCCGCATCAAGGCATTGGTGCGCTCGACAATCCGGAGCGAGGCCAAAATCTGCAACAAGTCTGACAAGATGTGCAGTGAGAAATTGGCTCGCTAGGCCTAGTGCTAATATCAAACTGCAGAAAAACATGGAGCCAAAAGCACAAATGCCCCCCCGACGCTCCATTACAGCCGCAACCTTCTGGCTGCCCATCGTCTTTCTGCTTGTCCTGCCGACAGTGCTGGCGCAGAAGCCCATCAGGGCTGAACTAAAGCAGGCCATCGAAGCAGCGGTGCCGACCGCTGCCCAAGTGACTCCAAAGACACCGCGCAAGCTGTTGGTACTGTTGAAGTCGACCGGCTGCGCCCACGAATCGACGGTACACGGCATTCTCGCACTGCAGCAATTGGTAGCCAGAACTGGCGCGTTCACGGTCGACCTCACCGACGAGCTGCTAGATTTCTCCCCTGCGAACCTGAAACGATACGATGCTGTGGAAACTCACCATGAAGCCCTCTGCACGACCTGTTACGGCGCAGATGGGATGGGGACGCAGGCTGGCACGATCAGGCTCGGCGCGCCACTGGTCGGCTCCCCCCGCTTCACTGGCGAAAAGAATCGGCTCATCGCGCTGGCTCTGAAGGGCATGCAGGGCGAGGTGGACGGCGTCAACTACGGGCTGATGATGCCGCATAAAACCTATCCTGACACCCATATCGCCGACGTGCTCAGCCATATCCGCAACAGCTGGAAGAACGGCGCGGATCTAGTCAGGCGAGCGAAGTCAAGGCCGTTCGCGCCGCGGTTAGCGAAAGGTTTGGAATGTGCAGCTTGGCCTCGCTCGAGGAGCAATTTTCCCACAAGCTGGGCGACGGGAAGACCGGGAAATTGAAATCTAGCACCACAGCAGGCCCACGGTACTTGGTCAAGGGAGAGCTGAAGGAGCGCTGGGCTACCAAGACTGCAATGGCCGCAGGTCAGAGGCTGAGGCTTGAGCTGCCGAAGGTAGCAGCGGCCCCGGGCACAATCCAGAACTTGTGGTGTATTCACGAACTCGACGCGCTCGTTAAGGAAGGCCCATGAGGAACAATAAGGCGTTATGAAGCGGAATTCATTCACCAACCACGGGATCTGGCCGGACCACAACGGCGTGCATATCAACGCCCATGGCGGCGGCGTGCTCCATCACGACGGCGTTTACTACTGGTACGGCGAACACAAGATCGAAGGCCACGCCGGGAACCGCGCACACGTGGGCGTGCACTGCTACTCCTCTGCGGACCTCTATAACTGGCAGGACGAGGACATCGCCCTCACAGTCTCCGAGGATCCAGACAGCGAGATTGCGAAGGGCTGTGTCCTCGAGCGGCCCAAGGTAATTTTTAATCGCCGGACCGGGAAGTTCGTAATGTGGTTTCACCTCGAACTGATCGACCAAGGCTACAATGCAGCGCGGAGCGGAGTGGCCGTTGCGGACTCTGCAACCGGGCCCTTTCGCTATGTCAGCTCGTCCCGCCCAAATGCCGGGCACTGGCCGGAGAACGTCTTGCCGGAGCAGCAGGATCCGGACTCGATCGAGCGGACCCGTCAGGAGAATGAAGAGTTCACCGGCGGCCCGACGGACAAGCATGCGCAATTCAACATTCTCGGCTCGCATGTCGAGGGCGGCCAGATGGCACGTGACATGACGCTGTTTGTGGATGATGACGGCAAGGCCTACCACATCTATTCGTCTGAGCATAACTCTACGCTTCATATCTCCCTGCTGACGGTCGATTACCTGGATCACACAGGGACCTACACCCGCAACTTCCCATTCCGCTGGATGGAAGCGCCGACCATCTTTAAGCGAGCGGGCAAGTACTATCTGATCGCCTCGGGTTGCACCAGCTGGTCACCCAATGCGGCGCGTTCCGCGGTGGCCGATTCGATTCTGGGTCCGTGGCGAGAACTCGATAATCCCTGTGTCGGCACCAACCCTGAGAACGGCCTCGGCCCAGAGAAGACGTTCGGCGGGCAGAGTACCTTTGTGCTACCAGTTGCCGGGCAAGCCGATGCCTACATCGCAATGTTCGATCTTTGGCGACCGGAGAACGCGATCGACGGACGGCATGTCTGGCTACCGATCCGCTTCACCGAAGCTGGCTTCCAGATGGCATGGACGGAAGCGTGGGACCTGACGACGTTTGGCGAAGATCGCTAGTATGGTCTATCAGCACACTGGAGCATCCAAAATGCTTCGCACAGTGAGCGACTAATTTATAAATCACCACACGAGAGCGTTACCAAGATTGAACTGAGAACCAGGCATCTGTGGGTTGTTTACGCAGTGGACGCGCAGCGGGCTCTGCATCTGCATGATCGCGGCATTGGAATGGCCCGGCAGGTAGCAAGTTTTCGTTCGAGATCAACAAGCGCAAGGAGCTGGAAGCATCCGTCGGCGCCAATCAGAATTTGCATCGCTGGCCCCGTGCGCACTTCCTACCCGGTGGGGATCGCCTGCGTCCGATCGACCACAACTCGTGAGCAGGCTGCAAGCTGGATGTCTCGGAAAGCGCCATCATCGAGATGATGAAGGGCAGCGCCGAACTGGGGATCGAGTTCTAGGTGCTCGACGACGGCTGGTTCGGCAACGGCGATTAAGTACGCGTGCGAGCTGGTGTTGGACTCGGTGACTGGAATTTTCATCGTGAGCGCTTCCCCGGTTGATCAATACCGCCACAGGTATCCGTCCGATTTGACCACGCAGTCGCTGAACTTCGCGTCTAGCGATTTTCAGCAAGCTCTTGTTCTCGCCTAACAAACGGCAGAACTGGACCAGTCACTCCCATTCTGCGCTCCCAGAAGCGAACTCGCCCGGCAGCACATGTACCGGTTGACCGAAATCAACCTGCCAGATGACGATTCCCCCCGCGTCTGGCCCTTGGGTTTGAACCGTTCCCGCGCGGGTCGGCCTGGATAGCGTCTGGGCTTCAACTTGTGTTTACACATGCGCCCGACAGCGCCGCGATTCTGCTGACTTCAGAGCCAGGAACGCCATACGTACGTTCGTCCCCCAAAAAAACTTGCCAAACCCGTCTGCTTAAAAGGGCTCTCCCAGATGCCTCGCGAGACCATGGCGCTTGCGAACCCCGGCTGCGTCTGACTCATCCCGGCGACGACTGCGCCCTAGTGGCGGGCTTAGCTAGATATTCCACTGAAGTCGCTGCCCAAAATTTCTTACCAGTCGCAAATGCGCAGGTGAGACATTGCGCTTGCAGGCTCAAGAAGACCAGATAACATATGCGCGGAAGCGAACACCGGTACTCGCTTCGCACACCTCCCGCCTGGGCGCAATAACGAGACAGTACCCGCCACGCCCCTGCCCTGAACGAGAACGAGGAGAGACCGTATGCCTGACGCAATTGCCCCCCGCGAATCCTTCAATTTAGGCTGGCGCTTCCACAATGGGGGAGCCGAAGGCGCTCATCTCAGCGAATTCGATGACTCGGCTTGGCGCTCACAGGATCTCCCGCATGACTGGGCCATCGAAGGTCCATTTGATATCCAGTACAATGCCAGGGCCGGCGGCCTGCCCTTCCACGGCACTGGCTGGTATCGAAAGACCTTTGAGCTGCCGCCAGAAGCTGCCGGCAAGGTCGTTTCGGTGACGTTTGATGGCGCGATGTACAACGCCCACGTCTGGGTAAACGGCGCGTTCGTCGGAAATCGCCCTTCAGGCTACATAGGGTTTCAGTATGACATCAGCGAGCAGCTGACCATCGGCGGTAGCAATGTCATTGCTGTGAGGCTCGTGCCCAAGGACCTGTCCTCGCGCTGGTATCCCGGCGCAGGTATCTATCGCAATGTTTGGCTAGACGTCCGCAATCCGGTCCACGTGGCGCAGTGGGGCACCTTTGTTTCCACGCCTGAGATCACGGCCGAACAGGCGGTGATCGCCATCGAGACCACCCTCAACGGCGAAGGCGACGTGTCCTACGAGATCCTCAGTCCCAGCGGCATGGCAGTCGCCAGCGCTCAGGCCGTGGCCGGCAAAGGCCGCCTCACAGTAGCCAACCCACAACTGTGGGACCTAAACACACCGAATCTTTACACACTCCACACCAAAGTTTCCGTGACTGGCGAAGTCGTCGACACCGTCCAGACTCGCTTCGGCATTCGCACGCTCGACTTTTCCAAATCCAGAGGCTTCTTCCTGAACGGCAGGCGCCTACAGATCAATGGAGTCTGCCTGCATCACGACAATGGCCCGATCGGCTCTGCCGTAAACCGGCGTGCGGACCAACGCAAGATCAAGATTCTCAAGCAGATGGGCGTGAATTCCATCCGCACCAGCCACAACATGCCATCCCCCGAGCTGCTCGATCTCTGTGACGAGATGGGCATCCTCGTGCAGGACGAGGCGTTCGATGCCTGGATGGAAGCCAAAGTCCCGAATGACTACAGCCGCTACTTCGAAGCCTGGGCAGAGCGCGATATCAAGGACATGGTGCTGCGTGACCGCAACCATCCGTCGGTCTTCATGTGGAGCATTGGCAACGAGATTCTCGAGCAGCAGTGCGCAGAGGCTGGCCCGCGCATTGCCAAGCAACTCAACGACTACGTCAAAGAGATCGACATCACGCGCCCGACGACCTGCGGATTCAACTACTACCCGCGCCCCTACGAGACAGGCATGGCTGCTCAGGTCGATATCGCCGGCATGAATTACAAGCCGCTTGCCTACGGCGAAGAAGTCGATGCGTTCCTGCCCGACACGCCCGTGGTCGGCTCAGAGACCTCCTCGTGCACTAGTAGTCGCGGCGTCTATCATCTCCCGATCGAGAAGTACAAGACCTCTCCTGACAAACAAGTCAGTAGCTACGACCTGATAGGCCCACCGTGGGCCTATCCGCCGGACGTAGAGTTTGACGCACTGGCGGAGAATCCAGCGGTCATGGGCGAGTACATCTGGACGGGCTTCGACTACCTCGGCGAGCCCACCCCATATGGCGGCCGCGACAACAGCACTAACGGCTATTGGAACGATGACTGGCCCTCCCGCAGCTCCTACTTTGGTGCCATCGACCTTTGTGGCTTTCCAAAGGACCGCTTCTACCTCTACCAAAGCCAATGGACGAGCGAGCCAATGGTTCACGTGCTTCCGCACTGGAATTGGGCAGACAGCGGCCACAGCGTCATCCCAGTGATGGCCTACACCAACTGTGAGGAAGTGGAGCTATTCGTCAATGGTGACTCCTACGGCCGCAAGAGGAAGGGCAAGGACCTGACCCGCATTCTCGTCAGCTTTAATCGCTATGACAAGGACCACTTCCTGTCCAAGTACCGGCTATCCTGGCAGGTGCCATTTGCCCCCGGCTCACTGCGAGTCGTCGGCTACATCGACGGCAAGCCGGTGGCGGAAAAGGAGATCAAGACTGCGGGCGCTCCTGCTCGCGTCAGCATCTCGCCCGACCGCTCCGAGCTCGATGCCGACGGCTGCGACCTCTCCTACGTCACCGTTCGGATCGAAGACGCCGACGGCGCCCTCTGCCCGCTCGCCGACAACCTCGTCCGGTTCTCCGTCGAAGGCGCCGGGAGCATAGCCGCTGTCGGCAATGGCAATGCCGCCACCACCCTCCCGTTCATTGCAGATCAGCGTCCGGCCTTCAACGGCCTGTGTATGCTGATCGTCAAAGCATCCCGCCAGGCAGGCAGCATCCAGATCACGGCCGAATCTGCTGGGTTGCAGTCCGCGAGCGCCATGCTGAGCACTGCCGACTTCGAAGTCATCCAGATTTCTACGGATTCCGCTCCCTAACCCCCGCCCAAGAGTGCCTCTTTTGAAAGCCCGCCACTTCCTTCTTCTTGTCACCTGCCTTGCCATCCTCTCCGGCTGCAGGACCACCGAGCCAGCGCCCGAAACCGCCCCAATCGTACTGACCGTCGACCCGACCTGCATTCGCCAGATCGGTGGCATCAGCGAACTCCGCCGTGAGACCTACTTCGGCCTGTGCGATCACGGCACCGGCTTTGATGCCCGCTGCCAGGCCCCTGAGCGCTACCGCTACCTGCGCGACCTGGGCGTGACCTTTGGCCGAAAACTCAGCGTCGTCCAGGCTGCCGACCGCTGGGGCAGGATGGTCCGGGAAGACCCAAATCGGCCTGGTTATGCCGACCTGGACTACCTGCGCAGCCAGTCCGCGCCGGTCCAATCCAGCGCCGCCTTCAAGCAGGACATGAACGGCCGCCTCGAGATTGCAGCCCACGGCCAGCACAACGCCTTCCCCGATTTCATGGAGAAATGGACCACCGACCAAGCATCGAAAGCCAAAAAGCCCGAGTCGCTTCCGGCGAATCTCGACGCCGCAGCCGAACTCTCAGCCGCCGTTCTCAAACACGGCTACACCGACTTCGATCGCCCGACATTCTACGAACCCGTAAACGAGCCGCATTGGTCCATGTGGCGGGATCCACGCTTTCAGCAGTGGCACCTCAAGACTCGAGACGCCGTCCATGCCTCCGTGCCAGACGTCCAAGTCGGTGGGCCCTGTCTCTCCATCGGCTACTTCTACAAAAACCAGTACCACGCCTTCAAAGGCCTCCGGGAATTCATCGACGGCACCGACTGCGCCATGGACTTCTATTCCTTCCACACCTACGACTTCCTCGGGGAGAAAGATGGCGACTTCGACGGCGGACGCGTCACCAGTGGCACTCCGCTCGAATCCGTACTCGACCTTATCAGCAACTACACCATGAACACCTACGACAAAGAAGTCTCTCTTGTCTTCAGCGAACACGGTGCCTACGGAGCCGACGACCATGTCGCGGCCCTCGCGACCAAGCACTTCCCCGGCGGAGGCTTCGACTGGGAGATGAAGCGGCGCAGCATTGACGACTTCAACATGGTCAGCGGAGCCCTCGCCAACACCCTGGTCTTCATGGACCATCCGCACGTAGTTAAAAAAGCCGTCCCCTTCATCCTGCTCTCCAGCATGGGCTGGGACCCGAAATACTACGCCACCCTCTACACCCCACGCAACTTTACCGACAAAGACGACTGGGTGGCTTCGCAGAAGATCCTATTCTACCAACTCGCGCGCGACATCCGCGGCCAGCGCATTGCCGTGCACTCCCCCGATCCAGATCTCCAGATCCAGGCCTTTGCCGATGGCAACCGCGTCTTCACCATCATCAACAACCTAGCACCGCAGGTCAAGACCTTCTCGCTCGCGCTCCCAACAGCCCTGCGGCTCACCCTCCGCCGCGTCGGTCGCAATGCCGACTTCACGCCCTATTACCGCGAAGACACCCTGCATTCCCTCGATGGCCTCCAGCTCGCCTCTCGCGAAGCAGCCGTCCTGGTTGCGGAGTTCGCATCTGTAGCCCCGACGCGCACCGTCAACGAAGTCGCCTGCTACGGCGACCGCGTCATCACCGCCGTCGAAGGCAAAGCCAGCTTCACCGTCGCGGTCCGCTCACCCGCGCAAGCTGCCTACGGCATCCTTCGCGTCGGCATCTCACGCCCCTCCAGCTCTGGCCAAGACGTGGAGATCCAGCTCAACGGCAAATCCTTGGCGGTCCAGCACGAAGCCGCGGCCACGCGCATCGACAACGGCGAAGACTACGCCACCTGCAAGATCATCCGCCTCACGCCGGACCAGTTGCAGGCCAGTAACACCGTCACCGTGTCCTTCCCCGACGGCAAGCCTGGCTCCGTCGGTGCCGTCCTCATCCGCACCGCCATCGAGTACCCCAAAAAGTAGCCAGCGTTTCTCGAGCGGCATCCGAAGTGAGACGTTTCTTGCCGAGTCCAGCCCCAAACAACCACACCAACACATCGCCCAGAAAAAGGGGAGCAGGCCGGCCGCCTGTGCTCCCAGCCTCTGGGCAACGCCTCCCCTTGCCGTCAAAGCGCCGATTCCCCATTTAAAATACTCATTCACGCCCATGCCAATTCTGAGGACGCGCTTGGCCGCTTTCGGGCCAACTACGTGGCGCAGATAGAGCCACTGCGCCAGGCGCTGGGGGTGGTCGCGAAGCGTTTCCGGAAGATGCGCTGCAGGCGTAGCGCGGTCCCAAGGCCGGTTTCATAGGCGACGCGCTTGACCGGGTAGTTCGTTTTCTCCAACAGCTTACAGGCGTTTTCAATGCGGATGTCTTCCAGCAATTCCGCCGGAGGTTTGCCCAGCTCTTTGCGCAGGGCGTATGTGATCTGCCGCCGGTTCAGGCCGGTCGCAGTGACGATGTCGTTGATATTGATCGGTGAAGCAAAATTATCCAGCATGAAGCGCACGGCCTTGCGGCTGGCCGGATCCTCTACCGCCAAGGTGTAAGTACTGCGGCGCACCGCGATCCCGGCAGGAGGAATGAGTATGGGCTCAGCGGGTGGCGGCTTACCGTCCAGAATGAGATCGAGAAGCTCTGCCGCCTGGAAGCCGACGCTCTCGAAGTCGATTCGAATGCTCGAGATCGGGACGGTCGAAGCCTCGCAGGCAAGTTCGAGGTTGCCGACGCCAAGTACCGAAACATCGTCCGGGATGCGGATTCCACAATGCATGCAGGTCTCGATGATGTCCGCCGCCATGCAATCATCGATACAGAACAGGGCGACGGGTTTTGGCAGTGCCTGCAACTCAGTGGACAGCCACTTCAGGCGCTGGTCCCAATCTCCCTGTCGACGCCGACCGCGAGGGGACCAGGCGATCTCGGTCGCGGTGTGGCCCACTTCTGACAGCCTGCTGGAAAAACCGTGAATACGACTCATTGCCACGTTCAGCGGCGATGTGCGGTAGCAGGCAAAGTGCCCGAACCCTAACCCGAGAAGATACTCGGCCGCCAGAACGCCGATGGCGTGATTGTCTTCATGAACCTTTGGAAATGGGCTATCCGTTTGCTGGGAGATTTCCACCACGGGCACGTCCAGCGAATGGACGAACCCGACGTAGTTTTCGTCGCTCATCAGAGCAAGGCACCCGTCGCCCCGCCACCCCTGCGGCAGCACGTTGTTGTAGACGGCATCCAAGTTCAGATGCCAGCCAGCCTGCTTTGCATAGCGGGCTACCCCGAGCTGTAATCGGTGGTCACCCCACTCGGCCACAAGTAGAATTGCTCTCGTAAGTTCTTTCATGGGGGCAACTTAGTCCTGCATGATCCATTGTCCATATTAACCTCTAACCTGGCAATGAGGGAATCATCATTACAGCCGCCTGCTCGCCGTCGCGCCTGGGCCCTCTCCTAAACACTTTGTTCATAATGATGTACATCGATTTACAGATGATGCTTATTCAGGCAAAAAGTTGCTTGTGCTGGTGATCTACACCGGTAGATTATCCGCCTCGGCCTCCTGTGACTCACGAAGCGCTTCGACCACTCCGGCTAGTCGACCGATGAGGCTCGTTGCCAGACGATGACAGAGCGGCACCACCATTACCAACGACGCAAAGAGAAGTCTGGTCATGACGAATAAGAAGATCCTGAATCGAGAGCAGATACGCAGCTTTCAGAAGGATGGCTTTCTGGCGATTGATTCCTTGACGACACAGGAAGATGTTGCCTTCCTGCGGGAGATTTATGATGCCTTGTTTGCTGAGCGCCGCGGGCGCAATCGCGGGGATCAATTTGACTTGGCAGGAGCCGATGAGGAAGGCCAGGAAGCTGCGCTACCCCAGATTCTGGGGCCGGCCCGATACGCACCGGAGCTGAACGATTCGCTGCTGCGACGGAACTGTAGCCTGGCCTTGTCAGACCTGTTCGGACAGGTAGTAGAGGCAGACTTTTCCCACGCCATTTTTAAACCGGCGCAGCACGGGGCGGAGACGCCATGGCATCAGGATGCGGCGTATTGGAATCCGGCAGTAATCGATACTGCCGTGTCGGTCTGGGTCCCCCTGCAGGAAGCAACGCCAGAGAATGGCTGCATGCACTTTGTCCCCGGCAGCAACGTGCTTGAGATCCTGCCGCATCGGCCCATCAACAACGATCCCCGCGTGCATGGCCTAGAACTACTGCCGGAGTTGCTGGCGGAACATGTGAAGGCAGTCGTGGCCTGTCCACTGCGGCCCGGTGGAGCCACCTTTCATGGTGGTTTCACTCTTCACCATGCGCCTGCCAACCACTCCGAGATTCCGCGCCGTGCCCTCATTCTTGGCGCTTCCATTGGTGCCGCTACTCGCACAGTGCCAATCAATGTTCCTTGGCAGCAGCAGCGACAAACCGCACGCGAAATGCGAGCAGCGCAGAACCAGAACAATTGATCTGTGACGTCGTTGACAAACAGAGATAGTAAACAAATCCAAAGAGGATCGTGATTGATGAGTGATTTACGTGATGTCAGGGCAACCTATGAGCGTGAGGGGTATGTGATTGTGCGCAATGTTCTCGATCCAGCGCTGATCGCAGAGGCTCAGGGGCATGTCCACTGGCTGTTGAAAAGGCACCCCGACCTAAAGCCGGACGAGTTGCACAGTAATTTGGTCAGGGACGATCCGTTCTGGTTGCGGCTGGTCGGCGACAACCGTCTCCTCGATGTGGCGGAGCAGTTTATCGGTCCGAACATTGCGCTGTTCGCTTCCCACTATATTTGCAAGCCACCAAAGACCGGCCGTCCTGTGCTTTGGCACCAAGATGGCAGTTACTGGCCATTGGAACCGATGGAAGTCACAACCATGTGGCTCGCGGTATCGGAATCAAACCAGGCGAACGGCTGCATGAGGGTGATCCCGCGCACGCAGCATATGGATCTGCAGGAGATGAACGAGCGGAAAGATGTCGACAGCACTCTCGGCTCGAGTATGGACGCCGGTTTAGTGGATGAAAGCAAGGCAGTTGACTTGGAACTAAACCCCGGCGACCTTTCCATGCACCACCCCAACATCATTCATGGTTCGGAAGCCAATACGTCGGACCAGTGGCGGATGGGATTGACGATCCGTTACATACCGACCAGCACGCGGATCACGGAGCAGCCCTGGGATTCGTCCTTCCTGCTGCGCGGTGAAGCGGTTCGTGGCGTCAACGAGTACCTGCAACAGCCTGAATTCGACGCCGGCCGTCATTATGCCTGGAAGCACTGATGGTTGAATACCCATTGTTGGAACCACCGACGGAGCGCGCGGACAAGATCAAGAAGGACATCCGATGCCCCCCACACACGGAACAGCACTCACGTTTCCGCCGGCGGCGGCGGAGCCGCTTTCAACCCAGTACACCGTTTCAGTGAACGGCCAGAACGCCCCGGTCTACACAGCCCGGGTGGACGCGAATTACCACCGTCCATCAGCGTATCCTGCGTTCATCGGGAAAAAGCAATTTCCTATCAGACACTCCCACAGCAAGAACATGACCAACATCACTCGACTGAACGACCGCAGCAATTTCCTTCTAGCCCTGCTCCTCTTCTGCTCCAGTCTCGGTATGGCCTGCAGGGCCGCGGACTCGCTGCCGCCTGTAGAACAGAATAAGGTTCCGGCGACGCTTGAACAGGCCTGGGCGGGCTACGAACCGCGGGCCGAACCGCTGGACGTGACGATCGTTCGCGAGTGGGAGGATACCTACCAGGGCAAGGCGGTGAAGGTGCAGATGCTGACCTTTGCGGTCGGGACCTTCAAAGGCACGATCAGTCGGATTTCCGCCTACTATGCGTATCCAACGGATGCAGGCGGGAAGGTCCCCGGGCTGGTGCAGGTGCATGGCGGCGGCCAGCGCGCGGATAAGACCACGGTACTGGTTGATGCTGCCAATGGGTATGCCAGCATTTCGCTGAACTGGGGCGGTCGTGAACTGGCGGATCAGAAACCGGGCGAGCCCGGAACGGACTGGGGCGCGATTGACCCAACCCAGAAGCACGTCAGCCACTATTTCCGGTTGACCCCGGACGACAAAACGGCCGAAACTGTCTACAGCCCGCGCAACAACAACTGGTTCATCCTGACGCTTGCAACCCGGCGAGGCTTGACCTTTCTGGAACAGCAAGCGGTGGTCGATGCCGACCGCCTGGGCGTGTATGGACATTCCATGGGCGGGACGATTACCGGGCAGGTGGCGGGGCTCGATCCGCGTATTAAGGCAGCCGTGCCATCGTGTGGCGGCGCTGGGATCACGCAGGCGGAGAACATTGCCCGTCCTGGTTCTTCTGCTGACCGGCGGGTCGGAGACAAGCTGTACAGCAAGACGATCGACGCCACGGCATCGCTGCGCAATCTTACCTGTCCGATTCTCGGTCAGAGCCCGCAGAACGATTTCAACTGCATTTATGATGACCTGAACCACAATTGGCAAGCCATTGCTGACCGCTCGCTGGTGCATTTCAGCATCTCTCCCCATCTCAACCATCGTCACGTTGCGGAGTCAGCATTTGCCCGATTGCGTTTCTTCAACGCTTTTCTGAAGGGGGAGGAAGCGTTTCCAGCGCGGCCTGATTTAGCCGTGAATCTGGGGCCTCCCGATGGAATTCCTGTGGCCACGGTCACGCCGGATGCGGTCGATCAGGTGCAACGGGTTCAGGTCTATTACAGCATCAATCCGCACGCACTTACCCGCTACTGGCGGCGTGCAGAGACGGTTCGCGATGGTGATGTCTGGAACGCTCAGCTGCCGATCATGAGCGGGGCCATGCCGTTGTTTGTGATGGCCAATGTTGCGTATCCACAGCCGCGGCCCCTAATCGGGTCACCATGGACCGGACCATCACCGGCCAACTTCCTGGTCAGCACTTGGGAAGCGGTCTTTGATCCGCCAGCGTTGCAGGCTGCTGGCGTCAAGGAGACAGACCGTCCCGAACGCATGATTCAGGAGTCGTTCGCTGACTGGGACGACTGGTACAGGATTGGCTGGCCCAACCCGCACCACGCCCTGTCTGGTACCCGCAAACTGACCGATCCGAAATGGCGCGGTCCCGACGGAGCCAGCCTGACCATCGACGTCAAGGATTCCCAGGGCGGGACCTTTCTGATGGCCTTTGACGTGAACAACTGGGGTGCCTATGCCGGACTGACGAAGAGCAGCTACTACTGCGAAAAGCCGTTGGCCAAGACTGATGATTGGCAGACCGTCAGCATCGCGCTGTCTGATCTACAACCCCGCAGTACCAAAACGCCAGCGCTTCCTGCAAGCTGGCAGGGAATCACCGATCTACAAATTGTCGCAGGTCTGCACAG
>Ga0115566_10001821_pt1 | contig 17959 bp, 16 predicted proteins | sample COGITO_mtgs_1204_3_FD_87173 | JGI IMG/M metagenome (GOLD analysis project Ga0115566, IMG submission 87173) | Pelagic marine microbial communities from North Sea - COGITO_mtgs_120405 | ecosystem: Environmental > Aquatic > Marine > Epipelagic | place: Germany:Helgoland, sampling site Kabeltonne...
AAAATAGTGATATATGAAAATGATAAAAATCGTCAAAAAATGGGAAAAAACCGCGAAATATTTTGTAATTTTTTAGCGGAACGGCCGGGGTAGGTACCCACGGAAATGATGACACAATGGGGAGCGCGAAGAGAATCGACTTGTGGAGGCATGATGCCATATAGTGCGATGCTTGAAGTGTCTCTGAAAGAGTCATGATGGCACTTAAGTATATATTCAACTTTTTTCAATCGATTAATACGCCTCCATGCATTCATGGTAGTTTATGTAAAACTCGCTGCGCGTAATATGAAGATTATAATTTATAATCTTCATAAATTCGACAACAGCTCTAGTAAATTGGTATTTTTTCACTCCATATAATCTGCATAAGAAAGTTGTTTCTTCAATACACTCACAATGCATTACATGTGCTATATGAGTGGCGCATAGGCATATAAGATGCATGCTCAGTTCATCAATAAATACACATTTGTACCCTTCACGGAGTTTAGCTCTGAGAGCTTTGTCAAATCTTTTAAGATAAATAGATGTTAATAGTGTTATTGTAAGATCAAACCTGTCGATATATCGGATAATACGTGTAAAGTATTGTATGATATTAGATGAAGGTGCATAGTTCAATTTTAAAATATGTTTTGGATCGTTTAAGTCTTCATCAAATACATCTTTGTAATAATCTGTTGAGCGCTGTAGCCAGATTATAATGGAATATATAATATCTGGTATATGTTTCATTTTATCAATTGTGCGATGAATATCATCATGATTGCAGTGTGTGCTACATATTTGACATATACTGCATTCCGTGCAGATAAACCGCATTTCACATATAGAACATTTAACTGATGTTTGAGATAATGTTCTAGAATTAATGATATCATTAATTCCATACATTGATAATGGTATATCCTCGTTCATTTTTAGATTCAAAGAATCGATTCTATTCTATTATATTATACGATTTAAATATATGAAGTCATTGTATAGATAGAATGTCTAACGTACCAACTGTTCATGAATTTTACTTTAGCTGGATGCCGGGTGGGTCTCCTACGAGCATTGCAATTTCGGAATTACAAAATCGAGAAATTGGGAGATTTAGGCGCATGAAGATTAAGCACTTTGTAATGGATACTACTTTCTATGCGGTATCATCTATTAATAATGCATTTGAGCTTGAGGAGGATGGCTCGGGCACATGGTTAGCCGGAACACTAACTCCTGGGAATTATACTGTTTCAACATTCTCTGCAGAGGTCAAAACGCGACTTGAAGCGATTGGTGCAGGCACTTACACTGTTTCGATCTCTTCAGAATCGTCGAAGATAACTATTGCCGTGTCAGGTGGTGCTTCAACGTTTTCGATCCGATTTACTGAGTCAGATAGACAAAAAGAGAAGTTATGGGGAGTTGCGGCCGGTACTGCGCAGAACCTGCAGATTCCCAACACGGGATCTTATACAAGCAGCAAGGTTGTGCATCTTTGGGGACCTACTATGATTAATTTTACTTCTTCAACTCTTAACAAAATGCTGTCTGAAGAGAATCATGATATCACAGGTGGGGTATCAGATGTGCTTATGAGAGTACCTTTAACTGTTAATACCGGATCTCAACAGATTGTGTTCGATGAGGACTGGCGATTAGCAGTTAATCAGATTATGAAGCCAACAACGATAGTTGCTGATATCACTGATGAGAGTGGCAATTCTATCGATTTGAACGGCGGTGAAGTACATATTACAATCGCCATGTCTTCGTAAAAAAACAATCACACTATCATTAGTAGTAAATAGACATGCCTTGTGGGGCTCCCTTATGGAACGGGATGTCTTGAGGATGGAGATAATTGTAGAACTCGCGGGCTGCGATATTGTGTGCAGTAGCGGCTGCTTCGCGATGTTCGTACATTTTTTCTTCGACATCCCCTGGAATGTCAGCCCACAGATTGGGTACGTCGCGCATTATAAGAGTGCGCATATGGAACGTATATTTGTGGGATAATCCATCATGATAGATAATACTAACCCAACACGGGTAGTGCGTTGCGTGTCGATCAGCTATCTTAATCATGTGGCGAACATATTGGTCGTATTCATGGTAATCGCCTTGAAGCTTGTTAAGAAAGATGTCGGTTGTGTTGAACTCACCAATATACATCATCTCATTTGACTTGCCGTTATGAAAGATGGCTTCGCTAAAGAGGCGGATGTGCATAATGGAGCCAGGTGGTGGTAGAGTTCCTTCGCTCTGTTTTACACATTTAAGCATTACATTAAAGGCGGCGCAGTAAATATTGCGTAAGAACCAGCGGGTCTTCGGCATCGAATCTGTAATGAAGGATTGAATAATAGCTGGGTTGGCCATAAGAACAATTGGTGTGTATTTGGGATCTGCTGTTGAACTAACTGGGTCGGTGCCGATTTGCTCAGAGATCTTCTTCATAACACGTTTTTCAGCGGGGTTCCGCTTGAAGATGTGTTCATCACTTGCGAGTTTTTCCACGAAACCTTCGTGATTTTCCTCTTGTGCCATGTGCTTAACTCGGCACATAGCAAGCTTGAACTTCTCGTTTGAATCCATAATTGATATATTATGTGATGTTATTCAAATTTTTGCAGAAATGTTTAAAAAAACGACGACGATGGCGACGACGACGACAACATCTTAATGGTCGAATTGGGCAGATTCTTCATTCCATTCGAAGGCGTGTGATACGCGGCCGTTGCGTAAGTAAGATCCGTCGCCTGTATAAGATTCTAGGTCTTTTCTCGACTCATTGGCGGTCATAATGAGGATCACATTGTTCATTCTCGATATATTGTCAAGCATTGTGTTCCACGAGTTTTTATCGTATGTTGCCACACGAAAGAAATCAGTGCATGCTTGAGTGTTGATATCATGTATTGATCTAATCATCATATTAACCTCTTCTAAACAGAGAATGAGAGGGTGGTCTTTTGATGTTTTTGCATGATAAACTATGTCATGAACTGAATGTCCGGGCTGACATGGGTTCCATACATTGCAGATAATGCCTCCAGTTTCTTTAGCAATTAACCATGCTATCTCACTTTTCTTGCAACCAACTGGTCCGGTAATAAGAACTCGTGCCTTGGCTTTAGTGTTGAATTCCTTGACAATAATATCGATAACAGGTGCTTGTGATGGTGTTGGCACGTAATCGTATATTGTTGTTGTTATCGACGGGGATTCGAACATGCATCCAGAGATAAACATGTACTCGATCTTGGTAGATTCCTTATTTGTCTTATCAATTGGGTTAATCTGCTTAATTATGTATTCGATGGCTTGAGTCTTGCCAAATATGATAACGCTCATACCTGTTGGGGCGCGATCGGACTTTTCGAGATAACCGTAGCCGAAAAGACGTTGGGTTCGGTATTTACTCTGCATTAGGTACGTAATCTTCCAAGACATGAGATAAACATAACCGTGTTTTTCATCTTCTGCTATGTGCCAGCCATCTTCTTTGACATATTTCTGGATTGCATTAACAGTCTCAATGCGTGAGATTGTGTAAATCTTCCAGTTCATAAAGTACCAGAATGTGAAAGCTATAGCTGCGAGTATGATCGCAATAATAAGTAGCTCAGACATGGTTAAAGGGAAAAAAAATTTCAACTTTTTATAAATGGAAAAAAATATACGGACGACGACGATGGCGACAATCATGCTTTCTTTACTGTTTTGATTTCTTAGATTCTTTGAGTTTCTTGCTGATGATTGAGAGTGCCATAAAATATAAATGGGACTCTTCAAGCGATTTGACTAGACCTTCACTAATAGCGCGATCAGCTAGAATTTGGAAGTGTTTTGTCATATCATCATGAACCTTATTCTGTTTCAGAAGTTGTAGATATTGGTAAATAGGTGCAGTTTCGGCAATATCCTTAAATAGTCCAGCTTTAAGACATTTATCCGTTAGAGACATAAGAACATTATTAATAGACGGCTGCTGATCAAGCCCTGGTGCGTTTGCGGGTGATGCGCTTGGTGGCGTAGTCGATAGAGTCGATTGAACAGGAGTTGTCAATTCAGATGGCGCGACCGGTACTTCAGTGATTTCTTCACTCATAATGATACTATACTTATATTACATATTATTTTCAATTGAAAAGAATGAAAACTATTAAAGTATAGTATCATTATGAATCACCTGATTGGATTGACTGGCCCGCGAAACTCTGGAAAGAGTACGGTTGCTAAATATTTGTGCATGCAATATGGATTTGTTGAAGTATCCGTTGCGGGACCATTGAAAGATGTATGCAGTGTGTTATTTGGGTGGCCTTTGACACGTCTTAACTCAAATGATGTAGCTGATAAGATATGGAAAGAAACAGTTGATTTGAGATTTGGATTTTCTCCGCGGTTTGCGCTGCAAAAAATCGGAACGGATTTATTTAGAAATGGTTTCGATGAAGAGTTTTGGTGTAAGATTGCTATTGCGCGCATTACAGATCTTCTAAATGAAGGTAAGAAAGTGGTTGTCTCAGATGTTAGGTTTGATAATGAAGCGCGTGCTATTAGGGCTCTTAATGGGTCAATAGTTGCTATGTCGCATATCTTTGAAGTTAAATGCGATTCATCGCATGCATCGCATGCGAGCGAAAGCGGTATCTCGGGCGAGCTGATTAATTCTTATCATGATGCTCGTGAAGATGCGTCTCATATCGCGTTTCTATGAAATGTTTTAAGTGTAGAAGCGAGACCAAGATAAAACTGGTTCTCGACAAATGTTGCATTTTTTTAAATCCCTTGTACATGTTTGACATGCACACTGCTCAAGTTCGTGAATGATGTCCTTTGATTCCTTTTTGATAACGGATGCTATCTTAGCTTGATATTCCTGCCTTTTTCGTTTAAGATATTTTATATCTCGAATTAATTGTTTTTTATCTTTTTAATTGCATTTTCTTCTATGTATATTAGACTATTTAAAAAAACGATATAAATCGATTATGTTATTTTCCTAACCAATTCCATGTTCTTGAACTATAAGTACCCCATACTGCCGATTGGACAATAGATGTAGTGGGGTCGCTTGGCGTTCTGATGTTTTTAGGAACTATCATGTATAAATAACATATTACATTCAACTTTTTACAAAAAAGAGATTATGATAATAATCGATCTTATGCACTGCATGCTTGACAATCGCTGGGTGGATCACCTTGCTTACGTCGCACACAAGCAAGTGGTGCTGGTGCTGGTTCGGAGCTTGAAGGTGCGGAGTTTGAAGGTGCCGACTCGGGGGCTGCTTCAATCTTGGTTGCTGATGATGCGGCTTCTGTGTAAGCGTAATAAGAGATCGTCTTCAGACCTAACTTCATTCCATGACTTGTAATAGTTATCAGTTTGCTGATGGTCGGGTCGCGGATGAAGAGGTTTAGACTCTGAGTTTGGCAGATGTACTGACCACGAACAGCGCTCATAAACATAAGTTGCTTTTGACTAATTTCATGAGCAGTCTTAAAGATTACCTTAATGATGTTGGGAATTTCGGGAATGCTTTGAACACTCCCATTATTGTTAATGATCTTAGATTTCATCTCCTCATTCCACAGATTGCATGAAGATAATGCTTCAATAAGGTATTTATTGACAATGAAGAAGTTTCCGATAAGACCGTGTCTTGAATAGACATTGGAGAATTGTGGCTCCATAGTCGGGGTGTTGCCTGTAAGCTGACTTGTGCTGCCTGTCGGCATAAGCGCGGTAATCAGGCTGTTGCGCAGACCATGCGTCTTTACCTTCTCAGCGAGCTCATCCCAGGCTTGCCAATTGGTAAGTTTTTGAACGTCGGTTCGGGGAGCGCCATTAATATACGTCTCTTCATGTGTTGCATAGTAATCTCGCCAAAGATGTGGTTGAAGCTTGCCCATGCTTGCAGGGCTGCCTTCGAATGTTTCGTAAGATCCGTGGATTTTGGCCAATTCACATGACTCATCAACTGCCATTCGTGCGATAAAGTCCATGATGTCATGTTGGAGTTCGTTAGCTTCGGAACTGTCAAATGGTAGGCCGCACATAAAGAACACTGTGCCGAGTCCCTGGAAGCCGACGCCGATTGGGCGATGGCGAAGACTGGAGCGTTCGCATTCCGGCAAAATGTATTGCTGGCGATCGATAACTTGATTGAGATTACGGACGAAAGAGCGTGTTGTCTCTTCAAGGCTTGTCCAATCGATTCGGTCGCTCGGTTTGAGTGATTCATTTGGTGTGCCATTAACCCACTGGATTGGAGTTTTCACGTGCTTTGACAGATTGATTGAGTTAAGCATGCAAACGCCGATTTCGTTCTCTCCATCGATTTCACCGGACGGGATAAGAATCTCAGCACACAGATTTGAACAGTTAATAATATGTACATTCTTAAGATTGCTCTTCTCATTGCACGCATCTTTGTTCAGATTGTAAGGTCTGCCTGACTCATACATAACTTCGGCAATTGTACGATATACATCGACTGCGGGCATAGTGTGTGATGCAAGGCCGGCTTTCTCATATTCTTCGTACGCTTCATCGAACTCCTTGCCATACGTTGTAAGCAACTTGGGTGCTTTCGTTGGGCAGAAGAAACTCCATGTATTTTTAGCTTGAACACGTTTATAGAGAAGAGTATTGTGCCATGCTGCGAAGAATAAATTGTGCGCTTGCATGTGCGCCTTGGCTGTTGGTTTTGACATAGAGATTGCAGTGAGGAAATCTGCGTGCCATGGTTGCATGTAAATTGCTAAACTCATTTTACGCTTTCCACCTTGATCAATAATCTCTGCATCACTGTCATATCCACGAATAAAGCTTGGTACTCCGCGGCTTGGTCGGCGGCTACTCTTAATCATACTACCAGTTGCGCGAATTGTATCGAGAGATACACCAATTCCGGCGGTAGCAGCTCCGAGCTGCGCACACTTCTTTCGTGTCTCATAAATCCCTTCGACACTATCACCTTCATTTGTCAATAACATGCATGATGACAACTGTGGTCGGGTTGTGCAGCTATTAAAAATTGTTGGTGATGCGTGTGTGCCGCGTAAATTACTAAGCTGTTTAAAACATTTTATGACGGATTGGATATTGGGCATATAAAGCTCTACGGCAATGCGCATCCATGTGTATTGAGGGCGCTCTATCGGATTACCGTTTGTGTCAAGAAGAAGATAAATCTTTTTCATTGTCTTAACAGCGAAGTAATCGAGTAGATAATCATTAGATTGAAGTTCTATACATGCATTGTTAAGAGTCTCAAAATATTCTTCAACGAAACGCTTAACGTCTTGTCGGATGATTGAATCAGGACCTTCGGCGAGAGTTTCGATGCATTTGCTAAATGTGTCGGGTGTGCTCTTGTAAAGGTTAGTCAATTCTAATCTGGATGCAAGTTTTTCGTAATCGGGGTTGGTGATCGAATATGTTGCGGCCATCCATGCGCTGATTTCATCAATCTCACATGTAGTCATCTTATTGCCCATGTGTTCAATCGTTTTGATAACAATAGACATAGGATTAACACGAAGATTAGTCGCGTGTTCCTTAATACTATTCGTAATTTCGTCAAGAGAGATAAGCTTCTGCTTTCCGTCGCGGCCAATAACATACATGTCCAAATCGGCAGATGATTGAATATGCTGCTTAAGAGCCACATATGAGAAGTTCATTTGTTGAATATCTTCCCATGTTTCAATCGGTTCATCACAGACGTATTTCACACACCATGATTTAAAGATTCCAATAGCTAATTTGCGATAACACGCATTATCGGTCTCATTCGCGTATTGCATAATAATATTGATAGCAATCTTATCAATTCGTGAAGTTTCGATTTCGTTGCTAATATTCTCAACAACACCCATTGTAATGGCCATAACATTAACCTTACATGTAGGTAATTCGGATTGTACAGCCTTAATACGGGCTGTAATCTTATCGAGGCTCATTGGTTCAATGCGTTCATCATACTTCACAACTGACATGATTCGTGATATTATACAATGTAATTCACTTTTTAAATAGAATCGATTCTATTTAGTCATTATTATTATGATGACTCCGCTGAATGTGATTCTTCATTCTTTTTTGGCGATAAGTGGGGGTATGATGTTCTTGGCCATGATAGTGGAGGAGTAGTGTTGATAGCATTTGATTCAATTGGCGCAGAACGAACACTTATTGTATCAATATCTCGGGGGCGAGACTTACCTAAGATAAGAGATGTATCGATTTCGTAATTTTTTATTTGATTAAATCTAAGTTCTATTGATTCGGCCAATTGTCCTAATCTAATAGCGAAGTTTGGTTTATCGCGATACGTTTCTCTAATTCGCGTTTTAATAGCATTTTTGGCATCTATAACATCAGATAGTAATGCTTTATAGTATTCCACATCAATACTATTTGAGCTTTCTCGGAACTCATATAAGAATTCATACGCCTCATCCATCGTGGTTTGGATGAATGTGTATAAATCTTCATGGGTCATACCAGGGTGTCCAAGAACTGTCCAAAATGTTCGTGTAAGAGATGTTGCTATTGAGTTTCCATATATTTTTTCAGTTGATGTATCTATTTTTTGACCAAATTTAATATTTGCGATGAGCTTAAGCTTGCGACTAATCTGATCTTTACGCATCAAACTTTCGTTCATCATCTGTATATTGAATAAAAAATAATCCCTCTGGTTGTAATTATTCAATAGAATGGATAAGTGGCATAATTATGCTTTTTCCATTTGAGACTTTATATAAAGTCTGCCCAGATTTGAAGCCGATATTTTCTTCAGGACCTTCGAGAATCTGATAATTAATACGTGTATCATTCGTAAGTGTTCTGCGAATTGAGAGTGCTATAGGGAAGGAGTGGCGATTTCCACTGTTGTATTCGCTCATCTTCTTTCTTAAAGCTGATAATTCGCTATAACTTACCATAAGGTTAATCCCACGCTCGAAGTACTTCATAAGGATGTCTTCGACTGTTGCATTCTGACTGATTGAGTAGCTGTAAGAGACGTTAATACGTGATGTTAGTGCAATTATGCACTCGGATGTCGCTTGAATATCATCGCCATCATAATACATACGAATACATGGCATGTGGAATGATTGGATGAGTTGATGAGGCGGAAAATGTGTCATAAACAGATCAATCTCACGCATAATAATAGGTGAGAAGAGTATAAATTTGTATTTCTCGCGACCTTTGTAATATCCGCAGTGTTTTCTGATCATCGTTGCATGCGGGTCGCGTGTCTGTAGTTCTATAAAGAACGCATTTGCGAGGTCATCGTACTCTTCAGGTGTGCATGTAATACCAATATCAATATCTGTTCGCCTTGCGTTGTTCTCATCTTTGGCAGGTGAAAGTAAGCTTGGGTAAAGATGTTCTATATACTCGTCAAATGATGAATAAATTGATTCAATACCCATTTCAATTACACATGGTAGTAGAATGCTACCATACACGGAAGATTTAAATTTCTTGAAAGGGAAGTCGATAAACACGTCATTCGTAATTCGATTAAAGCGAGTTATAGCTGATTTTGTTGATTGGATAGATGAATAACAACGGTGTTGGTATTTGTTATACACAGGTCTCATATTTGATACATTCGAGTTTGTAATAGCACCCATAACGTTATCAAATTGGATTCCTTGCCATGTGTCCAGTCGATGAAGAGTGCGTGAATCTTTAGGTGTGCTCTTTCTAAGAAGGTGTTCTTCGGTTCTCAGCATGTAAAGAATGTAGAACATGTAATAAGCAAACACTTTATAATAACATGAGTCTTTCATAATCGTCAGAATCTCATTGTGGAGTAAGAGATGAAATCGGGAACTAAGAGCAATCTTTGAGAACATAACCGGAACATGTTTGCGAGATCTGTGTTCTAGGATCTTAAATTTCTTTAACAAATCGGCTTGATCCCCCATCCGGTATTCAGAAGGAGATAAGACCCTGAAGAATTTCCGGTTTGTCGTGTGATAAGAGCTAATATTATGCAAACGAATACTTTCGGATAAGTCAATTTGAACGGAGCCGTTCTTACCAATTTTAATTTCACCTTTATGTTCGGGTGTAATGGCAAAGTTAGAATAATCTGTTGCCGGGACCTTTTTCTTGGCATCGGGAGTGTCTTCTTCGGCATCGGGAGTGTCTTCTTCGGCATCGGGAGTGTCTTTCTTACTTTTGACCTTTTTGGCTTCGGCATTTGAGGCCTTTTGCTTTTTCTCTTGTAATTTCTTAACAAAGTCAAAACTATTTCTAAACAAGATTCCTGCTGTAAAGAACTCGGGAGCCGATGTAAGAATATCCCATTGAGATGATATCTTATACTTTTTATCAACTTCTTCCATAATGAGATAAATAAGTTTATTTGCCGAGTTCTGTGTTTTGTAAATATCTGTAAATTTCATTAACATATCGATGTCTTTCGTGTAAAATTGGCAAATAATCTCTTCGCTATAATACGGATCGTCATCGAGATCAATACACGTAAATGTTTCCGGCAGTGTAAGCTGTAGTGGATTTTCAAACGACCCGTTATATGATTCATCATATTCAAGAGACTTATAGAATTGATAATCCTTTGACAGAGATGTCAAATCTGGAAGTATAATCCGTCGTTCTTCGGTTTTAAGGATGGTGAATCGCATAGTCATTTATTACAAAGATTATTCACTTTTTATAAATATTGTTTAATTTAAACATAAGCCCGACGTGTTATAAAATTGAATTAGCAGTGTTAGCAAATCAGTATGCGCTACTTTGAAGTTTCGAAGCTGAATCATGCGACAATGGTTGAATTTGCTAAACTTTGTATTAACATTGTACAAAATCGATACGTGTTCCGCGATGGGAAATTGATTGATAGCGATGAGCCTTTTAATGTGTGCTCTTTCGCGGCGTTTGATTTGTCAATTCAGAGCAATACAGTTTATATTGGGTATCTTGGAGATAGTATTAAGATAATCCATGGTCATTACAAACTTGAGAATCTTTGTGAGAGTCTTTATCCATGTAATATTGAATTTCTTATAGTTGATATGAATGAAAGAACGAATATTATGGAGGGACTATTCTTACTTATGACGCATGGTGTTTTCTTAGACATGAAAAATGTTGTTGAGTTTCCCCAGGATGTTAAGTCGCTTGAATGCATTCCGTATAGATGGAATAACATTTCACAATTTTGGTTTAATGTCGTTGGTAGTGTGTTTAACGAAAAGACTTCAACATGTCTTATGGATAAAGATCCTGTCCGAATTATGGGGTATAAACGTGGAAGCGATGTTATTAAGGCAGAATCTTCATGTAATACTTGTAAGACTATAATACATGATCGTGGTATTGTATTTAAGTCGAAGAATTATTGCGTTCATTGTTTTGGATCAAATGTTATTAATTGTAAAGAAGATGCTGAGCTTTGCAAAGCTGAGACAAGCATTTTTGATGTAATGCGGAATCTTTCAAATGAGCGTAAAGCTGTAGTGTTATCAGCTCTTAGTGGTTTGATAAAAATTATAGGGTGTGGCATTACATTGATGTTTCCAAAGATTAACTACACCAATACGCCTATTGTCTTCGTATCTACTAAAAATATGAGTCAATTAATTAGCGGAGAGGTTATCATCTCAAAAAAATACACAATCTATCGAATTATGTAAATTAGATATGTGTTTTTTATTCAAGAAATTGAATCGTATCAGATAGATTATAGACAATGGAGGCTTTTCGGAAGAGTGATAGCTATAATATTGTACGAGAACGTGTAATTTCGCGGATTCATGAGATATTAAGTGCTCTATGTGGTGATGAAGGGGTTATACTCCATGCCATTGATTTAGAGAAATCGTGTTTTAACCATGTTATTAAGCATTGTAAAGATATTAATTCACCCTTATTATGGAGCTCGAAATACTTTGCGCAATATTATGCTATGCGCACGCATAAGGTGATTAATCTGATTGATCTTGATTATGCTACTGGAGCGATTAATGCGAAAAAAATTCTGCGTGGTGAAATCGCTGCATTTACGTTCGCGGATATGTCTGATGAAGAAGTTGATCCATTTAATGCTGAACGTAATAAGGTAATTGAGAAGATACCCGATGTGATTGAAAATGCTGTATGCACAAAGTATAAGTGTCCAAATTGCAAGGCTCATAACTGCCATCTGCTTGAAGTCCAGGTTCGGTCGCTTGATGAGGGAAAGTCATTATTTGCTATTTGTAATGATTGTGAGCATAGATGGTCTTTATCAGGTTGATTGGTTGATAGTTTTTTTACAGATAGAATTTCATTCTATTCTATTTTATTCTATTGTATTGTATAGAAGTCGCGGTGTAAGATGTTCTTTACTCTGCTGTTTGCGATATTGCTGGCAGCTTTGATAATAGGATTATTTATAGCATGGTTAGAATATTCGTATAAATATGGGCAATGTTGTTCTGATTTATGTTATGAAGAGCCTTATTGTAAAGATGTAGCTCCAGCATATTTACGGGATCAATACATGTTTGATAGATTCGACGTTCTTTTTAGTCTTATTATGAAAGGTTATAATGTGAAGATTTAAATCGATTTACAATTTAAAAAATTGAATATCGTACTATAATATTATTATGAGCGAAAATGGTCGGTGGAATCTTCGGGCGCGAAAGTCGTCGAAATTGATGAAGCCGCCTAAGACCATGGGAAGAAATGCGAAGCCGCTGCCGTCGCCGCGCTGTCTCAAATCTGTAGAGAAGACGCAAGAAACGATTTACGCTCTGTTTGAAGATCATTGGAAGATTGCGCCAACTCGCACTTATTGCTGCGTCCATTTGACATTTTACACTAACATCTGTGTTAGCTGCGTGATGAATGATGAGTATGATTCGTTGAGTGTTATGGTATCCGAGATAAAGTACATCAAAGACCTTATGACAAAAATAGAGCTTAAAGAACTGTCGCATATAAAGTTGGCAATAGCTGCTGAATCGGCTATTTCTGTCTTCACTTCGTGAGTTTTTTATTTAAAATTTGAATAGCATTGTAATATATTGCATTGTATTACATTGCATTACATTGAAAGGATATGTTTGGGATTCACGTGCATAAAGGAGCTAAGAGTACTGATTTGGTTAATGATGTAGAGAAGGCATTAGCTGCGAATTGGCGTTGTTGTCAAATTTACACACATGGCCCGCTCTCTTATAATCAAAACAAATTTGATTTTGAGCGAATGAAGCTTATGGCGCTTTCGATGCCAATGTATGTCCATGCTACCCATTTTAGCAAACCATGGAAAGGTAAAGCTGCGGCCATTGAACACATTCGCGAACAGAGGCGTGTAGCTAGTAAAATTGGTGCTCTGGGATTAGTTGTTCATTTGCCGAAAGATACGACTGATGTTGTTGCAGACATAATGCCGCAGATTGCCGCGCGTGATAATAATCTATGTCCAATTATTCTTGAGATGCCAGCTATGCGTGCTGCTGATGGAATAACATATGAGTCAGCTGCTAAGCTTAATGCTTTATGTGATAAGCTTATTGTCAAATGTGGGAACTCGATTGATTGGGGTCTATGTATTGATACTGCTCATCTTTGGGCGGGGTCGGTGTCGATGAAGCACTATGCAGAAACTGTTGCTTATTTCGCGGAACTTAAATATCCCGGGTTGGTTAAATTGTTTCATCTTAACGGAAACAAACTGCCTATTGGGGGGAATAAGGACATTCATATCATTGTTGGCACAGCCGAAGATCAGATATGGCGCGGTGTCGCCTATGCGGATTCGGGGCTTAAGGCGATCTTTGAATTCTGTCGTTTGCATTGTATTCCAATTATATTGGAAATTAATCGCGGTGAGGAGCATGAGGTACAAGCCGTAAATATGCAGCTAACGAAATGGTTCAAAGAATTAGAGTGAGTATTATGAGTAATATTATGAGTAATATTATGAGTAATATTATGTGTTAGTTTTTTGATTCAAAAATTGAAATTGATTAGAATCTAATATATTCGAATCTATTAGATTCAATTGTAAAGATGAACTGTGTGAATTGTAATGATGTATGCTTGCGCATTTCGCATTGTGGTAAGGCTACATGTTTCGAACAGTACCTTAACCGTGCGGTTGATTCAGTGATCACTCCTAAGATTGAGGGCGGGGTTATTGAGTTTCTTCTTAAGTCGGCGCATTCAGCGGCTAAATTGGTTATAAAAGGGCTAGGGCACTATGTTCGTAATATTATGTTCGCCGATCTGCCGGAGGCGTGGTCTGTGAAGGACTTTTATGATTCTGTTGATTATCTTTTGAATATTATCGATAAGCTGCCAGTTGGTGATAATGCGATATTGGCGGAACTTGGACAGCGTCATTTTGCAGCTCTTAAGTATGTTTGTCTTACTCATTATGATTTGAGATCTGCTGAAGTCCCCCTTGAAGGTACGCCTTTAAAAGTTATGCGCGTGTATTACCCGAAAGATATCGATTATAGCCGCACGAAGACTATGTATTTATTTCATGGATCGCATATCTCGAACTGGTTGAACATTCTTAAAAACGGGTTTGTCTCTTCTGCAGAAGATAAGCGAATCGTGTCGAATGCTTCAGTTTATGGGCATGGTGTCTATTGTTCGAAGTCTTTGAACATATCTTATGGATATTCGTCAAGATCGTGTAAAGCAAGTGATATTGTTATCGCTGTCTGTGAAATGAGCGACGAATGTTCGAAGTATGAAAAGGGAGGTGGCTATTGCCATGTTATCCCTGATTCATCGCTTCTTCAAATTAGATGTTTAATTGCATTTAAGGGTATGCCATCGATGGAAATGGGTGAGATTATCAAAAAATCACTTGTTGCTTTCTCTGTTCAAATGGCGAAGTCGCTTAATGAGAGACGGCTTAAGTACGAGAAGCGGCGGAGTGTTGAAGTTCGCCGATTAGGTGATGTGCGCGAAGTTGGAATGGAATTATACGATTATACACATAAGGACTGGACTATCCGAATATCGCTGGTTGATTATCCGATTCGGGCGCCGCCTATTTGGATAGTTGGTGGGCCTTGCGTGGATTCACCATGTATTAAACACGGCGTGTTTTACTATAGGGAATTCTCTCATTGGTCGGTATTTATCAAACTTGGGGATCTTGTTGGGCGTCTGTGTGATGTGCTCGATGAAGGACATTTGATTGGAGGTGAGTATCCTTTAGGGGATATGAGCAATGAGATAAGTGAAGTGCTTGAATATCGAGAACCTTCGTTTTAAATTGATTCGATTCTAATTCATTCGAATTGATTTTTTTATGAACTCATTATTCGATTCAATTCGAAGAAAAGTGAATTGAATAATATTAGTAATTATGGTTGCCATCTGTGGAATTGCCGCATGCGATGACGAATATGGTATTGGCCTTAATGGTGGAATACCGTGGAAATGGGAGGAAGATATGCGTTTCTTTCGAGTTAAAACAATCGGACTTGAAAATAACGCTGTTATCATGGGACGCCACACTTATGAAAGCTTAAAGGGTCAGCCTCTTAGGCATCGTGTTAATATTGTTGTCTCGCGCTATAAGAACGTAGCTTCTGGATTCATACACGTCTCTTCTCCGGAAGAAGGCATGCTTGTTGCACGAAAGAACTCGGTTGATAATCTATATGTTATTGGTGGAGCTCAGCTATATTACTGGTTTGCTGTTCGTCGGCTTTACAGTAAATTCTATCTCTCGCGAATGAAAGGTGTATGGAATTGCGATATTAGTATAGCTGACACAGCGCTTGCCTTAAGTTATATGAGCAATAAGGGATACGATGCAAATTGGAAATTTGTCAATATCTTTAGTGTGTTCGAACAAAATGTTGATGACGACTTTAAGCATCTAATGAGCTCTATTATGCGTGCGCCGCGTCTTACTAATCGCACTCAATGGCGGACTCGCTCGATTTATAATACAACCATTGCTTATGATTTGCGCGACTTCACTTTGCCAGCAACGACTCTTAGACGACAGTTTATTCGCGGAATCTTTTGGGAGTTGATGTGGTTCTTGAAAGGGCGTACTGATCTTGCGTTTCTACATGAACACCATGTTCATATTTGGGATGCAAACTGTACTTCTGAAGCTATGGAACGCTCAAGAGCTGCTCCTGGCACGATTGGTCGTGGATATGGTTATCAATGGCGAAACTTTAACGGGAGTGGTTATGATCAAGTCGCTGAGATAGTTCGTTTATTGCGTGAAGATCCGACATCTCGCCGGATTCACCTATCTGGCTGGTGCCCGCCTGATCTTGAAAGAGCTGTGCTTCCGCCGTGCCATATTAGCTATACATTTAATGTTGAGCAGCGTGAAGGGCAATGTAGTCTTCTTCACTGCTGTGTTATGCAGCGGTCTTCGGATGTAGCTCTGGCATTGAACTGGAACGTGATCTCGGCCGCGCTACTTACGCATCTACTCGCGCGCACATGTGGTTATGAAGCAGGGTCGCTTCGATTTATGATTGCTAATGCTCATATCTATGAGAATCATGAAGAAAGTGTTGAGATTATGCTTAGGCGCCGATCACGCGGATTTCCTAAGATTGAGATTAAATCGAAAAAAGAGATTGACGAATATAATTGGAGTGATATAGCCATTCACAACTATAATGCCCATGCTGCTATTGAAGTTGGTGAAATGGCTGTTTGATTAGATACTCAATGTCTCTTCATATTCGTCTTTTTTTGCACCGAGTAGGCTTTCTGTTAGAGATGTTGGAAATGGTTTGCGCTCGCAACAAGCGCATGCTGCAACAGTGAAAAGAATAAACGAAACCAATATAACTCCAATTTGAACGATTGTATAATATGACGCTGCACTATAGATATTGGGTTCAATTTGGCCATTTATTATAAGACAGAGATAAGACCCTTCGATATCGATTTTATCGTGTTGAATTTCTATTGGTTGCGTGTCATCGTGAGAGATTTGAAGTGTTGTGTCAATCATCTCGAAATCACATATTGTGTATGTTGGATAATGTGTTATGAGGTAGCTGATATTAATTGTGTAGAATAGCGCGAATATGATTAGACTACATGATCGTTTGCATATCGTGATCTGTCGCTGCTGAGCATCGGACAGATAAACCATAGTTGTATATTACAACTTTAATTATTTAAGTATTTCGAATAAAAATGAATAATATACTTACATAAAATGGTGATTTGTGAAAACATCGATTGCACAAAACATGCTTCGTTTAATCTGCCTGGATTAAAATGTCGATTCTGTGCAACTCATAAGCTTGAGAACATGATTAATGTTAAGGATGCTCGCTGTGAGCATGAAGGGTGTAATAAGCAACCAACTTACAATCTACCTGGATTAAAGGCTCGATTCTGTGCAACTCATAAGCTTGAAAACATGATTAACGTTAAGTCTGCTCGTTGCGAGCATACAGGGTGCAACACGAGACCGACTTACAATCTGCCTGGAAAGCCAAATGGTCGATTCTGTGCAACTCATAAGCTTGAAAACATGATCGATGTTAAGAGTGCTCGTTGCGAGCATGAAGGGTGCAATAAGCAACCGAGTTATAATCTGCCTGGAAAGCCAAAGGGTCGATTCTGCGATACTCATAAGCTTGAGGATATGATCGATGTTAAGCATGCTCGTTGCGAGCATATAGGGTGTAATACGAGACCACATTACAATCTACCTGGATTAAATGCTCGATTCTGCGATACTCATAAGCTTGAAAACATGATTAACGTTATAAGTGCTCGTTGCGAGCATACAGGGTGCAACACGAGACCGACTTACAATCTGCATAATGAGTCAAAGGCTCGATTCTGTGCAACTCATAAGCTTGAAAACATGATTAACGTTAAGTCTGCTCGTTGTGAGCATGAAGGTTGTAATAAGATACCGACTTACAATCTGTCTGGAAAGCCAAAGGGTCGA
>Ga0115566_10001822_pt1 | contig 17954 bp, 16 predicted proteins | sample COGITO_mtgs_1204_3_FD_87173 | JGI IMG/M metagenome (GOLD analysis project Ga0115566, IMG submission 87173) | Pelagic marine microbial communities from North Sea - COGITO_mtgs_120405 | ecosystem: Environmental > Aquatic > Marine > Epipelagic | place: Germany:Helgoland, sampling site Kabeltonne...
CAACAGCTCGGTCGGCTGCACGGTTGGACCAATCAGCTCGATCTCCTCAACCGTGTCCAGCAGCGTATTCGCACGGTTCCATGCATCTGCATCGTCGTCATGCACAACATCGCTGGCGGCCAACAAACCGCCCTCGCCGGACCCACCACCCTGCATCAACGGCGAGGCCTTGGGCATGTGCTGCAACATGACCCCGCCACCGCGCCATTGCTCGGCCTGGCCTGGCAAATGCGATCGACCCATCGACAGCGAAAACCGCGTTGGAAGCTGCTCGGACTGGGCAAAATAGGTTTCCGCGCAGGCGGAAAGCGAACCACCGGCAATCGGCGTGATGCCCTGATACGGAGTTGTGCCGTCGCCTTGGTCGATCAGGACCGCGAAATAGCCTTTGCCGATCTGGTCGAATGCCCGCACATCCGCGTCAAGGCGATCCGCATCATAACTCGCATAACCACGCAACCGCGCCGGGCCGCCGGGTTCAGCCGGTGACAGAAAATCGGTCGCAATCAGGCGCGCGGGACCATCGCCACGAATTTGCAGACTCAGCTTCCAGCGCAGGTTGATCGTCTGCCCAATCATTGCTGTCAGCATAACGGCTTCCGCCACCAGCCCCTCAATCGAAGCGGGGTATTCGTGCTGTTCTAAAACGCGGTTCAGCACGCCATCAAGACGGGCGACCCGGCCGCGAACGTCGGATCGGTCAAGCTGAAACGGCAGGACAGTATCGTCCCAGGCAATTTGTGCGCCAAGGTTCATCTGGGGTGTGCCTTTCATTCATAAGCGCACTATATAGGCGGCCGGCTGCGGCGTCCAAGGGGTCTGACACATGCTGAAACGAGTGGGTGAGCCACCCCGTAGCGATGTCCGGTATCGCCTGCGCCCCGGCGTCTATGCGATCCTGCCACTCGGTGGCAACCTGCTGCTGACTCATCAGGCTGCACCGGACAATGATTTTCAGCTTCCAGGAGGTGGAATCGACCCCGGCGAGCACCCGATTGCCGCCCTGCACCGTGAGGTGTTCGAGGAAACCGGCTGGCGCATTGGGCGCGCGCGTCGGCTCGGCGCGTTCCGTCGTTTCACATGGATGCCGGAGTACGATTTCTGGGCCGAGAAGATCTGCTCGGTCTATGTGGCGACCCCGGCCCGGCCGCACGGGCCTCCTTCAGAGGCAGGTCATACCTCGATATTTCTTCCGCCGGTCGAAGCTGTCGAGGTGTTGGCGAATCCGGGTGACCGGATGATGGTTTCTCGCTGGATGCGGTGACGCTTGGCACCTTGAGTGCAGAATCGGCGACGGCTCACGACAGCGCTGCCGCAACACAAACCTGCATCGTGGCCACACAGCAAGGCGCAGTCAAAACCCAGGCTGGTGTCGCTGAAAGCGCGCACATTGCGGCCAGGCGCGGGAACACATTGCCTCCAGATGCCCTATACGAACGGAAACGTCGGTCGGGAATATGGCCGCCCAAGTCAGATGAATACATTTTGAGTGTGGGCGTGGCCAGTGGGCCGCGCCCGCTTTCGCTTGCAGGCACGCCGCGACTCCAATACCACCGCGCGCGATCCTTCCATGTCGGAGTGCGCCCCATGTCTGCCCCTAAAAAAGTCGTCCTTGCCTATTCCGGCGGGTTGGACACTTCGATCATCCTGAAATGGTTAAAAACCGAGTACGGTTGTGAGGTTGTGACCTTCACCGCCGATCTGGGCCAGGGCGAGGAACTGGAACCAGCCCGCTCCAAAGCCGAGATGATGGGCGCGACGGCGATTTATATCGAGGATCTGCGTGAAGAATTCGTCCGCGATTTCGTTTTCCCGATGTTCCGCGCCAACGCGGTTTACGAGGGTCTGTATTTGCTGGGCACATCGATCGCGCGCCCGCTGATTTCGAAACGTCTGGTTGAAATAGCCGAGGCTGAGGGCGCGGACGCTATCGCCCACGGCGCGACAGGCAAGGGCAATGATCAGGTACGGTTTGAGCTGAGCGCCTATGCCCTGAACCCCGACATCAAGGTCATCGCACCGTGGCGCGAGTGGGATTTGTCCAGCCGTACAAAACTGATCGAATTTGCCGAACTGCATCAGATCCCGATCGCTAAAGACAAGCGCGGCGAAGCACCATTCTCGGTCGATGCGAACCTGCTGCACACCTCTTCCGAGGGCAAGGCGCTGGAAGATCCGGCGGTGGATGCGCCCGAGCATGTCTATCAGCGCACGGTGTCGCCAGAGGATGCGCCGGACGAGGCTGAAATCATCGAGGTCGGGTTTGAACGCGGCGACGCCGTGAGCATCAACGGCGAGGCCTTGTCACCCGCCACCCTGCTCACCCGCCTTAATGAGATTGGTGGTCGCAACGGCGTTGGTCGCCTCGATCTGGTCGAGGGCCGTTTCGTCGGCATGAAATCCCGTGGCATCTATGAAACGCCGGGTGGCACGGTTTTGCTGGAGGCGCACCGCGGCATCGAACAAATCACGCTGGATCGCGGTGCCGCGCATCTGAAAGACGAGTTGATGCCGCGCTACGCCGAGCTGATCTACAATGGTTTCTGGTTCTCGCCGGAACGTGAAATGTTACAGGCCGCGATTGATGCCAGCCAGGACCATGTCACCGGAACGGTGCGCCTGAAACTCTACAAGGGGTCTGTCCGCACAATCGGCCGGTGGTCGGATCACTCGCTTTATTCTGAAGCGCATGTGACATTCGAGGATGACGCCGGTGCCTACGATCAGAAAGATGCCGCCGGGTTCATCAAGCTGAACGCACTGCGTTTAAAACTGATTGCGACACGAAACCGGCGCGTCAAATAGCGCTACGCTCCAGAAAAACCCACCAAATCCGTTCCATCAGCGGCTTTTCGGCAAGAGTAGCCCGGGGAGGTCAGGAGGGGCTGGCCCCTCCAGCCACCGCCAGCTGCCACGAACCGATGGATTTCATATCCGGCGGCCCCCTACAAAAACCCCGGCACGCCTAAGCGTACCGGGGCTGGGCAAACACACGCCCCCGCAGGGAAAATTCTACGCCCCCCGCGTGTCACGGCCATTTGTTACTCGGCGGTAATAACGGTCATCACCAGATTGCCGTCGACCTTAATCGGGCCATCTTCCTTGGCACCCAGCGTGTATTCGAACTGACCGACGGCCATGCCGCCATCTTCGCCGTGCACCATCAGCATCAGCATCTCGCCCGACTTCACTTCTTCGGTCAGGATCGCTGCGACGTCAGTGTTTTCGCCCATGCGCAGGGGTGCATGTGCGACCACAACGCCCGGCTTCATTTCCGCGTCGGTGCGGTGTACGACCAGCCAGCCATTTTGCGGTGCAACAACCATGGACGCGGCGACGGTGCCAGCAGAGACGTCCTGATTAGCTCCCTCAATTGCGGGGGCCGGGGCGTGCGCTGCTGCAAAGGCTGCACCTGTACTCAGGCTCAGGATCGCGGCGGCGGTGATAAAACGTGTCATACTCACTTCTCCACTCAGAAACGGGGCACCCAATGCGCCCCGAGATGCAGAAGACACGCAGCCCGCCCTTCAGGAGTTTCGACCTCTCGAGAAAGAGCGCGGTTGTCACGGATACGTGAGCTCACGGGCGCTTTATTCGACCGTGTGCGGCGCTGCGGTCATTTTGCCCGCAACAAAGGAGAATCCCCGATGCGTCGCTCATTTCTGAAAACTGCCCTGTTCGCCCTGGCATTTCTGGCCGGACCTATCCTCGCCACCCCTGCTGATGCTGCCGAACGACGCAGCATCATCCTCGCCGGAGGTTGTTTCTGGTGCGTTGAAGCGGATTTTGAAAAGGTGAAGGGCGTTAAGGGTGTCGTATCGGGATTTGCAGGCGGCAAAGTTGCGAACCCGACATATAAGCAAGTCGTCAAAGGCGGCACCGGCCACCGCGAGGTCGTGCGCGTGACCTATGATCCGGATCAGGTCTCGCTAGAGCGCCTTCTGCATCTGTTCTTCCGCAGTATCGATCCGACGGACGCCGGCGGTCAGTTCTGCGATCGGGGCAAAAGCTATTCAACAGCGATTTATGCAGGAAGCAGCGCCGACAAGGCGGTCGCGCAAGCCGCCAAGGCCCAGGCAGCCAAGGATCTGGGCCGCAAAATCGTCACGCCGATTCTGGGCGGAGCACAGTTCTACCCGGCAGAGGAATATCATCAGAATTATTATCGGGGCAAAGGCATCGTGGTGACCCGGCGCGGACCGAAATCAAAAGCCAGTGCCTACAAGTTTTACCGCAAAGCCTGCGGTCGCGATGCGCGGGTCAAGCAGTTGTGGGGCGGTGCTGCACCGTTCGCCTCGTAATACGCTAGCGGGCCGTTTTACGATCTGGACGGGCAGAGAAGATCCGCCCGTTCCAACCCAGCCCAATGCTATTTGCGATCCGATTGAACCGTCGGCCCGTGCGCAATCGGTTGATCGACGGCACCCACGCCCGTAACGGAATCACCCGGTCACCCAACCCGTCGACCTGAATGACCTCATATCCTCCGTCCGATTCCCGAATAGCAAGATTCTTGAGTGTGATATCGCCGCAGACGATGCCAAGCGTCAGCATCTTGTCGACATAGGTGTTGAGCGCAGCAAGAACTTCTGGATCCAGCTTACCCACATGACGAAACTGTTCGCAGGTTTTTGCCAGCGCCCCGTGCCCGTCATCAATCCTTTCGACCACGTAGCCCGGACCCAAATCAGTGTCGACCCGACCCCGATACAACGCAAGCGGCACGCGGCCAGTAATCAGGTCCCGACGCGCAAGCGCCTTTTCAGCCGTTACTTTGTGGCGATGCTCGTAAAACCGGAATTTCATGTTCGAGATGATCGGCTGCGGCAATTTAATCAGCCCATCCGGGTCATCTGGATGCTCAAAGACAAAATGCGACGACCCCGCCCCGATGGGCGCTATGTCCGACAGATGTATGATCCGGTTCGAAGTCATGGGTCCGTCATATATTGCGTGGCGTCGTGGATGCAATTCTGCCTTTTCGCCGCATTGGCACGACACTAGGGTCGCCGGATGAACCAGCCGGTACAAGCCCCCACGCCAATGATGGCGCAATACCTGACCATCAAGGCAGATCACGCCGACGCGCTGCTGTTCTATCGCATGGGCGATTTCTACGAGATGTTCTTTGACGATGCCGTGGCGGCAGCGGCGGCTCTCGACATTGCGCTAACCAAACGCGGCAAGCATGCAGGCGAAGATATACCGATGTGTGGCGTTCCGGTTCACGCGGCTGAGGGTTATTTCCTGACGCTGATCCGAAAAGGATTCCGTGTCGCTGTTTGCGAACAGATGGAAGACCCTGCAGAGGCAAAGAAACGCGGTTCCAAGTCAGTGGTGCATCGTGAGGTCGTTCGACTGGTGACTCCGGGTACCCTGACCGAAGACTCGCTGCTGGAGGCGCGCCGCTCCAATCTGCTGGCGGCCTGGGCCGAGGTTCGCGGATCGGCGGCACTTGCCTGGTGTGATTTGTCCACTGGCGAGTTGACTGTCAGCCTTTGCCCGCGAGTTCGTCTTGGGGCGGATCTTGCGCGCCTGCGACCACGCGAATTGCTCACCTCGGACGCGCAATTCTCCGATCTGGCCGAAGTGGCTGAAGATCAGGGCGTGGCGCTGACCCCATTGGCACGGGCGAACTTTGACAGCACGGGTGCGGCGGACCGGCTTCAGGACCTCTACGGCGTCGACACGCTGGATGCCTTCGGCAGCTTTGAACGGGCAGAGGTTGCAGCGATGGGCGCGATTGCCGAGTATCTGCTGTTGACCCAAAAAGGAAAGCATCCCCGACTGGTTGCCCCAAAACGCGAGGCAGCTGGAAGTGCGGTGCAAATTGATGCTGCGACTCGGGCAAATCTGGAACTGACCCGTAGCCTGTCTGGCGGCCGCGATGGTTCGCTGATCGCAGCCATTGACCGGACCGTGACCGCGGGTGGGGCGCGGCTTCTGGATCGGCGATTGTCCGGGCCGTCCCGTGATCTGGACGTCATCTGGGGCCGCCATGATGCGATTGCCACATGGGTCGAGGATGTTGATCGGTCTGCGAAATTGCGCGCCGCACTGAAGCAGGTCCCTGACCTTGATCGCGCGCTGTCACGGCTGGCGCTGGAACGTGGTGGGCCACGCGATTTGGCGTCGGCGCGCGACACAATGCAGGTCGCGCTGGAAATATCAGCCCTGCTGGACGACATCGACCTGCCCCAACTGCTGGACGAGTCCCGCGCTGCATTGGGTGGCCACGACGATCTGCTTGGCATTCTGAATGTCGCGCTTGTTGCCGAGCCGCCAATTCTGGTGCGCGACGGCGGCTTCGTGGCTTCAGACTATGACGGAGAGCTCGACGAGGTCCGCAAACTGCGCGACGAGGGGCGTGGCGTGATTGCCGGAATGCAATCGAATTATGCCTCCGAGGCTGGGATTGCCGCGTTGAAAATCAAGCACAACAATGTGTTGGGATACTTCATCGAAACCACGGCGACCCATGCCGAGAAAATGCTCGCTCCGCCGTTGAGTGAGCGCTTCATCCATCGACAGACGACAGCCAATGCGGTGCGCTTCACGACGCTGGACTTGTCCGAGTTGGAGACGAAGATCCTCAACGCCGGCGGGCGCGCCCTTGAGATTGAGAAACGGATTTTTGCGACCCTGTCTGCTGCTGTTCTGGAGCAGTCCGAAGCGCTGGGCCAGCTCTCCACCGCGTTGGCCGAATTTGATGTGGCAACAGCACTGGCCGATCTTGCGGTAGCCGAAAACTGGTGCCGTCCTGTCATGGACGACAGCCGTACGTTTGAGATTGCGGCAGGGCGGCACCCCGTGGTGGAACGTGCGCTGCGTCGACAATCAAGTGCGGCATTCATCGCAAATGACTGCAACCTGTCCGCTGAAGGTGGCGCGGCGATCAAGCTGCTGACGGGCCCGAACATGGCTGGCAAATCCACATGGCTAAGGCAAAACGCGCTGATCACCTTGTTGGCGCAATCCGGGTGTTACGTGCCCGCGACCTCGGCCCATATCGGGCTGGTCAGCCAGATATTCAGTCGGGTCGGAGCCTCGGACGACTTGGCGCGGGGCCGGTCGACCTTCATGGTCGAAATGGTCGAGACCGCGGCGATTCTAAATCAGGCCGATGACCGCGCACTTGTGATCCTGGACGAAATCGGGCGCGGAACAGCAACCTATGATGGGCTGTCCATTGCATGGGCAACCTTGGAGCATCTGCATGAGGTGAACCGGTGCCGGGCATTGTTCGCGACACATTATCACGAAATGACTGGGTTGGCCGACCGACTGGGCGGAGTGGAAAACGCCACCGTTGCTGTGCGTGAATGGGAAGGTGACGTGATTTTCCTCCACGAAGTGCGCAACGGGGCTGCGGACCGATCTTACGGCGTGCAGGTCGCCCGTCTTGCCGGATTGCCCGAAGCCGTCGTCAGCCGGGCGCGCGATGTTCTGAACGCGCTGGAAGCCGGAGAACGCGAGGGTGCGGCCAAACCCAAAGCGTTGATCGACGATCTACCGCTGTTTGCCGCCACCCCGGTTGCGGCGAAACCCACCGCTGCTCCCGACGTTCTTGGCGAACGGCTGGACAAGGTTTTGCCCGATGAGCTTACCCCGAAAGCAGCTCTGGAACTGATCTATGAACTAAAGGCGCTGACCAAGGATTGAGTTTTGCCGGTATCGGAAATCGCGGATTGACGATTCCCAAACGCCCGAACAATCCCGCCTCGTTAATCTCGGAAAACCTAGCTCTTTGGGGTCGAACTCACCCCGACCTGAGCCGGGCGCAACAGACGATCATGCAGCATGAAACCGTCGGCCATGACCTGGATAACGTCGCCTGCTTTTGTGCCCGGCACTGGCGCCTCAAACATCGCCTGATGAATCTGCGGATCAAACTTGCTGCCAACTTCCGGACTGACCGGGCGCACGCCGTGTTTGCCAAACACTGACAGCAACTCGCGCATGGTCAGCTCGACACCCTCAATCAGCGCCTTGATTTCACCTTCCGGCTTGTCGCCTGCCGCATCGCGCGCGGCGTCAAGGGCGCGTTTGAGATTGTCATGCACAGGCAAAATGTCGCGTGACAGTTTCGAACCGCCATATTGCTCGGCCTCACGGCGATCCCGTTCGCCCCGCTTGCGTGTGTTTTCCACGTCGGCCAAGGCGCGCATGAACCGATCGCGCATGTCATCGCGTTCGTTGCGAAGGGTTTCAATCTCGTCCGCTATCTCGGCAGCATCAGCGGCGGCCTCCTCCGGATCGTCCGCTGGATCGGGGGCGAGCGACACGGTTTTGTCGTCCCCTTCAGGCGCGACGGTGTCCTCATCGTCGTCCGACAGCGCGTCATTGGCAGCCTCTGCCTCAATCGCCTCGGCCAGCATCTCGTCCAGCGACATCACCTCGGGGGCGCCCTCTTCGGTCGGGGTCTTGTCGTCTGCAGTTTTCTTATTTGCCTTAGCCATTCTTCGCCTTCTTATCCGCGATCACTCAGCAGCCGTCCGATCAGCTGAGCGGTATAATCCACGATGGGCACGATGCGCCCGTAATTCAGCCGGGTCGGGCCAATGACCCCCACCGCGCCGATGATTCTACGATCTGCGTTCATATAGGGAGACACCACCAAAGATGAACCCGAAAGTGAGAATAACTTGTTCTCGGACCCGATAAAAATCCGCACTCCGTCGCCGGTATCGGTGAGCTCCAGAAAACTGGCGATGTCTCGCTTGCGCTCCAGGTCGTCGAACAGCGTTCGGATGCGTTCCAAATCAGGGCCATCCGCCTCGCCTTCCAACAGGTTTGCGCGGCCACGTACAATCAGGCGTTCGTGGTCTTCGCCTTCGTTGATCCATTGTGCCAACCCATCTTCAACTAAATCGCGGGCCAGCACGTCAAGTTCCTGTCGCCGCGCCGTTACCTCATGCGCTACGACTTGCTGGAGTTCGGACAGCGTTCGCCCTTCTGCCAACGCGTTCAGAAAATTCGCTGCCTCACGCATCGAGGATGGTGTCTGCCCCGGTGGCGGAGTGAACACCCTGTTCTCGACATGGCCATCGGCAAAGACCAGCACCACGAGGGCGCGATCCGGACCGAGCGAGACAAACTCAATATGGCGCACCGGGGCTTCGTGCTTTGGCGTCAAAACAAGGCTGGCGCCGTGGGTCAGGCCGGACAGCGCTGACCCGACCCGAGTCATCAGATCGGCCACATCCAACTGGTTGTTCGAAACCGTCGCATCGATCGCTTGCCGGTCATCGGCGTCGAGGTCCTGCACTTCCAGCAACCCGTCGACGAACATCCGAAGACCTGTTTCGGTTGGAATGCGTCCGGCGGAGACATGGGGCGAGTTCAACAGGCCCAGATGTTCCAGGTCCTGCATAACATTGCGAATTGTCGCCGCCGAAACCTGTTCGGACATGGCACGCGTTAAGGTACGAGAGCCGACAGGTTCCCCAGAACTCAGATAGCTTTCGACCACGCGGCGAAACACCTCGCGTGAGCGGTCGTTCATTTCGTCAATCAGGCCGGGATGGTCAGACATTCAGTTCCGTTTACGAAGGGGCGGAGATCATTAAGCCAAGCAAACCGGCGACGTCAATCTGCCTTGCAATGCGTAGTGTCGCGGGCCTATCACCCAGCAACCAAATTCCAAGGAGACTGCCCATGCGCCCATCTGGCCGCGAAATAAATGTGATGCGTGATGTGTCGATCGAAACCGACGTGACCCGCCACGCCGAGGGATCCTGTCTGATTCGCATGGGCGACACGCATGTTTTGTGCACGGCCAGCGTGGATGAGCGGGTGCCATCGTTTCTGAAGAACTCGGGATTAGGCTGGGTGACCGCAGAATACGGGATGCTGCCCCGTGCAACTCATACCCGGATGCGTCGTGAGGCGAAGAATGGGCAATCTGGAAGAACACAGGAAATTCAAAGACTTATAGGCCGTTCGCTGCGCGCTGGACTGGACCGGGTGGCGTTAGGCGAGCGTCAGATTGTAGTCGACTGCGATGTCATCCAGGCCGATGGCGGAACGCGTTGTGCCGCCATCACGGGAGGTTGGGTCGCTCTGCGCTTGGCCGTGAATAGGCTGATGAAGGCAGGCGACGTCGTCAGCGATCCATTGCTGGACAATGTTGCGGCTGTGAGTTGCGGAATCTACGCGGGGCAGCCAGTGCTGGATCTGGACTACCCGGAGGACAGCGAGGCCGGGGTCGACGGCAATTTCGTGCTAACCGGCAAAAAGCGGCTGATCGAAGTTCAGATGTCTGCGGAGGGGTCGACCTTCAGCCGCGACCAAATGACAGACCTGCTTGATCTGGCCGAGGCGGGTGTCGAACAATTGGCTGCTGCGCAGAACGCGGCAACGGTGTGACGCATAAGCTGAATGGCGAACGGCTGGTCGTCGCCACGCACAATGATGGCAAGCTGCGAGAAATCTCGGCACTGCTGGCACCTTATGGAGTTGAGGTGACTTCGGCGAAGGCGTTAGGCTTAGGCGAACCGGAGGAGACTGAGACAACATTTGTTGGCAATGCCCGGATCAAGGCCCATGCGGCGGCGCAAGCCAGCGGGCTGGTAGCCTTGTCAGATGACAGTGGACTGATGGTGGATGCATTGGACGGCGCGCCGGGCGTTTATACGGCGGATTGGGCAGAAACGCCGGATGGGCGCGATTTTATGGTTGCGATGACAAAAGTGCATGACCGGTTGGCGCATCTGGACGCGCCAACGCCCTGGACAGCACGGTTTTGCTGTACCCTGTGTTTGGCTTGGCCGGATGGATCGGATCAGATTTTTGCGGGCGAAGCGGCCGGCCAGTTGGTTTGGCCGGTTCGAGGAACGCAGGGCTTTGGATTTGATCCGATGTTTCAGCCAGCGGGAGAGGCGCTGACATTTGGCGAAATGACACCGGATCAGAAGTCGCCGCTGACCCATCGAACAGACGCTTTTCGGAAGTTGGTCAGTGCCTGTTTCGCCTGAAAACTGGCAAATCAACGGATTTGGGCTCTACCTGCACTGGCCGTTCTGCCAGGCGAAATGCCCCTATTGCGACTTCAACAGCCATGTCTCCGCGAGTATCGACGATGATTGCTGGCAGGCGGCTTACCTCGCCGAATTAGATCGGGCAGCCCGGGAAACCTCGGATCGAGTATTGAGTACTGTATTCTTCGGGGGCGGTACTCCAAGCTTGATGCCTGCGTCATTGGTGGATGCGATTTTAGATCGCGTGCAGCGCAACTGGCGGTGCTCCAACGATCTGGAAGTGACGCTTGAAGCGAATCCGACTTCGGCCGAGGCGGATCGGTTTCGTGGTTATGCCGTTGCGGGCGTAAACAGATTATCGCTCGGTGTTCAGGCGTTGAATGACGCCGACCTGAAAGCGCTGGGGCGACTCCACACGGTAGATGAAGCGCTGCAGGCGCTGGAGATGACGCGCGAGAATTTTGATCGGGTCAGCTTTGATCTGATCTACGCGAGGCAGGATCAGACGGCTGATGGCTGGAAAGAGGAGCTGGGGCGGGCTCTGGAAATGAGTCCGTCACATCTGTCGCTCTATCAGCTGACGATCGAGGACGGCACGGCGTTTGGAGATCGGTTTGCGCGGGGTCGTCTTCCGGGTCTGCCAGATGAAGACCTCGGCGCGGATTTATGGGAAATCACTCAAGAGATGACCGAGGCGGCAGGGTTGCCTGGGTATGAGACTTCGAACCATGCGATTCCCGGGGCCGAGGCACGGCATAATCTGATCTATTGGCAATCCGGCGACTGGCTGGGTATTGGCCCTGGCGCGCATGGACGGCTGACGATGGACGGTGTGCGTTGGGCGACTGAGACACCCCGTACACCGGGCGGGTGGCTAGCAGCTGTTGAAGCGGGTGCGGCGCGCATTGAGCAACGGAAAATTTTGACAAAGCGTGAAGTTTTGGAAGAGCGCTTGATGATGGGGCTTCGACTTCGAGACGGTATCGATCTTGGTGACGACTACCATTTAATATACAATAATATCAATAAGTTACGTAAGCTAGGGATGCTTGAAAAGGTTGATGGAACCCTTCAGCTTACGCCGGCGGGCCGGCCACTGCTGAACGCGGTAATACGCGACCTATTGACCGACTGAGCCTGACGACAACAACCGGCAAATCGCGTCCAGCCCTTCGAGATCTGCATAGCTGACGGTGACCGATCCCGCCCCGCCGCGTTTATGGTTCACCGTCACGTTCATACCGATGGCCGCCGACAAATCCCCTTCTAGCGCACGCGTGTCAGCGTCCTTGGTGATGCGCTTGGTCGGAGCTTTTGGACTAGGCGGAGCCTTGCGGGCCAGCACCTCGGTCTGACGCACGGACAGCCCCTGGGCGACAACGCGGCGGGCAAGGTCCGAAGCGTGCTCCAGCGGGACCAGAACTCGGGCGTGACCGGCAGACAGGCGGCCATCTTGCAGCATCTCCAGTACATCGGCGGGCAGCGACAGCAACCGTGTCTGGTTGGCGATGTGGCTGCGGCTTTTGCCCAGCGCCTCAGAGAGTTGCTCCTGAGTGTGACCGAACCTTTGCATCAGTTGCCGAAAGGCCTGCGCTTCGTCGACCGGGTTCAGATCGGCGCGCTGTATATTCTCGATAATGGCGACTTCCAGCGCTTCGGTGTCGTCAAAGTCGCGGATTACCGCTGGTACCTGATGCAGGCGCGCGATCTGCGCTGCGCGCCAGCGGCGTTCGCCGGCGACAATCTCGTATTCTCCGGGACGGCTGGGATGTGGCCGCAGAATCAGCGGCTGGATGACGCCTTTTTCTCGGATCGAGGTGGCAAGTTCACCCATCTCATGCTTCGGAAAGCTGCGGCGCGGTTGGTCCGGGTTGGCGTGGATCTGGTCGACGTCAATCTGTGAAAGGTCTTTACCACCTTCAGGTACGTCGGCCATCAAGGTTCTGAGACCCCGGCCCAAGCCAGTGCGAGTTTTTTTGTCGGTCATTTCAGACGGGTGCCTCCATTATGTCTCCGGTCAGCTCTGCAGCTAATGCCCGGTAAGACTGGCTGCCTTTGGACCCGGAATCATAGGTCAGAACCGGTTGGCCAAATGACGGTGCTTCGCTGACGCGGACATTGCGCGGTACGATGGTGGTGAAAACAAGTTCACCAAGCGTTTCACGTGCGTCCGCTTCCACCTGTTGCGCCAAGTTATTGCGGCCATCGAACATAGTCAGCACGACGCCTTCGATGCGCAAGCCAGGATTGGCGGCACTTCGGATTTGTCGAACTGTCAGAAGAAGTTGCGAGAGCCCTTCGAGCGCAAAAAACTCAGATTGCAGCGGCACCAGGATCGAGTGTGCCGCCACCATGGCATTTACGGTGAGCAGTGATAGCGACGGCGGACAATCGATCAGGACAACGTCGTAGTCGTTAGCAACCCCGCCTTCCGTCAGTGCATTGCGCAGCAGAAAACTTCGGCTTTCGTTGCTCATCATCTCCATATCAGCCGAGCTGAGGTCCGTCGTTGCCGGGGCAATGGACAGATTGTCGATGGCCGTTGTCTGCACAACCTCGGCCAGCGGCGTGGCGTCGAGCAGGAGGTCATAGGTCGTCTTGCTGCGATCCTCGATCGCCAGCCCGGTCGAGGCATTCCCCTGCGGATCGAGATCGACAATCAGTACCCGGCGACCGGATTCGGCCAGCGCCGCGCCCAGATTTATCGTCGTCGTCGTTTTCCCGACGCCACCCTTCTGGTTCACGATGGCAATGGTGCGGGGTTGCGTCCACCTAGGCTGGCTCAAGGTTGGTGATCTCCAGAATTACGGCCTCGGGGTCGGTCTGACTTTGCCAGACCTTGTGGTCGAAGGTCCACCGCTGTTGTGCCTCCGACAGTTCGGATTCCCATTTACGCCCCTTGGGCAAAAGGGCGCGGCCTTCGGTACCGAGGTGACGTGCGACATAGCCGAGAAGTTTTGGCAGCGGAGCGAGCGCGCGGGCCGAAATCACCTGTACGTTTAGGGGCCTCAGTGATTCAATCCTGTCCGTTTCCACCGTTGCATCCAGACCAAGCTGCAAGATTACCTGGCGCAGGAAGGTTGCTTTGCGCTGGTCGCTTTCAACAAGAATCAGCGGTGGGCCGCCTGATTCTAACGCCTGAATTGCCACCACCAGACCTGGCAGGCCACCTCCGCTGCCAAGATCTGCCCAACTTTGCACTTCTTTGCCCAGGGGCTTCAATTGTAGAGCATCAGCGATATGCCGCGACCAGATCTCCTCGGTCGTGGTCGGTGCAATCAGATTGATCCGGCGATTCCACTTTTCCAGCAGCGCAACATATTCAGTCAGACGCTCCAATGTTTCACGTGAAACATTTTCCATGTCAGGCACTTCGGGCCGGTTTCCCAATCTGCCGCAGCCGCGCGAGCAAAAGGGTCAGCGCGGCGGGGGTCATGCCCTCGATCCGTGCTGCCTGGGCAAGATTGGCCGGGCGTATGGCTGAGAGCTTCTCTCGCAACTCTCCAGAGAGGCCATCCAGCGCAGCAAAGGCGAAATCCGTTGGAATCTTTGTGGCTGCGTCGCGTTGAAGTGCCGCCACATCCGACATTTGCCGTTTGACATAAGGGGCATAGGTCGCATCCCGCTGCAATTGTCGCGCAATTGTGGGATCGAGATCCGAAAGCTCTGGCGCGACGTCAGCCAGCGCGTCCACCGACGCTCCGGGAATCGAAAGCGCATCGAACAAAGATCGTTTAGGGCCAGCTGCGTTCACATTAATTCCCGTATCCTTCAGATCCGAGGCGCTAATTTTTCGGGACTCCAGAACGGTGCGGGCCGAATCCAGCTGCTTTTGTTTGGCCTCGAACGCCTCCGCCCGATCCGCCCCAACACACCCAAGCTGCAATCCCAGTGGCGTTAACCGTTGGTCCGCGTTGTCCGCCCGCAGAGACAGCCGGAATTCGGCGCGCGAGGTAAACATGCGGTAAGGTTCACTCACGCCACGCGTCGTCAGGTCATCCAGCATCACGCCAGTGTAGGATGTTGTGCGATCCATCATTGCCGGTTCCGCGCCCAAGGCCCGCGCTGCCGCGTTCAGGCCGGTCACAAGGCCTTGCGCTCCAGCTTCCTCATAACCAGTGGTGCCGTTGATCTGGCCAGCAAGGAACAGATTTTTACAGGACATTAGCTCCAGCGATGGCGTGAGGTTCCTCGGATCAACAAAGTCATATTCGATGGCATAGCCCGGCTGCAAAATTTCAGCTGATTCAAGGCCTTTGATCGAACGGACATAATCCAACTGAACATCTTCAGGCAGCGAGGTCGAGATTCCGTTGGGATACACCGTCGCTGCGTCCAAGCCTTCGGGCTCTAGGAATACCTGATGGGCGTCCCGCTCTGCGAAACGCACCACTTTGTCCTCGATAGAAGGGCAATAGCGTGGCCCGACGCCGTCAATCGCCCCGCCATACATCGCCGAGCGATCCAGGTTGTCCCGGATAATCTGATGCGTCCGTGCATTTGTGTGGGTGATACCACAGGAAATTTGTCGGACGGCAGGCGCCGTGGACAGAAATGAAAGCATTTCAGGCGCATCATCTCCTCGCTGCATTTCAAGCGCAGCCCAGTCGATGCTGTTTGTGTCCAGCCGCGGCGGCGTGCCGGTTTTCAGCCGCCCCAGTGATACGCCAAACTCATCGAACCTGGCCGACAGCCGATCTGCACTTGCTTCTCCCATGCGGCCACCCGAACGACGCTCGGTCCCGATATGTATTGTACCGCGCAGAAATGTGCCCGTGGTCAGGACGATCGCTCCAGCCATCACCTGGTTGCCAGACGCCAAAACCACGCCGGCTGCCCGGTCGGCCTCAAGGATGAAATCAATGACTTCGCCCTCAATCACGGTGATCCCATCATGCGCCGCGATCATTTTCTGGATCGCCGCGCGAAACAGACTGCGATCCATCTGCGCGCGTGGCCCCTGTACCGCAGGCCCCTTCGAGCGATTCAGCAACCGAAACTGGATGCCGGCGGCGTCCGCTGCCCGACCCATCAACCCGTCCAGCGCATCAATCTCTCGCACCAGATGGCCTTTGCCCAACCCACCAATTGCTGGGTTACAAGACATGACGCCAATTGCGTCGGCCTTCAGCGTCACCAGCGCCACGCGTGCGCCCCGTCGGGCTGCCGCGTGGGCCGCCTCGGTTCCGGCATGCCCGCCGCCAACTACCACAACATCAAAATGTTTCACGTGAAACATTCCTCATTTCCCGATGCAAAACGAAGAAAAGATCTCGTCCAGCAGTGATTCTACATCCACCCGCCCGATCAGCTGGTCAATGGCCGCAGTCGCCATCCGCAACTCTGCAGCAGCTAGATCAAACCCCTCCGGGCCAAATGCCAACTGGGTGCGCGCCGCGTCCAGATAAGTCAGCGACGCCTGAAACGCAACGCGATGCCGGTCGCGCGTGGCAACCGAGGCGCCCTGCGCACGAGTCGACAGGACATCAACAATCCGCTCAATCAACCGGTCAACACCGGCGCCCGTCAGACCGGAGACCGCATCCTTGGCCACCGACTCAACAAGATCGCCTTTCGCCCGCAGAACAATATCATCAGGGCCCATCAAACCCGTCTCTGGCGCCTCTGCCCGCTCAGCCAAGAATACCCGTAAATCGGCTGCCAAAGCCCGTTCCCGCGCCCTTGCCACACCTAACTTCTCAACCACATCGTCCGATTCCCGAATTCCTGCGGTGTCCAGAATGGTGACCGGCAACCCCAGCAGGTCCATTCGCACTTCGATGACATCACGTGTGGTCCCGGCAACGTCCGAGGTAATCGCCGCGTCTCGTCCCGCGAGACGGTTCAACAATGTCGACTTCCCGACGTTGGGCGCGCCAACAATCGCCACTTCGAATCCGTCGCGTATCCGTTCAGCGGTAAAGGACCCGGCGACCAGCCGCTCGATTGCGGCCACAGCCCTCTCCAGCAATTCAGTCACTTCCGGCACAACATCTTCGGGCACCTCTTCATCCGCAAAATCAATCGAGGCTTCCAGAAGCGCCGCTGCGCGCACCAAGTCCGCCCGCAGGCCTTCGGCAGCGTCCCGCAACGCGCCTGACTTAACGGCTTGAGCCTGTCGTCTCTGAACCTCTGTCTCTGCCTCGATCAAATCACCTAACGCTTCGATCTCGGTCAGATCCAGCCGCCCATTTTCCAAGGCACGGCGGGCGAATTCACCAGCTTGTGCGGGCCGCAGACCAGGCATTGCAGCCAGCGCCGCCAATATCGAGGCCACAACCGCCCGGCTACCGTGCAAATGCAGTTCGGCCACTGCTTCTCCGGTAAAGCTGGCGCCTGCGTCAAAAACCAGCGCCAGCGCTTCGTCCAACACATCATCGCCGATCCGCAACACACGAAGTGCAGCTTGGCGAGCCGGGGGGACATCACCTGCTAAGGCGCGCACCGCACTATGCGCCTGCGGGCCAGACAGCCGCACCACAGCCACGCCCGCCTTGCCAAGCGCCGTTGCTTCTGCAAAAATCGTATCAGACATAGTTAACCCATTGTTTTAGAACAATAAATTACGCATTCATTGAATCGAAGAATTCTGAGTTCGTCTTGGTCTGCTTCAGTTTCGAGATCAGGAATTCGATCGCATCCGTCGTCCCCATCGGGTTCAGAATCCGCCGCAGAACATAGGTTTTCTGCAGGTTTGCCTTGTCGGTCAGCAGCTCTTCCTTCCGGGTGCCAGACTTCAGCACATCCATCGCCGGATAGACCCGCTTATCCGCAACCTTGCGATCCAGCACAATCTCCGAGTTACCGGTGCCCTTGAACTCCTCGAAGATCACCTCGTCCATCCGGCTGCCGGTGTCGATCAGCGCCGTGGCAATAATCGTCAGACTGCCGCCTTCTTCGATATTCCGCGCCGCGCCAAAGAACCGCTTGGGCCGCTGCAAAGCGTTCGCATCCACACCACCGGTCAGAACCTTG
>Ga0115566_10001825_pt1 | contig 17928 bp, 16 predicted proteins | sample COGITO_mtgs_1204_3_FD_87173 | JGI IMG/M metagenome (GOLD analysis project Ga0115566, IMG submission 87173) | Pelagic marine microbial communities from North Sea - COGITO_mtgs_120405 | ecosystem: Environmental > Aquatic > Marine > Epipelagic | place: Germany:Helgoland, sampling site Kabeltonne...
GAAGACTTGGCTCTTTTCTTCGTCGCTCATTTGACTCCAGGGCTTAGCGGGTAGCACAGCCACTCCGTTTTTCAAGGAAAATCCCTTTTCCGATACGTCCGTGGCCCAGGCAATCGTGTAGCCGTTTTCCAAAGCGTGATCAATGGTGGCCATCATGTCATCCAAAGGAACGTTGTAGGAGAGCCCCCAAGTCCAGTTGTCCGGCACTTCAATGGCAAACCAAGATTGGAAGGGATGGTGTGTGTAGGAGGTGAGCTGGACGTAGTCGTCGGGATTAATGCCCAATACTTGGTCCGCAAAGGTCCGCGGGGTGTAGGACTTGCCATTGTATTTGAACATGCTGGGTTCAGCGCCCAAGTAGGCATCCAAGACGCCCGTAAATCCTTGCTTCCAAACAGGAGTGAGGGTGCCCGAATTCTTGTTTACCACCGCGTCTACGACTCCTTTGAGGGCGGCCTCCAATTCATCATGATCATTGTAGTCCTTGCCGTAGTTGAGGCCCGCATAAGCGTCTTGAGGAACGGCACCGTAATGCTTGATCACATAGAGCATGTCGGGCATGGCACCACCTTGGGCGAAGTTGAGGTAGCCGTGGAGACGCACATAGCGATCTGCTTTGTCTTGATAGACTTTGCGCACGGTGTACATTTCAGAAAGGTCCATCACGGGCATGCCCATGCGAATCAATTCGGACTCAATAAAGCCCGTCGTGGAGTAGGACCAGCAGGTGCCCGTCGATCCTTGGTTTTTCACCGGGGTGGCTTCCAGGTCCACCAGCGTTTTGAATTCGAAGGTTGCGCCATCCGAAGCGCCATTGCCCGCCACCTTGTTGATCAAGTTGACCTGGGCTGTCATGCTGAGTGCTGAGATTGCTAAAGCACTGAAAATAATGGTCTTATTCATTGTTGGGTAAATTAAAAAATTTAACGCTTGTAGGCGACAGGGGCATCTTTCAAGCCCCCCGAATAATCGTAGAATCCCCGTCCGGACTTCACCCCGAGGTCGCCCGCCGTAACCAGGTTGACGAGCAAAGGGTTGGGCGCATATTTGGGCTGGCCCAGGCCTTCGTGGAGCACTTTTAGAATGCTCAGACAGACGTCCAGGCCGATAAAATCGGCTAGTTGCAAGGGCCCCATGGGATGGGCCATGCCCAACTTCATAATGCCATCAATCTCCGCTACGCCCGCCACACCCGTTTGCAGGGCCTCGACCGCTTCGTTAATCATGGGCATGAGAATGCGGTTGGCCACAAAGCCGGGATAGTCGTTGCAGGAAATAGGGATTTTACCGAGGGCTTCGGAAAGCGCAATGACCGCTTGGGTCGTGGCCACCGAGGTTTTGTACCCGCAGATAATTTCGACCAACTTCATGACGGGAACCGGATTCATGAAGTGCATGCCAATGACCTGCTCGGGGCGCTTCGTCACGGCGGCAATCTTGCCAATAGAAATGGAAGAGGTGTTGCTGGCTAAGATGCAGCCCGCAGGAGCTAAAGCATCGAGGTCCCGAAAAATCTGAAGTTTAAGATCTTCCCGCTCCGTGGCGGCTTCGACCGCTAAGTCCGCGTGTGCCACGGCCGAGGCGAGATCCATGGAGGATACGATTCGGCCGAGTGCGGCTTTCGCATCAGCAGCCGTCAAGAGGTCTTTAGACACCTGTCGGTCTAGGTTTTTTTGGATGGTTCCCAATGCCCGGTCCAAGGCAGGCTGGGCAATGTCATACAGGGTGACGGAATAGCCGCTGGTGGCAAATACATGGGCGATTCCATTGCCCATGGTTCCAGCCCCCAATACAGTAACGTGTTTCATAGACCGAAAGATAGGGAAGCATTCACTTCCCGCGGCCCTGGATCACCGTCCAAACGGTATAAATCGCCACCTTGATGTCATTGAAAAACGACATGTTTTCGATGTAGACCAAGTCGTATTCCATGCGACGAATCATCTGGTCGACTGAGCTGGCATAGCCATAGCGCACCATGCCCCAGCTCGTAATGCCCGGCTGTACTTTGTAGATGTGCCGGTATTGAGGCGCTTTTTCAAGGATTTGGTCGGCAAAGTAGGCCCGTTCAGGGCGAGGCCCTACGAGGCTCATGTCCCCAGTCAAGACATTCCAAAACTGGGGCAACTCGTCCAGCCGATACTTACGTAGAAAGCGGCCGATGCCTGTAATTCGGGGGTCTTCTTCAGAGCTCAACTGCGGACCGGCGGACTCTGCCCCCATGTGCATGGAACGGAATTTCAAAATCTTGAATGTCCGCGCATGTTTACCCAGGCGCTCCTGCCGGAAAAAAGCGGGTCCACCATCCCGCATGACGACGAAGGCCACAACGAGGAGTAGGGGACTTAAACAAAGCAAAGCGAGAGCGGAAATTCCAATATCTGCTAAACGCTTCGTATTGCGCTGCCAAGGATCCATAGGCTCCAAATGCCATTCCATCAGAGGCAAACCATGTTCGTCGATGTCCACCATACCTGAAAGAATTCCATACGTATCAGGAAGCATAAAGATGCGAGCACCTAATATTTCCAGGTCCAAAATCAAAGGGGTCAAGCGATCGTGCTGATTTCCGGGGATGGCGAGAATGCAATCCTCGACATGGAGGCGTTCCACGAGCGCCTTGACGTCGGATGCCTTCCCGAGCATAGGCAAATTGTTCAAGGGCGTTTTGTCTCCGTTTTCCTCGGTGTTGATCCACCCCGCCAATACTTCGCCTGAAGCGTGGGCATGCCGAACTAAACCTTCCATGTTCTGGGTGAGAACACTACGCTCCCCAATTAGGAGGGTGGGGAAGGTGAACTTCTTGCGCTTGATCCGAAGCCGAATGAGGTAGCCCAGGCAGACCTTTCCCGCAATGGTCCACACCAAGAGGGTTCCGGCAAAGAGTCCGGCGCTTTTGAAGTACCCCGAATAGGCATCCACAAAATCATCCAATAGGAAAAAGATAAAATAGCAGACACTGAATACCATCCACACCTGGAGTGCTCGGCTCAGTTCCTTGAGTCGGGATTTGCGCAACGGACGAAGGTAGAGGCCGACCAATCCCATGGCGCTTACCCACATGCCCGCAGTGAGCAGGGCACCATACAGGTAGAAATTGTCCCAGGCCATTTCAGGCACCCCAAAACGCGCAGGTTCTAAAACATTCTTACGAAAGGTGTACAAGAGGGTGTACGCCAAGAATCCCCCCAGAAAGTCCCAGGCGAGATAGACAAAACGCCAGGCTTGTGCGACCCGAAATAACCGTGGACTGCGCGGACTCATGGGCGGTAAAGCAATCGAATATTGTCCACTAGAATCGTATCAAGCTTTCCGTTTCCCGCCTTCAAGGATCCCAGAAATATCCTGAAATCCGTCGCGTCGGGAACTCCAGATACCTCGGTCACTAGGTTAATGTAGGCGTGATTCCATGTTTTGGTCGGGTTCAATGTGGCCGTCGGCATTTGGAGAATCTGGCCAGGACGGTATGCTATCACCCCCACGGAAAGGGGGACGGAACAGAGGTAATCCAACTCCACGTAGACATTGGCACTAAACTTGGGCAATACGTAGCGATCCATACTTTGTACTTCAAAACGCGACAATCCCGTATCTAGTATGGCCATTCCGCTGTAAACATTGGTCTCGGAGGCCGGAGCCGGAAAGCGCAACGCCGGATCGGAGGTGAGAATCCATGATGTGTCACTTTGAACGCTAGCCACCATTCGGCGCCCGACAGACTCAAAATTCTCAAGAGGTTCAACCACCAGATTACCCCCTACACCCACAAAGTCATACGATAAAACGCGAGGATTGTTGCCCAGAGGCACAGTGGTGGTCACCCCTCGTTTCAGGGTTGCCGTGGTGCTGTAATCTGTGTAAAACGGGTAAATACCGCGAAAGCTGGCAATTCCGTTGATGTTGATTCCGGCGTAAAGCCGAATCTCCTTGGGGCCCTCTTGATCCATTAGAATCGGTAAGGTCGTTGGAAGGTGGTGGGCGCCGAGATTCACCCCGTCGACTTGAACCCACGCGGTGGTGACTTTGGAACTCGTGTTTCCCCACACCGCCCCAGGCTCGGGGGCCATGGCCAAGGCCGGGATTCGCAGGAAAGCCGGTTCTTCCACCGATTCTTGGTCGCAGCTTGTGATCAATCCCACCAAAGCGAGTCCCCAAAGCCAAATTCGTGTAAAACTTTCCTGCATCGCACAAAGGTAGAGCAGTGACCGCTTTGTAATTTGCAGGACCCGATGCGAAGCGACACCCCCCGACACCAAGGCCAGCGTTTACAGCTTGTTCAGCAACTGCGAGAGCGAGGAATTGCGGATGAACGAGTGTTGGATGCGATGAGTCAGGTCCCTCGGCATTTGTTCTTGGATTCCTCCTTTGAACAATTTGCTTATCGGGATGCGGCTTTTCCCATTCGTGCCCACCAAACGATTTCCCAGCCCTACACCGTGGCCTTCCAGACGGAGGCCCTCCGCTTGGCTCCAGGGTCTAAAGTATTGGAAATCGGCACGGGATCGGGATATCAGGCCGCCGTACTCGCCGCAATGGGCTTTAAAGTCTATACCATCGAACGTCAAAAGGAATTGTTTGACTTTTCTAAAGGCATTTTGCGCGAGCTGGGATATCGGGTGACACAAAAATTTGGAGACGGCTACAAAGGAATGCCGGCTTTTGCCCCCTTTGATGGGATTCTCGTTACCGCCGCTGCCCCGGAGTTGCCCCAAGAATTAATCGCTCAACTGCGTCCGGAGGCGAGACTCATTGTTCCGGTAGGAGACGTTGAACAAGATCAAGTGATGCATGCCGTGTGGCAAGATGTGCACGGAACGCGCCAGGAAGAAGTTCTGGGCCAATTCCGCTTCGTCCCCATGTTAAAAGATGTGGATACAGGCCGTTAAAACTTCGTTTACAGCTCCCGTTGAGTTTCCCGGTCGATGTCGCGTTCCTTTATGGCTGCGCGTTTATCGTGAAGCTTCTTTCCTTTGGCGAGGGCTATTTCCAGTTTTGCCCATCCCCGAGGACTGAAATAAAGTTTCAGAGGAACGACGGTGGTGCCGACATCCTTTAAAGCTTTTTGAATTTTTACCAGTTCGTTCTTCTTAAGCAGCAATTTTCGCTCCCGCAAGGGGAGGTGGTTGCTGTGGGTACCGAGGCGAAATTCAGCAATGTGAAGATTCTTTATCCAAAGTTCCCCGGAATCATGGATATAGCAATAGCTATCTGAAAGATTTCCCTTTCCCTCTCGGAGTGACTTGACCTCTGTACCGTAGAGTTGGAGGCCCGCCGTGAAGAAATCTTCCAGGTGGTACGCAAAACGCGCTCGTCTATTCTGAATAACCGGGTTCACAGCGCAAATCTAACCCTACTTTTGTGGAGTATGCTGTACGATCGTGTTCTCCGCCCTTTGCTTTTTTCACTCCCTGCGGAAAAAGCGCATAATCTCACTATGGTTCAGCTTAGAGCGCTGCAATCCACTTCGGTAGGGCGCTCTTTACTTAGAATGTGGGTCGGACCCGTTGCACAGAACCCAGTACATGCGATGGGGCTCAAATTTTCCCATCCTGTTGGAATCGCGGCCGGCCTGGATAAGAATGCCGAAGCGGTTCGGGGTTTTTTCACATTGGGCTTTAGTCATGTGGAAGTAGGCACCTTGACCCCCCGTCCACAGCCCGGAAACCCCATGCCGCGTTTGTTTCGGTTGCCCTCGGACCAAGCGATTATCAATCGAATGGGCTTCAACAACCGGGGGGCAGAGTCTGCCGCGGAACGCTTGGCGCAGCGCGACCCTGCCTGGGGCATTGTGGGCGGAAACGTCGGCAAAAACAAGGACACCCCGAACGATCAGGCATCAGAGGACTACCTCCGCGCGATGCACGCTCTGGCGGGTACCGTCGATTACTATACCGTCAATATTTCTTCCCCGAATACCCCGGGACTGCGGGATCTTCAGCATGAAACGGCGTTAAAATCCCTACTAGAAGTCGTGGCCAACGAGAATAAACGCTTACAGGGCATTCCATTAGCGGTCAAGATTGCGCCGGATTTGACCAAGGACGAAGTACAAGCCATGGCTCGCATGGCCGCCACGTGCGGCTTCCAAGGCATCATTGCGACCAATACGACCATCGATCGTTCGGGATTGAAAGCAAACCCAAATCATATTGCCGATATAGGGCCTGGAGGCCTTTCGGGGCGTCCTTTAACCTCTCGAAGTACGCAGGTCATTGAATGGATCAAAGAAGCCGTGGGAGACTCTCTGTCGGTCATTGGTGTCGGAGGTGTGTTTTCCGCTCAAGATGTCATCGATAAACGAAATGCGGGTGCAGACCTTGTCCAAGTGTACACAGGATTCGTTTATCAAGGGCCCAGGATGATTCATACCTTGCAACCAGCATGGAAGCGCGATTAATTTGGGTAGAATGCCCTCGGGACGCGATGCAGGGCTATCCTCAGCCCTTTGCCACCAGCGCGAAGGTGGAATACCTCCGCCACGTTTTGGAGGTGGGATATGACACCATTGACATAGGCAGTTTTGTTTCTCCTAAAGCCATTCCTCAGATGGCCGATACCGAGGCCGTACTCGAAGCCTTGGCCCCGTACAAAGGGCGCAACCGCTTTTTGGTCATTGCAGCGAATCGTCAAGGGGTTAAGGCGGCAGCGGCAAATCCCCATGTGGACATCGTAGGCTACCCTTTTTCCGCTTCCGACACCTTTCAGCAGCGCAACACACGACGCAGTCAAGCCCAAGCGATGGAAGAACTTATCGACCATGCCGCGGACCTGCGTGCCTCAGGCAAAACCTTGGTCGTCTACATCAGCATGGCCTTTGGAAATCCCTATGGAGATCCCTATTCGGTGGAGGCGGTAGCAGAGTGGGTGCGACAGGTTCAGCAGGCTGTTTCCCCCGAAGCTATTTCATTGAGCGACACCGTAGCCATGGCAACACCGGAAGACATTACCGCATTAGTTGCAGCGTGCCAATCCGCATCCCCCGAAGCTCAATTGGGCTTGCATTTGCACGTGCCTGCGGGATATTCACTGCGATCGGGCCTCGTACAAGCGGGCTGGGCGAGTGGTGTCCGGCGCTTTGATTCCGCTTTACTCGGATTTGGGGGTTGCCCCTTAGCCCAAGACGAGATGTGTGGAAACCTTCCCTCCGAAAGCCTATTGACCTTCGTTCTTTCTCGACGCATTCCTACTCATGTGAATCCTCTCGCATTGGAAGCGGCCCACAACGCGGCGCGGCGACTTTTTCTGTAATTTCGCCACGTACTTGTGTGCCCACTCGGGGCTTAAAAGGGAAACCGGTGAGATTCCGGTGCTGTACCCGCAGCTGTAACCTGCCACTTGACTTTTTGATGATGCCACTGGGAAACTGGGAAGGCCAAAAAGTTGCAGGGAGCCAGAAGACCTGCCTTGAACCATAACCCCGTCAACACCGGGAAGAGTGTTGAAGCGAAATGAAAATAAGGCCTCACCAAGTCCTTCTGGGACTCAGTCTGTGTGTCTGGTCTGCCCGTGCGCAGACCGTGGACACCGTCACCCTCCAATTGTCCTCCGTGCCCGTTTGGGCTGAAGCACCCGCTCAAAGCGCTGCCTTGCCAAAAACCGATGCCTATGGGCTTTGGTCAAGCGGGGCTGATATCCGCATGACATCGCCCGGGGCTTCTTTACTCCTGAGCCGGGATGGGTATCCAGGAGCATATGTCCAAGGCACCTGGGAAGGACTGCCCCTGTTGACCCCGGATTTGGGCGTCGCAGATTTTTCTTTGCTCCCTCAATGGGGACAAACGTCGTCCTGGGCGTCCACCCTCTCTGCACAGTATCAAAGCTCGAATTCCATTGGAGAAATCTTGGATGTCCGTTCCAGTGGACCCGATCACCTCGAACTTCGCGGAAGCTCGCTCAAAGGAGCGGGCGTGGGTGGTCGCTGGACCTTGCCCAGCGGCGAGAATGCCCAGGTCGTTCTGGGTGGCGGGACCGAGGCATGGATCAATGACTACCGTTATGGTGAATCCGGCCAACGCCGAGAGGAAGCGGACGGGGAGCGCTCTGAAATCTATCTGACCCACCGGACCATCTACGCTGGCGGCCGCTGGAGCACAGGCGGAAATGCCTATTTGATCTCCTCGGACCGAGGATTGCCGGCGTCCATCGATGATATGGAAGGAATTGGTGCCCGGCAGCAAGACCTCCGTTGGCAGGTCAGCCAATACCAGGCCTTCCATTACGAGGACATGCAATTCCGTACGGAGCAGGTCGTTTGGGGCCAAGACCAAGGCTACCAGGGCTATTGGTTTTCGGATACGAATGCAACCCAAGGAGCCTACCTCCGCTTTTACACAGGTACCCACTGGAAGAATTGGAAGCTTAGCAACGAGGAAACGGTAGGTGTAAATCGAATGCAGGGCGTCTATAAGCCGGACACGAGCGTGGATTTCGTGACCCTCAACCTCGTGGCGGAGTCTCCAACTACGCGTTTGGGTAGATTCACCCTCGGCGCTAAGTGGTCTACATGGGGACCCAAGAAAAGCCCTCTAGCACCGCAGATCCTTTGGGAGAAAAAGGTGCAAACGTGGACCTTGTCGGGCCACCTGCGCCAAATGTTCCGCTTTCCAACCATGAACGACTTGTTTTGGACGGGCTTTGGCAACCCAGACTTGGATCCTGAACGTGGTTGGGAAGCGCAAGGGGGGCTTCGCCAATCCTTTCCACGCGGATATGTAGAGGCGAAAATATTTAGCACCCGGCTGCAGCAAGCCATCATTTGGCTTCCGGATGACTTCGGCAATTGGCGCCCAGTGAATCAGAGTTCATGGGACCGTCAAGGCGCCAAACTGGCGGGGCACTACGCTCGAGGCAGCTGGACCTTGGATGCCAATGTGCGCTACGTTCGCGTCACGGATTATGAGGGGAATTTGGCCCCTTATGTGGCTCCATGGCTTGGGAACGCTTCGGTCTCTCGACGTTGGGGCAAAGGAGAGTGGGGTGCCACTTGGACGGGCCAGACGGCTGTTCCCACGTATTGGGTTGCGCCAGGATCTGGACCTGAGGCCTACCTCGCAGGTCAGTCTTCGATGGGCTTGCAGTATGCCCGAGGCCTGACGGATGCCCTCAAGGCGCAGATTTCGGTGGAAAACCTCTTCAATCAAACGGTCATCTTCCAGCCGGGCTATCCCATGCCTGGACGATACTTCCAGGTTAGATTTCAGTATTACTTGTAAAAAGAAAGCCGGGCAAGGAGCCCGGCTTTTTTATGGGTGGAAAGTGCGTCCAGGATTAGGCCATTCCCAAGACGCTGCGCTTGGCATAGGCCCACTGCAGAAGCGCTCCGTATACCAGTGTGCTCGCCGTGGCTGAAACAAAGAAGGGAAGTGCTGCCACATAGGCCGTGAACAGACCCGCGCCGGTTTGCGGTAGGGCAGGGTTGCCATACCAAAAGCCCACATTGGAAAGGGCAAAAAACGCGAAGTTGGCGACGACCGCATGGCCAGCTCCAACGATTCCATCCATCTGACGGGCTTTCTGTCCCCAGAGCACCATGGCCACGTGGCCCGCATACACCCATACCATACCGGGATAGCCCCAAGAAAAGCCTTCCGTCATGGCGCCATAGACGACGTTATTGAGCAAGAGATCACTCACAAAGAGCAAAACCAAGGGGAGAAGCATGGCTCCAGGACGGCCTTTGCTCCAGAATCCACCCACCAAGGCGACGGCACCCACGGCCGTAAAATTGGGGAAGTGGGGGAGAAAGCGCGTGAGTAGCGCCAGCGCGAGGAGGCCTGCCGTAGCGATAAAGGGGGAGATAGTGCGCATATCTATAAACGTTTAAAGATGTAGATGACAAAGAGGAGCATTACCACGCCCAAGACAATTTTTAGGTTGCTACCATAGTGGATGGCATGGGTGCGTGCATCCTTTCGGTAGCTCCAAAATAAGAAGACCAAAAAGGCGACGGTAAATATCCCCGCAAAAATCCAATGTCCTGTGCCTATGTTTTCCAAGTGTGGTAATTTGGAACAAAAATAACCGCCATGCAGGAACAAATAGCCGCTGTGACCAAATTCCATGAAGTTTATCGCATTCCGTATGCGGTTCAACCCACCACAAACGTCGATCCACAGCTGATAGCTCTCCGCCACCGCCTCATGGCTGAAGAAAATGAAGAATACCTCGAAGCCGCGCTAGCAGGGAATCTCGTGGAAGTAGCCGATGCGCTGGGGGACATGCTGTACATTCTCTGCGGCACCATGATCACCCATGGTATGCAAGAAAAAATAGAAGAGGTCTTTCGCGAAATTCAACGCAGCAATCTCAGTAAACTTGGCGCGGATGGACAGCCGATCTACCGAGAAGACGGCAAAGTCATGAAGGGACCGAACTACTTTAAGCCCGATATCGCCGCCATTCTGGCGGGCCGCTGATCCGATCGGGCCTGAAATCCCGGGAGATGCTCTCCTTGGGCGGATAGAGGTCCTTGGACATCTCCTTGAGGACCCTGAATGAACTGAACTTGATCGAGTTTCCCTTTTTCGAATTCCAGGGCAATTTGGGCACATTGGATGTGGGATACCCGCTCCGCATCCGGATGAAAAAGGGCCTGCGCATTCCCTCGCAGGGTCACGCGCTTCATTTGTCGCGCAGCAATCCATCCAGCCATCGTGGAACCGGCCATTTCATCAAAGCGCACCGAATCTACGGGAGTCCCTACATGCACTAGGCCTCGGCCAAACAAGGAATCCATGTCTGGTCGGACATGCATATAGAATCGCAACGTGTCAGCTCGCACTATGTAGTCTTCGGCCCAAACCAAAGGATTTCCCCGTAATGTCATCAAGGAATCTTCGATCTGCCAGCGCATGGATTCGGAGGCGCTGACCAACCCTTGAGAAAATGTATGAACCTCGCCATGAGCGCGGGCCGAATCGGGTGTTCTGACGATGGTGTAGGCGTGAATTTCCAAACTGTCTTCCGACCAATCGGCCCATTGAGCACGTGATAGGCGACCGAAGAGTTCGGTGCGTTTTAAGGCATCCACTTGATACAAGCTGTCGGCTCGGAATTGAATGGTGGAATCCTGCCCTTCCACACCACGGTAGAACTGCCTCATCTTGGGATTCGTCCAGATTTGGGCGGCACCGAAAGTCATCCATCCCGATTCGGTTTTGGCTTGTCCACCGCGAGGGATGGTGAACCGATGCTGGGACGGCCATTGCTCCATGGCAGGAGCATCAAGGATGTAGTCTTCTGTCACGGCGTGAACCGTTCCCTCATACATAAAGTGTTCTTCCTTGGCGAAGTATTTCCCTGAACGGCAGGTGAGGCGGCCATCGGGCGACTCGATGTCTCCCCCTTGCTGGAAGGTGCCTTGCTCCAATTCCGTATCGTATCGGAGGCTTGGCGTTCGGAGAACCTGACCTTCGTGCTCCAAAACGACCTGTCCGCGCAAAAAGGCCACACCTTGGCTGTAATCGAGGGTACTTGAGCTGAGTCGAACCCCTTGTTTTCCGCGGTATCGAATATGACCGTAGGCTAAAAAACGATCGTCTTTGCGCCACCAAAGTGCAGAATCACAATAGAACGTGCCCTCTCTATTTCGAAGAGCTACATCCCCGCGCAAAATAGTGACAGGGCCTTGAGAGGTGCGTTGTACCGTGACGGATTCACTTTTCAGCAAATCCACTCGTTGCCCTGGTCGCAATTGCCCCGAGGCAGTCCACGACAGGAGTATCCAGAGGACGGCCCAATGCCGTCTCATGCACGCCACAGCGTTTGTTCGCGATCCGGTCCCACAGAGATTAAAACGACAGGCACGCCCATTTCTTGTTCGATAAACTTCGTATAGGCAATTAGGGCATCGGGGAGATCCTCCACGCGTGTTACCCCGGTTAAGTCGTCCTCCCAGCCAGGCAAAGTAGTGTACACGGGCTCCAACAGTCCTTCTTCGAGCGAATAAGGAAGGTGAGAAATGGTCTCTCCGCGATAGGTGTAGGCCGTACAAACTTCCAATGCATCCATGCCCGAGAGCACATCCGCTTTCATCATCATGAGCTGAGTAACCCCATTGACTTCGACGGCATAGCGCAATGCGGGAAGGTCCAGCCAACCCGTTCTACGGGGCCGACCCGTGGTGCTTCCATATTCGTGGCCTTTATCGCGAATCGCTTGTCCGAGTTCATCGTCCAGTTCTGTAGGGAAAGGGCCACTTCCCACGCGGGTGCAGTAGGCCTTGAAAATCCCCAGTACCTCACCAATGCGGTTGGGCGCTAGGCCCAAGCCCGTGCATGCACCCGCGGCGGTCGTGGTGGAAGAGGTAACGAAGGGATAGGTGCCAAAATCCACATCCAGGAGGGTGCCTTGGGCTCCTTCTGCCAAGATGCGCTTCCCTGATTTGTAGGCTTCTTGAATCAAAACATCCGTGTCCGCCAGTTGCATCGGGCGCATCCGCTCAATCGCCGCCATCCAGGCCGTTTCGGCTTCGTCCAAATCAAAGGCAAGCGGGTCGTTGCCCAGCATGTGTAAGTGCTTTGCTTTCAGTGCATTGTAGCGATCCAGGAAATCGGGCAATTCGATATCCCCAATACGCAGGCCATTTCGGCCTGTTTTGTCCATATACGTTGGGCCGATGCCTTTGAGCGTAGAGCCAATTTTATTCTTGCCTTTGGCGGCCTCCGAGGCGGCGTCCAGCAGACGATGGGTGGGGAGAATCAAATGTGCTTTTCGCGAGATCTGCAAGCGCTCCAAGCATTTAGGCTCTAGGTCCAAGAGTTTATCGATCTCTTTGCAGAAAATGACCGGATCGACGACCACGCCATGGCCGATGATGTTCATGGCATTCTCGTGGAAAATCCCAGAGGGAATCGTATGCAAGACATGCTTTATGCCATTAAACTCTAAGGTGTGACCTGCATTGGGTCCACCTTGGAAGCGGGCAACTACGTCATATTTCTTGGTCAGTACGTCGACAATTTTTCCTTTTCCTTCGTCCCCCCATTGCAGGCCGAGCAAAACATCTGCTCCGTGATTCATTCCTTTTTGGATTTTGCGTAGATATATAGTTGGTGCCCCGTGACTTCGACGCCGAACACTTCTTCAATGCTATGTTTGATTTGCTGAATTCGGGGGTCGCAGAATTCCTTGACCTCGCCACTATCCACCAAAATGACATGGTCGTGCTGCTTGTTGAAGTAGGACTTCTCGTATTGGGCCTGATTCTGGCCAAACTGATGCTTGCGAACCAAGCCGCACTGCATTAAGAGTTCCATGGTGTTGTATAAGGTAGCACGCGAAACTCGGTAGTTCTTGATCTTCATCGAACCATAGAGTGTTTCGATGTCAAAATGCCCATCCTGGGAATAGATTTCATGGAGTATGGCATACCGCTCGGGCGTTTTGCGCTGCCCGTTTGTTTCTAAAAACTCGGTAAACACGTGTTTGACTTGGTCAAACGATGAAGCACTCATAGTGGCTTAGTAAGGCACAAAGTTACAATTTTACGAGCGTACCTTCGTATTGATTCTATGGGAAAACGCCTTCTTTTCTTCTTCTTTTTCGCCATCCTGACAGGGAGTGCTTTGGCCCAAAATCGAGCCGCCGTTTCCGCCTATCAAAAAGGCCTTGGCGAATACCTCGATCCAGCCGGGAGCGACACCAAGGCGGAGAAGTATTTTTTGCGTGCTGTCAAGCTGGATCCAGTCTATCCTGCGGCATGGCTTGCACTTGGGGAACTCTATGAAGAGCGAGGGGATTCTGCGCGGTGCTTCTATTCCTATCGAGAGGCCGCAAAGACCGGAGCGGCTCGAGCAGGCTATTTCAACCTAGGCCGGGCCGCTTTAGGCTTTGGGGGCTACCAAACCTCCCTGGCAGCCTGGTCCTTTTATCTGGCCCTGGAACGCCTTCCAGACGCCCAGGTCGCCGATGCCAAGCGCATGCAAGCCCATGCCGCTTTTGGGCTCCAAGCACGTCAAAACCCGTCCCCCGGCATCCTGCCTCGAAGCATTAAAAATGCCCAGACGGGGCATCAGTACCCCGAATCCTACTTTTTTCCCAGCATCTCCGGCAACCAGAGCACCCTCTACTTCACGGGCCGCAACTACCATCAATTGCCGCGGGATGAGAACATATTTGCCACGTTTGCGGGCGATTCTGTGGAATGGTCCACTCCGCATAAAGTGGAGGGCTGGATCAACACCTTGCTCAACGAAGGGGCGGTTTCCGTGCAAGGGGATGAGCGCCGAATGGTCTTTGCCGGCTGCGAACGCGAAGACGGCTACGGGTCCTGCGACATTTACCTATCCGACCTCACCCCATTTGGCTGGTCTCAAGGAAAAAACATGGGGGCCGCCGTCAACACACCGCAGTGGGAAACGCAGCCCTGCCTGTCCACCGATGGACAATACCTCTTTTTTGTCCGCGATTCCAAGAAAATGGGCAGCCATTCCAATATTTGGATGAGCCGCTGGGATGGCGAAAAATGGAGTCAGGCCGAAATGTTGCCCGCGACCATCAACGGAACGGGAAACGAATTCAGTCCCTTTTTGCATGCCGATGGGAAGACCTTGTACTTTGGTTCCACCAGCCATGTAGGCATGGGGGGTATGGACCTCTATAAGTCGGAATGGCAGTCCGATGGCAGCTGGTCGGAACCCGAAAACCTGGGGTATCCCATCAACGACCATTTGGACAATTTTGGCCTCGTGGTGGCCCCCGATGGCCGCAGTGGTTTCATGTCGGGTGGTTTGCTGGGCGAGGCTGTTTGGGACGAAGAGTTGCGCACCTACGGCAAGGATATGGCCCCTAATTCACACAATCTGCCCGTCATCTTTGCCTTTGAACTTCCAGAGCCCCTGCGCGCAACCCCCATTGTTTGGCTAGAAGTCTATGCGGTGGACGTGGAAACCCGAAAGGCCCTTCCGACGGCCAAGTGGTCCATTTCTCGCCAAGGCTTGAAGCAAGAAGTGACGCATTCGGGGGCTTTATTCGAAACCAGCTTGCCCTTGCATACCCAGATGGCCTTCAGCGTGCAGGCGCCGGGTTACAATTTTGAAAGCTACCGTTTGCTCACGGAGGAGCGCGCGGGAAATGTCCAGAAAGACACGGTGTACCTGCGAAAAACGCAGGTAGGCGATGCCTTCCGTTTAAATAACTTGCTTTTCGCCTTCGATGAAGCGGTCCTGCTTCCCGAGTCCATGGTGGAAATCCACCGGGTGGCGGACTGGCTTCAAGCAAATCCTGGATTGCGGATTGAAGTAGCCGGCCATACGGACAATCAAGGCAGTGCGGCCTACAACCAAGGTTTGAGTGAGCGCCGATGCAGCGCCGTCGTGGATGCCCTGGTCCGGGAGGGCATTGCCGCCCAACGGATGCAATCCAAGGGATATGGGGCAAGCCGTCCCGTCGCGTCCAATGCCCACGAAGAGGGCCAAGCGCTCAATCGCCGGACGGAGATTGAGATTCTTTCGACCACCGGGCAATGAGCCATTCTGCTAGGCGCGCCTCCGTGGGATTTTCTCCGGGAACATAAAAAGCAGTCCCGTCTAGTCCGTCGGGCAAATACGATTGGGCGACAAAGCTCCCCGGATAATCGTGGGGATACAGGTAGCGCGCCCCATAGCCCAATTCTTTCATGGTTTGGGTGGGCGCATTGCGCAAATGCACCGGCACCTCGAGGTCACCTGTCTGTTCGACCGCCTTCAAGGCCTGATCGATGGCGAGGTAGGCCCGATTGGATTTGGGGCTCGCCGCCAAGTAAATTGCGCATTCCGACAAGGGAATTCGTCCTTCTGGCATCCCTAGCCGTTCGACTGCTTGAAAGCAAGCGGTGGCGATGGTGAGCGCTTGGGGATTGGCCAAGCCCACATCTTCGGCGGCGGCGATGAGCAACCGTCGGGCAATGAAGGTTGGACTTTCCCCGCCGGCAATCATTCGGGCCAGCCAATAGACGGTAGCTTGGGGATCGCTGCCTCGTATGGACTTAATCAACGCGGAGGCGATGTCGTAGTGCTGGTCCCCTGCACGGTCATATTTCGGAGCCATTTTCGGCGCATGCTGTCCGACGAAGGCGGCATCGACCTTCGTTTGCCCGCTATTCTTCGCGACTAGGCAAAGACTTTCGAGGGTATTTAAAAAGCGCCGAGCATCTCCGCCGGTAAAGGCATAAATGGCGGCGTATTCCACTTCTTTGACCCCTGTTGACTGCAAAAAGGGATCGGTTGCCAACGCTTTTTGGCCCAAAGGAAGCAAGTGCTCCTCATCCAGTGGCTTCAGCACAAACAGCTGACAACGAGAAAGCAAGGCCGAGTTAACCTCAAAGCTGGGATTTTCCGTCGTTGCCCCAATCAACGTAATGGTCCCTTTTTCGACCGCGGCCAGTAGGGCATCCTGTTGAGACTTGGAAAACCGATGGATCTCATCAATGAAAAGCACCCGTCCGAGGGGGTGGAACATCCGGTCCTTTTCGGCCCGTTGGATTTCGTCCCGTACGTCTTTCACGCCGCTGGAGATGGCGCTCATCGCCGTAAAAGGCATATCTACCTGCTCAGCTAACAATTGCGCCAAGGTGGTCTTTCCGACCCCAGGGGGTCCCCAAAACAGGAGGGAGGGCAAGCGTTTTTGATCTAAAGCAGGCTGCAAGGCCCCTTGAGGACCGACCACGTGGTATTGGCCCGCAAAATCCTCGAGGCGTCGAGGACGCATCCGTTCAGCTAAGGGAGCATTGCTCATTGCGAGAAAGGTACGATGGGGTTTAGGCTAGACCCAAGTGGGGATTCTTTCAAAATGCCGGATTCCCCGATTCCAAACAAGGCAAAATCGAACCGCACGGGATCTTCCGGATCCATTCGGCGCAAGGCAGTATCCAATTCGAGCACAGCACGTCGGTCGTTCGCCTTCCGTTCGAGCAGTCCGATGGCCCGTCCTACATTTCCGCTGTGGACATCCAAGGGACAAGAGAGGTAAGCGGCTGGGGTTTGGGGCCAAAGACCAAAATCCACCCCCCGACGAGAGGAACGCACCATCCAGCGCAAAAAGAGATGCAAACGTTTCGCGGCAGACCCCTGAGCAGGGGAGGCGAGGTGTTTGGCGGATCGGGTCTCCAACCAGTCTCCGGCAAAGGACGCCCGAAAGCGATCGATGGCTGCATGGTAGTCGGTTTCCCCCCTTTTGAGACCAAAGCCCTTTTCCAAACTGGAATGGCTCTGGTACCAACGTTTCAGGGATTGCATGAACCGAAGACCATCTTCCGGCATGAAGGTGCGATGCGCCCAGTGCCAAGAGCGCATATCATCGTCGGTGGCATCTACGAGGGTGGCCACAGGAGAGTCACCCAAAGGATCGAACATCCGCTCGGCACTCTGTACAATCGAACTCCGCCGCCCCCATGCGATAATGGCCGTCATAAAGGCCACGCATTCAATGTCTTCCGGACGTTCGTAGCGATGCGGAATGGAAATGGGGTCGAGGGGAATGAAGTCGGGCTGTTCATATTCAAGCGCCCAATGTTCCAGCCAAGCCTGTAAGTCTTCTGGAGAAATCAGCTGCGCCATGCTCCATCACTCAGATGCAGCGCCCGGTCCGCTTTGGCAGCCCATTCGGTGGCGTGGGTGACCACAATCATCGCCACATTCGAATGGCGTCGAACCTCCTGGAGAATGTCAAAAAGCTCGGAAGAGCGCTGGCTGTCCAGGTTGCCCGAGGGCTCGTCGGCCAGAAGAAGTTTGGGATCGTGAACCAGGGCTCTCGCTACCGCCACCCGCTGCTGTTCCCCGCCACTTAACGCACCCGGGAGGTGGTCCAAGCGGTGGTCCACTCCGAGGGCCTTTGCCCAGTGTCGCGCCCGTGACTCCATATCTTTTCTCCCTGCGATCCATCCGGGCATACAGAGGTTCTCGAGGGCCGTAAACTCGGGCAATAAATGGTGGAACTGGAAGACAAAACCGA
>Ga0115566_10001826_pt1 | contig 17928 bp, 8 predicted proteins | sample COGITO_mtgs_1204_3_FD_87173 | JGI IMG/M metagenome (GOLD analysis project Ga0115566, IMG submission 87173) | Pelagic marine microbial communities from North Sea - COGITO_mtgs_120405 | ecosystem: Environmental > Aquatic > Marine > Epipelagic | place: Germany:Helgoland, sampling site Kabeltonne...
CTGGCGCACAGGTCTCTGGAGGACGCGCTTGCGTTTGTGCTCGCGAATAAGTTGCGAAGCAACGTCCTGCTGGACTCGCAACTGCTCGAGCTATTCTCGGTGCAGTATCGTCGAGATCACAGCCTGGTGAAGATGGCTCAGGCGGACATGCAGGCGGTGATGGACCGCGACCCGGCGTGCGACAAATACCTTCAGATCCTCCTGTTCTTCAAGGGTTTCCAAGCCATCCAGGCTCACCGCGTGGCGGCTGCTCTGTGGAGGCAAGACCGTAAACCGCTGGCGATGCTTCTTCAGAGTCGTATTTCCGAGATATTCCACGTGGACATTCATCCTGGCGCGACCATCGGCGAGGGAGTGATGCTTGACCACGCCACGGGTGTTGTGATTGGCGAGACTGCGGTGGTCGAGAACAACGTGTCCATACTTCACGGGGTAACGCTCGGCGGTACTGGAACATTTGACGGAGACAGGCATCCAAAAATTGGTTCCGGCGTAGTCATCGGCGCGGGTGTCACCATTCTCGGGAACATAAAGGTTGGTGCGAACTCAAAGATAGGCGCCGGTTCGGTTGTGCTGCAGGAGATCCCGGAGAATAGCACAGCGGTTGGCATCCCTGCGCGTCTGGTGAAGATCGGGACAAAGGCTGAGCCATCCTTGAGTATGGACCAGGTGTCAGGCCTGGATTCCTTGAACTACAACATCTAGGGTTCATCCTTGATCGAGTGGAGTGTTGTAATAAAAGTAGCCGCTAAAAAAAACTTCGTGATCTGCCTGATATCCTGAGCGTCGTGGCTTTTTCCAGACTCTCATAGCACTCGAGACTCGCCGACCGCACCTCAAATAAGAACAGCACGATATCGAGAGCTAAGCAGGGCTGCTGACAGGATTTACTTCGATACATGAAGCGCGTGAAGCTGCCTCCTGGCAGCAAGAAGCCAATCGAGCAGAACTCGAGCAGACCCTTCCTCGCTTCAAAACCCTTCCCCCCCAAAAGTCTTCGCGGACGTGATGAAGGACGTGAGTTCACCAAGGACGTGAACACTTGCAATTTGCCGGATGAAACACACGATCACGTCGATGATGCCGGTGTTGAAGGCACGATATCGTGTGGAGCATCCCCTCAATCTGCTGAAGGTCACGAGGGCACCGACTTAAAGACTCCTGAGCGTCTTCGGTGTGCTCCAAGCGAAGTGGAAAGGGTCGCTCAGTTCAGTCAGCGGCCAAGTATGAGCATGAATACCATCGCTAATGAAGTATTAGAAGTCTGTGATGCGCTCAGCTCGGGAACACTCGGGCTGAAAGAGGCGACGACCGTTCTATCTGCTGTTGACACTCCAGACCTCCTGCGTCGGCCTTTTTCTGAAGATAAGGAAGGAACGGAAAGACTGTTTGATAGTGCACGAAAGCTTTGGAATTTCTGCGTTACTCACACGAACAGCCTGCTAACCGGCGTCACGAAGCAAGTTGAAGCACCTCACGGGCTGACCGAATCGCTCGAGCAGCAGAGGGAGGCTGCCAAGCTTGTCACCTCTCTGCGCCGTACCGCCGCTGACCTGATTGAGTGTTGCTTGCCACGAGATCACATCACAAACCCTGATGCGCAAATCGCTCTCTCCTTCACCTCGAAGGTCGCGTGCCTTTATCACGAGGAAGGAGAGTTCAATAAAGCAGCTACTATGTTTGCGCGGGCGTCGAAATATTCTGATATTGTTCGTCAGCACATCTCCTTGAACAATAATGAAAATCACAGTGAAGCAAACACACAGCTTTTACTTTCCCAGGTGTTCGATTTGCTCGCGACTGAAGCGAGTAATGCATGGCATCTGTCTGACATAGATAGATGTCACCTTCTTCTTGATGATGCATACGCAGTCGCGATCCACAAGAAACAAAATGAGGCCAGCTTGGCGGACTCGGTCAGCAAGCTGGTGCTCGTTCGATTATTCCTCGGCAAATCAATGTTGGAAGTTGCTGGGCAAAATGATCCAAATCAAGCAGTCAAATTTTTAGAGGGAGCTCTTGAGATCCTCAGCAAGCACCTACCCTCATGGATGACTGAAGAATATTGCCTTGATGACCCTGATAATGCTGTTGCTTGCGGTGATGAGAACAGCCAATTGGCACTCGAGGTTCACCGGTATCTGGCGTGTGCCCGTCTGTCTTGCAATCTGTACGATGCCACGACAGAGTGCATCGAGACGATAAGGAATAAAGTGGCAACATACAAGCCATCATGTATGACTCCAAGCCTTGATTTCACGCTATCTTACCTATCATTTCAAGCACACCTGCAGTCTGCTTCTCTGGATCAAGCTTTCCTTGCAGTGGAGAAAATTTTGCAGAGCCCCATTGCTCCCCTCAAGTCTTGTACTCGAGTCTTGATCGAGTACATACAAGCAGCACCAGGTTCACGAACAGAAGCGATAGAGCTCTTCGCTTCGAGAGTAGGACATCCATCAGCAGATGATTCTGAAGTTTCACACTCTATCGATTCTGTGCTCGAAGCGCTTATTGAAACAGCCAAGTATGAGATCTCGGACGATACCACCGATGCGATTCTCCGTTTGGCATCTAAGCAAAACCTGCTTGCTTCTCAAGGGATATTAAGTCGAGCTCATATTCTTATTTTCAACCATGCGACCGCGATGTTCAAGGCTAAGCGCTTTCATCTCGCGTGTAAGCTTTACCAATGCTCGGAAGACTTCAACAGGGATGCCAATGGTTCAAATCGCCCCCGGGCACAGCTCCTTCGCCTTCAAGCACGCTGCCAAGTTGGTTCCGGACTTTTCGAGGACGCTCTTGCGACCATAACCACCGTGGAATCGCTTGAATCTCCGCTGTCTCCATCGACACTGCTCATCAAATTCAGAATCCTGCTCCGCTTGGATGGGAAAGAAAATGAGTTGGACGAGTTACTGAAAGTTCTCTTTGCCCTTGAGGACGTTGACTTCTTAATTGCAGCAGCTCATGAAGCTGAAACCCAGCCGAATCATGCTATTGCTTCTACTGTGCTTTTCGAGCTCCACCGTCTCATTAGCGAGGAGCGGGATGACGGTCCTCTGCATGACATTGAGATTTTGGTATTTCGCCTGGCCGTTTACCATTTGACAAACTCCAAGAATGCAGGAGAAAGTTCGGCTGTCAGAATCGGAAAGCTGTTCCAGCTTCTTGTAGATCGTCTAAAACAAACCAAAGGAATGCAGACACTTTCAGAGACCGATGGAGAGTATTTCACGTCAGTTGCTTGGAACACAGGATTGGATGCCGCGAAAAAGGGGGAGAAGACACCTGCTGCTGTGTGCTTCTCGACCTGCGCTTTCCTCATTCCCTTTTTTTTCCCTGACACAAGCGAGGAGGGTCATCCAAGTAAGTCGTCACTAATTCATAAAGTACGGAAGGCTTCAGCTTTGCTATTGGTCGGAGCGTGTATCTTGGACCTCTGCAAAGAGCAATTTCCTGCAATATCGCGAAGCGGGCTTCCAAAGAATGCTCAAAATCTTCTACATCAAGCCCGAGGCGCACTTACAAAACTGCTCAAGCTTGTCGATGTATTAATCGCAGAGGGCTATGAAGTGGAGCTCATATCACGTATGCGAGTGTCCGGTTTGATACTTACACATGAACTCCTATGTTTGGAGGGAAATGATACGCCTGATGGAATGCGCCAGCTGCAGTTGATGCAGACTCCGTATCTGTCTGTAAAGGATATTCTTCTGATGGCGAGCATTTCAGCAAAACATGGGAGCACTGAAGCTGCATCTCGTGCCCTCGATATTGCATTGGATACGATGCTTCAAGCCTCTATTCGTGACGAAGACACGATCGCTGCCATCGTGCGTAATCGAATCGAAATCGATGAATCAGGGGAGGCAGAAGAGCTATTAAAAAGTGCGGCGACCAACTTGGCGCAACTCCAGTCGTATCCCGCTGATGAAGCAGCGTGGCTTGTGACTACATCATTCAATCGTGGAGTCGCGCATCACAGGATGGGAAGAATTGAAAAAGCCGCGCACGCGTTCGTGATTTCACAGGAGCTCGTTTGTCATGCCAAGAAATTTGATCCCACCCTTGTTCGGTTGGAGAGCCGCATACGGGAGGCTCGTGCCGCGGTCGAGCCTGCCCCAGCTGCGATTCAATGACCCATGACGCCATTTATTCCAGAGATGAATCTACTGAAAATACTGACTAGCTAGCTAGCTACTGAGTTCTATACCTATAAATTTCTCTCATCGCTCCAAAGCTCTCGAGCGAAGCGCATCAAGAGCGCGGTCTCTTGCGGAGGCTCCACCAGCGAAACAATCTAATCTGATGCATCGAGAATCCACAAGAACAATAGAAACACCGGGTAAAGGACCATGCTCTGTATCGCCTTTGTAGACGCGTACGATATGACTGATTGGAACTTTTAAGGCGCTGTGCAGGTCATGAGGATGGTCTGGTCCGACACCACACGAAGAGAAACCCACACATGTTGGCGTTATGAAAAAACGTCCCGCGAGCGTGGTTTCATCCAGTCTACACACAAAGGACGCCAACACGTATTCTTCGACTTCAAGGCCGAATAAAGCTTGAGCATTGACACCTGTTGCCACAGAGCTCTGGGTGTCCACTAAAACTGCAGCTTCTCCATCGCTTGAAATCCCAGTTCGCTGCGCGAGTAATTGAATGAGATCAAGAAGACCAACACCTCCACCTTCCGGTGGTCTCAAAACACTCAGAGGACCCATTTGATCAGACATGACAGCTCCACCACCTCCACTTACGACCGCATCCGTCTGTCGATGATACTCTCTGCACACTTCTACAGTCGGCGTAAACCATAGATTTAAAAGCCGCCTCAGTCGCTTTTCACCGTCAGTGAGAACCTGCGATGGAACCCCAGCTCCATCAACAGCGAGAAAATCATGCAGTGCATCGGCAATTTCAACAACCCTGGAGTGTTGCGATTCCGTCAAAGGCTTTGAAGTCCCGGAAAGACAACCGCCATTTGCAGCGTACGCTCCCGCAGATAGGGATGCGATGTAAGAATCAATGTCATCATGCGAACGATGCAGTATCAACCGCTCGAGAGCAGCACATAAAGCGCGGTAGATGGATCCCGCAGCCAAACGGAAAGCGCCAGCAGCCAGCGATGAATTCATGATGGCAAATTCAGCGTCAATAATATCGAAGACCTTTGCAAGGGCAATACGCCGTGTTGTAAAGTCGGGAGATAACACTGCCAAAGAGAGATCCGGTGTGATGACATCCATCAATAATTCTGCAGCCGCTGCAATCACAGATGCACGTGAACATCGCAATTTCCTCAAAAGAATATCGAAGTTGAACGTTTCCATCTCGACTTGTGTGGTACCAGCATCTTTGGTACCGTTCTTGAAGATCAGTCTTGTGGCCTTGTTCACATCTTTGTGTCGTGATTCATCATCATCGCTGTCAGAGCTGTCAGCCTCCTCGTCATGTTTCTCAGCAGCTGGCTCTGATTCATGTCCTCGCCAGAGAAGAGGACAGTCTTCACGAAGTGCCCGGAGAGAAGCAACACAGGCGTGTATATTGCTCAAACGAGTGTGAAAGCCGCACGAAAGCGTGGCTGTCACAACGTTCACTGTCGCGTCTTCCTTGGTATCGTATCTTTCTTCGTCAGCAGGTGAAGTTTCACGAGGAACGACATGCGATCGATCCAGGTCAGCCCATAAACGTGCACGCGCAGAACGAACTTCTGATAAACAATCGCGTTCGTGCTCACCAACGTACCAGCACAGAGCCTGAGCCAAAATATTATCAACCTCTTTGGTGTGATGGAGCCATCGCGCATCATTACTGACTGACGCTGGCATCGCGGCGATGTATGCATCACGAAGAGCAGCAAAGAGGTCAACAAGGGAGGCAGAATGCATTGCACCTCGAGCAGGGGCAACTGGAGTTGGGGGTAGTGAAATTGACCTTTCACGCGCCACACCCTTCTCCAAGATGCCGACAAGACGTGGACACAGCGAGTTCAGCATGTGATCAAGTGGGACTCTCATCAACCGTTCAATTGCCCGGACAGATAGTGGACCAGACACAGAAACGAGACCTGCTCCCCGCATCTTGATGCGGAGCTGCCGCAGTGCAGAGTCGAGTTCCTCAAAGGGTTTGCCGTACGGAGGTGCCCACAGTTTGCATGCAGAGACTATGACATCTTTCGCGACCTGCATAAGCACCATAGCCATACTGTGAAAAACAACAGGTGCAGCAGACACTCCAGACGGTAGAGCCTTGTATACGCTCATGTCAACATCAAAGCATGCGATTGCCACATTTACTGCAAAGGTGACGCGCGAAAAAGATAGAGGTGCGGTCGATCCAGATGATGCATGCTGCGGAGACACCACATCCTTCAGAGCTGACACACTCGAGGTTGTATCGATTTGCGAGTAATCAAATGAAGTTTGACTCGCATTACTCGCATGATCTTCCTGTCGCATGGCAGCCAAGGCTACATCCCCATCTCGTGTCATACTTTTTAGACTGCCAAGGGTCCGCAGCATAACAGCTTGACGAGCAGCGCGATGAATGTAATTGGCAAACTTCGATGCAGATGTCTCAAGTGGTAGGCACAACGCCAATACAGGGGTGAGTGCCTGAATAATCGTTGTCGCCTCCTTGGTGATTGTACCTGGTGGCGGCGCTAGCCATTTTTGCAGAGACCTTTCTGCGTGAGGAAGGATAAATGCTGCTGCCTTGGCGTGCATCGCTCTTTCTGTCTGAGCTGCACGACCCGAAGCGATAGACGCAACTGATGTTGCAAGACGGGTGTGTATTTCAGATACGACCGACAGTTCTGGCCCTGATATCCAAGATCTAGCGATCATCATGGCCTCTGCGAGTGCAATCGTTGAACGAGGTACCCGGTGGAGCGCAGCATAAGCGATCAGCAAACCTCGCCAACCTTGTGGTGGAACCAATTGCTGCTGAGCTCGCACTTCAGAATGATCGAGGTTGTTGATTGTAGCTTGTGAACTATGTTTACCATCATCCATAGATGGCATTTGCAGTCCAGCGCGAAGTGGTCCCTCAAGTGGTCCTCCGCTGGAGAGGCTGCCACTCTGCATCCAAGCGTTCCAAACAGCTGAAACAATTTCAGTGCATGAGACGGATAGCTGTTCTCGTGGCGCTCTATTTCGAAGTCCGCTCTGGGATCTCGAATCACAGTCAATATTAGCGCTTACAAACGATTCGACGAAGCAGTCAACCGCAAGATGTACTGCACTTAGCTTTGGGAGAGCGTTATCCTTTTGAGTAAGCTCGGGAGTGTCAGAGGGTGACTGGAGAAGCAAACGGACTGTATGAGGGGTGGCCATGCCTGAAGTATCCTCCAAGTCAGCGACACGAAGGGTTGCTACCCCAAGGAGTGTGGCTGTGGGTAGATCAGCTGTGGGCTGCATGACCCTCGCTGTTTCTGTACCCCCAACTTGACTTATGATGCGGTCAGAGATGGCGTCAAGATGCTGCTCGTTTCTCACAACCTTTTGATTGACGACAGGGGCAGCGCAAAACACTCGGAACTCAACAAGCGCAGAAGCCGTATCCATGCCTGTCACGCACATTGGTGGAATGCATACTGACAGGGAATTATCGCCGGACAAACTGCACGGAACAGGAGGAGAACTGTACCGCTGCTTTTGAGGTGTGCGCTCACCTTTCTCAACCCCTGAAGACACCAGCGTTGCAGAGAAGTACAGCTGCCCATCCATCGTGCCTGATTCGATCGTACCGACATCAGCACTAGAGTTTTGCTTCCCAGTATCTCCTCCCCCAAAGCAGCATGCGAATATCCCTCCGCCCGAGTTACTCGGCCTGTTCTTTGCCTTTGAATTCCCTTTTGCTGTGTTGTCGTTCTGGTCGACGCCCTCAGTTTTTAACAGCGCAATATGAAGTGTCGCATCAAACTGTGGCAAAACCTGCAGGTTGGATACGATCGGTTCAACAGCGCGTTTCTCCGCATGTATTCTAATCGAATCTGATAGGTCATTGTCATCGTCGCTGTCGCCGTGGTCCCTCACGCCTGCGCCATCCTTGAGATGCGCATTTAGCTCATGAACCACCGCACGATTAGCGTTGTGGGCGGCGACAAGTGCCTCGGAGTGCACCTCCTTGGACACACCGAAAGCGTCACGTAAATTTGAGGCGGCCGCAGTGCGTAGATCGTTAGTTTCGCTCGGGGAACGCGTGCCCCACGGCATGAGCACCGAGCGCACAAGCGCAGTATAGTGTTCCTGTGAAAGTGTTTTGGGCACCTCGAAGACTCCATCACCAACCTTCCTGTCGTCCTCCGTCACTTTGGACAAAGCGGGCGGGTTGCACTCTGGAATGAGTATGTCCGCCCAGCCACTGGGTACTTGCGACTGTGTCCCGTGAACGTCATCCTCGGTGAACAGTTCAACGCCACGAGCCTTGGGATAGGGAACACAGAATGAGACGAGACGGAATTATGACATCCGGGTCGGCACGAGCAAGCTGGAGCGATATGGGAAGTGCAACTCGAGACTGGGGCGGATTGCACGGTCCAAAGGTACACCAAAAACAAAAGCTTAGGTCTTACCCGCCACGGTTTTAGGTCCTCAAGGCTCTCGCCGTCATGCACGCGTGTGAGATGCCGAGTGCTCAGCGACGACGGTGCCGCGGGCATTCCGAAGGACGTTCGTTCACTCGGCAACAGCTAGTTCACCCAGCGCCAGCTAATCTCTCTCGGCAGGCATCAAGATACCATCCGCACGTATCGCACGCACAGCTCGACACAGCTCGGCTAAAATCTGTGCAGCCCGCCGCCAATGACAAGCGCCACTGTTTGTGGCCTCCCGCCACTTCTCTCGGGATTCCGTTTCTTAGAGCGGAGGCCAGTTTTTTCTGCACCACAAGCGAACACGGTCGGCTAGCTGATAAACCAGGGCAACGCAAGGTGTGCCGGATACACGGAGCACAATCCTGGATTCTTCGAAAGTGAAAAACGTGAAGAACTCCGGCGTCGTCTGCTTCTGATGCAGTAATGGCAACTTTTGCCAACGAACTCAGAGCCAGAGCCCGATGCGCTCCTCCCACCAGCATCTATCCGAGGAGCACAGCCTTAAGGAAAGGTTCTGCCCGTGTCCCACGGAATCTCGACTTCACGTGCGCCTCTGCGAGTGCTAATGAGCGGTTGCCCGATGTGGAGTCGAAAAAGAGGGTGCGTCTATACACACCGGAAGCAATAACCAACGTCGTCTTCACCGAAATCTTCATCTCTCATCATCCACACTGCAGGTGACATTGGTGCGACACGGGCAGTCGACCTGGAACAAGGAAGGACGCATACAGGGAAGTTCCGATTTGTCGGTATTGACCAAGAAGGGTGAAGGCCAGGCAGAGATAACGAGGGAAATGTTGCAGGTGAGCCCGATTTCATCCAAGAGACGCGCTCCTGATGTTGATATGCTGTACTTATTCTTCAGGGAAAGCACTTCGACGTCGGCTTCCGCAGTCGCCTTGCTCGCGCAAGTCGAACTGCCGAAGTCATATGGGACTCACGGAATTCAAAGCTCATCGATTTGTGGGAGTTAAGGGAGATTGATCTATATTCCTTTCAGGGGCTCCTGAAAGAAGAGGGCAAGGAAAAATACGGCGACAGGTATGCGGCATGGAAGACAGACCCGGCAAACTTTGAAATCGATGGCCATTTTCCTGTTCGAGAACTTTGGGAGCGGGGTGCTGAATGTTGGGAAAGTATACTCGATGCAGAAGGCCAAGACATCCTTGTGGTGGCTCATAATGCTGTGATCCAATCCATGGTGGGGAATGCACTCGGCTTAGGTCCAGAATACTTTCGCCGCCTCGCCCAAAGCAACTGTGGGTTGACGACGTTCGTCTTCAATCCGTCCCAAGGAGAGGACCATTCCGTGATTCTTGAGCAACTGAATCAGACTCCAGCACCACCCTTAAAGGGCAACGTGGAAATGACTTTCAATCGTGCAGTTCTTATTTGTTCATCTCCTCCAAAGAATAAAGGTGAAGTGGAAGAAAGGGGCAGTGTTGCTGAGAGTCTTGCAAAGGTTCTCGTGGAGGAGGGCATCGAATCGATATGGCACGACAGTGCATCGTTCTCCAGTTCTCTGGCGTACGAAATCGCGAACATACTGAAAGTGAAGGACTTCAATAACGTGTTTGACTCGACAGATGGAAATATGAGAAGCTTGCGTGGCGCTGGAACCACAGTACTGATCGCAGAGGAGTCAGTTATTGCTGCGTGCGTTGCTCGAGCGCTGCAAGTGGATGGAGGGCTCGGGGTGACTCTCGGACTCTCAACTGGGGGGATGACGCTGATCGATTTCAGGGACCAGGCTGCGTCTATTGCGTGCATCAATTACACCGCCCATCTATAATCTAAGAGCTATTCATTCTCTAATGGCGCCTTCCTCGCTGTCACTGTCGCTGTCGCTGCGGAGAACCTCGCGTTTGCGTTTCTTGTCCTTCTCCTTCTTGGATTTCTTCTCCTTCTTGGACTTCTTCTCCTTCTTCTTCGCTTCTCTGCGAGGTTCTCCGTCCCTGCCATCGTCTGGAATGGGTAAACCCTGTGCGGCAGCCCTTGCCCTCGCCATCGCAGCTTCTTTGCGTGCCTTGAGCTGTCTGATCATGGCGTCATCGTCATCCGTGTTTGCGACGGCGTTGAACGCTGCACCCTCCCACGCCTCGGATTTACTCTGGGAGGTACCCTTCTCGTTCTCTTGAAAACCGTCGTGTCCCCATCTTTCCTTGGTAGATTCAGCATCGATTCTCGCAGTTTCGGTCCCGTGGTCTGCCTCGCTCTCGACTGGGCGAGGACCGCCACATTTGAAGCAGTTGTCCCTGAACTTGAAGTTCTCTGCCCCGCAACCGCACTTCCAATCCTTTTTCTTCGCCGCTTCCTCATCCTTCAGCCGGTAGTCTTCTACGTGTTCGACCTTGATGGTTCGCCCGAGGACATTGGCACCGTTCAAATTATCGACGGCGAGGACAGTGCTGCGCTGATCTTCATAGCAGATGAAGGCAAATCCCCTGGACTTCCCGGTCTCGTCGTTCCTCACCAGATTGACGTCGACGATCTCCCCGTACTGCGAAAACACAGCCAGGATGTCTCCTTCCGTGAGATCGAATGACAACCCACCGGCGAAGACATAAGCTGAGTCCTTGAATTTGGCATGCCATGAAGCTCCTTCACTCAACCCTAGACGAACCTGCGAGAGGAGAGAGCGGAGGTCAGCAAATTGTTGGGTGCCGAGACGTCCTTGAGAGCGGAAGCGCTCATGTTAGCAAACGTGATGATCAGGTTACCGAGCCCACCTCGCTGAGAGTCGCCTTCTGAGTATTTTTAATTTGCGTGAGAGGATTCATCGCCCCACTCGGGTCTCGCAGCCGAGCGCACAGCCGGTGTGCTTGCTCCCGATTATTTTATTCCACGGAGCGGTGAAAGCGAGCGTGAAAATTAATTCCAAATACCGAAATGATGGAACTGAAATTCAGGTTGCAAAGTTCTGACTGTTTTCCTAATTTGTATTGATATTGAGTTTCAGTAACAAAAAGCAAAGCATATGAGACGTCTCCAAGATGTTTCCAAAATAATGGAGGCGGCGGAGGATGGTCGGCGGCGCTTTTCTTCCTTGGAGGCACGCGCTTGCTCGCATAGCGCGTGGGCCTTCACACCCGTTTAGGGGCGATGTGTGCAACGTGAACGTTGCTCGCGACGATCTCTACCCGGTGAAGTAAGGTTCACGCGACGCAAGTCTTCGAGGCGAGCCGATTGTCCGCGCGTCTTGGTGAAGCGCGCTCCGAGACCAGATGCCAGATTCCCTCGACGGCGAGCTTCTCAAGGCTCGCTTAGATGAGGCGAGTCTTCCGCGAGCGGTTCAAGGCATCGCCGCTAATCTCGTGGAACGATTAAAACAGACTGTGTCAGGTTCGTCCTCCTAATCTTCCCCGGGCGCCCCGAGTCAGCTGGAACGAGCCGTCTCAGTCGAGGGCATTTCCCTCGTCTTTTCCCCTGTTTTTCGCAAAGCAAGCTGGCCGGTGATGTCAACATCATTAATCTTTGAGAACAGACTATCCTCATGACGAGTAATACATGACAAGCATATGACTGAGGCCAGCTCGTTTGCACGCCAACACGTGAACCCATCGTTTCCCTCTGTGCGATATGAATATAACCCTCTGTTCCCTTTGTACTTCCGGCGTTCAGGGATTCCCGCGAAGGACTTCAAGTTCTCAACGCCCGACCACTTTCGCAAGGCCCTGGGCCCCTCCCTGGAGAATGACTCTACCAAAGCGTTGAAATTCTTCCCACCGAATCGCATCCATATCGTCGGGAGTGCTGCTGCCGGTGGATGTCTTAAGACTTCACCAGGAGTTGGCTGCACGGTTGTGGATGTTGCGGTGGAAGTGCCGAAAGAGTTCTTCCTGGAGAAGGACTACCTTGACCACAGGTACCATGTGAAGAGGATGGCGTACCTAAAGGTTCTGCAGCAGCACCTAGAGAAAGCAGAATGGGTCGCTAGCTCAGTCTATTCCACGCATCATGCGGATGTTCGAAAACCCTGTCTCCTTGTCAAGGCGAAGAAACCGGGCGACGTATGTCTTCGTGTGCTCCTTACGATCCCAGTTCATGCGTTCCCGCCTGCCCGTTTGCATCACGAAAAGGCAAATCTTCGCAGCTTGGAGATCCAGGACGATGAACGATTGCCGAGTCCTCATTATAACCATTCGATTATCGAGGACATGTTCATGGACGAGCACATAAAGTATCTGCGAGGTGCGGCGGAGATGGCAGAATATTATGAGGATGCATGCGTCCTCTTGAAGGTGTGGGCTGCGAAGCGCGGGATACTTGGTGCCCCTGATGGATTCAACGGTTTCGTGCTGTCCATGATTTTGGCTAACCTAGTTTGCAGTGGAAAGCTGAGCCCACAGATGGATGCCCAGCAACTGGTCAAAGGTGCACTGTCGCTTTTGTCCAATCCAGCAACGCTGAAGGCAGGCTTTACGGCCACTGGGGTTAAGCAGAATGTTGCTTCGTGGAGGAACATGTTTCCTTTGATTTTCGTCGGACCTTGCGGATACGTCAACATCGGTGCACGGATATCTCGATGTGCTATGGACGAGTTTATCCATGAGGCTGCCCTTTCTTCTTCTGTCCTTGAACGTGGTGGGAGGACAGCTTTTGAGCAAGTATTTCTGGTTTCGCTATATCCTGCTGTGCGTTACGACCTTCATGTGCATATCAAGATTGACAGGAGTGACAATATTGCTACGGGATCATGTGAGGGAGATATGATTAGCTGGCGCAGTCACGAGAAAACGATTCACGATATGATCACAAAAGCTATTAGCAACCGGGCGAAGTTGGTTCGTGTGCAACACCAACCATTTGTGAACTCGTCAGATATCAGACCCATGGCTGGTTTTGCCCCGAAAGCAACGAAGAAGCGGAAGAATACAGAGCAGCAAGACGAAGATGATAATGAAACTGATCTCTTCACAGTGTGGGTTGGAATCATTTTCGATCCTGAGCATGCCTTCAGGTTGGTGGATTTGGGTCCGAGCTCGGATAACGATAAGCTGGCAAAAGAGTTCCGGGCTTTTTGGGGTGATCGCGCAGAACTTCGCAGGTTCAAAGATGGACGAATTTGTGAATCCGTGGTCTGGGACTCAATCCCATTGAACAAACGTCATCATATACCTGCCCTCGCCGCTGATTATGTCTTGAAGAGGAACTTTTCATCCACAGAGAGTGTCGAGTGGAGCTGCAGTCTTTTGGATCCTGCCATGGGCATGAAGTCCGACTCGAAGGAATCCTCTCCCATCGCCCTCATTCAATGCTTGGATAGGCTGGCAAAGCGAATGAAAGATATGAAAGAGGTGCCACTGAGAGTGGTCAATGCGCAGCCTATTAGCCCTGCGTTTCGCGGAACGGATCCGTTTCCGCCTAGGCAGCACCAGCTTGCCTTTGGTGCTGGCATTGGACTTGGGCGAAGTGATGAGCAAATGCCGGTATGCCCAAAGACGCTTGATGTTGTCGTGCAGCTCGAAGGTAGCGGAAGGTGGCCTGAAAACAGCATGGCTATAAACAAAACCAAGGCTGCTATGGCTCTGAAAATCGCCGAGCAGCTCCGCTCTAGCTATGCGACCCCAACTATCGTAACAGAGGAAGCTACTGATGTTTTACATGAGGGGTTTGTGTTCCGTCTTCACATAAATTCAACGGCGAGTGGAGCAAATAATGAAGCTGCCGAAAAATATCTGATCAAGGGTGCCGCCCATGCTGCAGTCGTTGCAACAATATCTGCAAGGTTTCCTGTGTATGGCGCAGCGACTCAAGTAGCCAAGCGATGGATTTCGAGTCACATGCTTGCGCCCCACATTCGAGACGAGGTGGTTGAACTAATTATGGGTTACCTTTTCTTGCATCCTGGTGCAGTCGACCCGCCGAGTTCACGAGAGGTTGCATTCGTCAGGTTCTTGGACTTGCTTGCATCGCATCCATGGAACGTGTTGCCACTTTTCGTGGATCCGGACGACGAATTCACTCTTGCAGATATGCAGAATTTGGAGAAAAGAATGGACAGTGCAGGTGCGTCTTCGCTGTGCATCGCGACTCCCTACGACACTGAAGGTGACCTGTGGACGCAACGTGGTCCGCCAGGAGTCGTATTGAAGCGCGCTCAGGCTCTCGCTTCTCGAGCTGCCGAGCGCCTCAAAGTCCTTCTCCAAGGGAAGAATAGGATGGGACAAGAAATTTCCGGATCATCCATGGATGACCTGTTGCTTGGCGATGCATCCGCATGGGAATCTCTCTTCACACCTGCGCTCATGCACTACGACATTGTGCTGAAGTTACGAAGGACAGCCTTGCCGTTTCCTGACCAAGCGTTGTTTTCGGCTAAGCAAATAAAAAAGCGTCTTGTCAAAGAGCTCGGTGTGGATCCAGATAGCTTCCAGATTGCGGAGCATGGAGGGAAGAGAGGGCTTCAACTTGCCAAAATGCCCGAGAAGGTCCTCACACGAGGACCCGAAAAGGCACGGGCGGCTATGCTGATTGGTTTTGACCCACTGCAGTGCTATCTTAGAGAAGCGGAACGCAGACTTGGTGGCACCGCACTTCTTTTCGCAGACAAATTTGGAGGCGATCTCATTGGCGTAGCGCTCAAGCCGAAGATGGAGCATCACGGGGTACAGTTACCTGCGTCGCTGGCGGATTTCGACCCACTCGGAGATTTCACACCTCCCGATCCTCCCAGCGTTGACGAAGTCATGGACGACCTTCTCTTCATCGGTAATGGGTTTTTGATCGATGCGTACAAGAATGGTGTCAAGTATTCTAGCTAGTTTTCAATTCACTAACGTAGATATTATTAACAGAAGGCGCAAAATGGCAGCAGGAAGTACTGGAGATAAAAGCTTCTCCAGATATGTTTTTCGTAGAAACCATATAGTGATGCTGAAGACGATACATCGACCCGTTTAGACGCAATGAGTAGTGGAATAATAACAGCTGCGTGCAGAACCCCCAACACTGTCGACGTAGTAGAATGATACATCACACTCAAGATCACAGCACATCCATAAGCCATGGCAAGCAGCGACACACAAATATTGAAAACAACCGATGGACCGAGTCGGACTCCGAGAGTTCGGAAGCCATGCTTTTTATCCCCGACCACGTCAGGTAAATCTTTGAACAGTGCTATCACAACACCATACACAGCCATGAAACCGATGGCAAACCAAAGGTTCTTCGGTAAGTGGAAGTCCAATAAGCCACGTCCAAGTGCATGTGCAAAGAAACCGATTTGAACAATCGCAGCCCTCACAAACAGCACACACGACGCGGCGAGGACTGGGGATCGTTTCCAGCGAAGTCCGGGGTAATCTACAGAGTATACGATGCCAAGCAGCAAGCTAACAACAAGGGAAAATAGAAGAGCGCTGCTGCCACTCAAGGCGCCCAACGCCAGGCTCAAAGTCGTGCAAGCGGCAATTATTGAGAGTGCCGTGTCTGAGCTGAATGCGCCACTAGCCAGGGGCAAGTAGGGCTTGTTCACACGATCGAGCTTCTTATCATACACTTGATTGATGCCGACAATCGCCACGTTCATTAGCACCGCGGACACCAGTGCCTGGGCAGTTTGCTTCGAAAATAACAATGCCCCGCTCATCTCGAGGACGCCACCGAACTGCATAGCCATCATCGTCACGGAAGATACGCTGATAATCGTGCCCAAAATGGTGTGCGGCCTCGTAAACTTGGCAAAATCCTCATGGAAACGCGTTCCACTGTGCGATACCCCGTGTTTAGTCAAGCTCGCGGTTGCGATCTTTGGTTGTCCGCGTCGGTTTGCTTTTTGAGATCTCTTTTTCACGCGGCGAACAAGGAACGAAGGCTGATGACCGGGGTTTCTCTCGCAGGTCTCTGAGTGCAACGCCTTGATACGTATCACACGAGATCCACATGCCGAGACGGAAAGCATTTGTCCCTCGGTGTGCCTTCCCCCGGTCACTGGTGTGCCTTTGCCTCTGCCTGCAAAAGACGGAAAAAGTGAGATCCTTTGACGTGACTCGCCAGATATTTTTCCCACTCATCAGTTTGTGCGAGAGCTGCGGGACTTCGACGACGAATCGGGGTATGTGGGTGGAAGCCGGGCTGCACGCTATCAATCCCGTACATCACCGGGCGAGAAAATCGTCTGCTGTAAGATGGACGCGTCGCTTGGGTGCGAAACAGGACGGCAGACCACTCGCAAAGGGAGGTGAATCAGACGCTGACGTAATAAAGCGGGTGATTGGCGTCGAGGATGGCAATCTGACGGATGTTAAGAAACTAAGCGCAGGATTCTGCAATCAGGTGATGCTGGTGCGAAAGAACACACCTGATGGCGGCGAAGAGGCCTTAGTTGTGAAGCTGTACAGCAACTTGGCCTTGCTCCGAACATCAAAAACGCATCGTGGCGTCGTTGACAAGCTGTTAGACGAGTTGAACCTGGGTCCACAGCTGGTTGCAAGCACGGACGAAGGAATCGCACATCGCTACCTCGAGGGGAGGATCTTAACGGAAGAAGACATGCACACTCGGTCAGACATCTGCGCCGCGACTGCGAGGCTGGTTGCTACGTTCCACTCGCTCGAAGTCCCGCCGCAGTTTGACGACGCGAAGGAGCCCTTGTTGTGGAGTTGGTTGGAATGCATGTTGGAAGAAATACGCACCTCCAGCAACGTCGACAGCCTGCCCGCCGGCATCGATCTCCCCGCGTTGCGTCGCGAGGTTGACATCATGGCAAACACTGTTAAAAATATGGAACTCAGCGTTGTTCTCTCGCATGGAGACTTGAAACCTTCCAACGTCATGCTGGTTGGCGACGATCCGAAACTGATGTTAATCGACTTGGAGCTGTCTGGGCCCAACTACAGGGGTTTCGATCTCATGAAGCTGTTCAGAACGGATCCCGCTCGTTTTTCAGAAGCAAGGTTCTCGGATTTTCTATCTGTTTATTGCGAGACCGCGAAAGTTGACGAGTCCCTCGCTCGGGAGATTAAGAAAGAGACGAAGATTTTCGAACCTTTGACGTGGCTAGAGGCCGCTGTCTTTTTCGGCTTGGTGGTCGCCATGGGTCAGGATTTTGGAGGTCCGAGCAGTGACAAGGCGCGGTGGGAAGCTTTACTGCGAGATAGATGGGCAAAATACATGGCGTCGAAAGATAGAATTGAGGCGTTTGAGTGATGATGATTTATTAAATTCAGAAAAAAATTACCACCTGCTGGGTCGCCTGTCGCCTCCACGGTCATCGCGGGAAGGACCACGGTCATCGCGGGAAGGACCACGGTCATCGCGGGAAGGACCACGGTCATCGCGGGAAGGACCGCGGTCATCGCGGGAAGGACCGCGGTCATCGC
>Ga0115566_10001837_pt1 | contig 17896 bp, 14 predicted proteins | sample COGITO_mtgs_1204_3_FD_87173 | JGI IMG/M metagenome (GOLD analysis project Ga0115566, IMG submission 87173) | Pelagic marine microbial communities from North Sea - COGITO_mtgs_120405 | ecosystem: Environmental > Aquatic > Marine > Epipelagic | place: Germany:Helgoland, sampling site Kabeltonne...
ATCGTAGCGTAGACTTGGCGATAATCTGTATGGAATTGCAAATCGCCGTCAACCAAATCATCCAGTCGTGGATGTTTTCCGTGTGGACCTGATTTGACGCCGCCACCCGCAAGGAAAACGGGACCAGCGGTTCCATGATCGGTTCCTTGGCTGGCGTTTTGTCGGACGCGTCGACCGAATTCTGAAAACGAGAGCAGCAACACTCGCTTGTCGTTTCCTTGCTTGGTCATGTCATTCATAAAAGTCGAAACCGCATCACCCAATTGAGATAGCAATCCGGCATGGGCTTCGCCTTGATTGGCATGCGTATCAAATCCATCAAGTGTGACGTAATAGACTGCCGTTGGCATTTCGGCAGAAATCATCTTCGAAACCGTTTGCAACTTTCGACCTAGTTGCGTGCTCGGATAAGTTTCCGCTGTCGTTTTCTTTTTCAAGACTTCTTCGACTCGAGCGCCGGCTTTAAATGCCGAATTCGCGGTTGCTTGAACAAACGAAAGCAGTTCATCGTCCTCTTTTCGCTTTTCTGCGACGTTTGATTCGATCAACTTTCGCAGTGCTTTATTGCGCCCCAATTTTAAGCGGAATTGTTCGATTGATCGAATGGATGGGAAAGCCGACTTTTCAGCGGCGAGTGCAAGAGGCTGTTTCTCGGAACCAAAGTGAATCGCGGGAACATCCAGTGATTTGGCCATTTCGCCATTCTCCAGAAAGCGACCGAGCCAGCCTTGTGGTATTCGTTCTTCATTCAAATGTGCCGTGTGCCAAAGGTCCATTGATTCGAAATGGGATCGATTGGGATTGGGGTACCCGACACCTTGAACGACTGCCAGTTGATTCGATTCCAATAGCGACGAAAACCCATTTAACGAGGGGTGGAATCCAATTTGATCATTGATCTTCCTCGCGGCCGGTTTTTCAATCGCCAAACTGAATCGATTCTTGTAGTAATGATCGTCCGCATAGGGCACGACTGTATTCAGCCCATCGTTGCCGCCTGATAACTGAACGACCACGAGAATTCGATCGTTCGATTTTGGCAATGTGGCATGACCCGTCGCCGCAAATACCGACGGAACCATTTGCGAAAAACCAATTCCCGCCGCGGAACCGGCAGTCAAATTCACAAATTGTCGCCGTGAAAAACCCTTTTGAATGATGTTTTTAAACATTGATTATGCCAGTTGGAATTCCGGGAGTGCGGCAATCGCGTAAACGGTTTGCCGGATACGATTTTCAGACGATTCTTTTTTGTTAGTTAGCAACTGCAACAATTTCTTTTTTGCTGACTGCGTCAGGTTTCGGGCCAGCAATAATTCCTCGAAAAACTGAAGCATTTGTTCAGGTGATTGTTGATTGTAGTGTTTGACCAAGCCTTCCAAGCCTCCGTGCGAATACTTTGTTTTCTCGTCGTTCAGTAGCTCGCCAACCATGTTTACACGGCTCAGTAATGTTGCCGAATTGATCCACGATCGCCCACCAGTCCATCCTTTGACGTTTGGCGGAAAAAACGGTCGCTGGCCCAGTTCTCCAAGCGTCGTTGACAATTGCACAAAGTTTCCAGTCGCCTCGATAGTCCGAAGTAATCCAACTCCCAGTTCGATGGGCGAACGAATCTTTTTCCCAATCGATTCGTAGAAAAAATTGCTTTTCAAAATCGTTTTGATTGTTGCACCAACATCGAAATTCGTTTCCGAAAGCAAGTTGGCGATAGGACGAACGATTGAGGTATCGACAGGACTATCGGTGACGAAATAGTTGATCAGTTTTTTCGCAATAAACTCACTGGACGATTTTTGTTTAAGAACAATCTCAACCGCATCCTCGCCGTTAAATTCGCCAGAACTACCAAGGAATTCTTTGGTTCCATAATCGTGTTGATACTTGTTGAAGCGAAACTTATCGTTTTTGATTTCCCAGCCAGTAAACGCTCTCGCAATTTGCTTGATGTCGTCTTCGTTGTAGTTGCCCAGTCCAAGGCAAAACAGCTCCATCAACTCACGAGAGTAGTTCTCATTGGGGCGGGTTTTGCGATTTTCCTTTGAATCGAGGTACGTCAGCATCGCCGGGTCCTTGGAAATGGCCAAAACCAGCGGCATAAATTTTTGAAGTGCGTTTTCGCGAAGCAAATTGTTTTGGTCAAGCATCATGCCGACGTCGTCGACTTTTTCAGCACTGGTTGCGAAATGCCCATGCCAGAACAATGTTGTTTTCTCGAGCAGTTGCGATTTTGACTTGGCCATTCGGTAAAGCCAGAAATTCGGCAAGCTGCTCACATTCCCGCCCGATCGGATTTGCCGCTCAAGCGTTTTTATTTCTTTCAAAAAACTTGAAGATTCGGTGGCAAACATTGAATCGACAACGTCTCCCGGTGATTGCGTCTCGGCATTTTTCAATTCTGAATAGGTGCCCCCGAATCCGCCTCGCCGATACAAGTGCGCGACCATCTTCTTGGTCCACGGTGTTTTTTCCGACGGCTCAAAGGCTTCCCAAGATTTTTTAGGATTCATGATGATGGTGAAATGGTTCATGTTGGGTGTTGTTTGCAAACGCAACTGAGGATCTAGCGTCCTGCCGCTATACGACTTTTAAAAACCGTCTGATAGTTACCTGTTTACCTTCGAAGTTTTCGACAGGGCGTCCAATTCAACTGCAAAATTCAAACTTAAGGCGTTATCAGATCGCTTCAATTGCAATGAGACTTCCTTAACAAACGTGACCAAGTTCAGCAGTAGGCCGATGGCAGCTTTGGCTTCAGCCCGATCGTTTCCTTCTTCAAGCATGTTCTGAGCAATCAGCTGTTCTTCATTCGCTTTTAGGATCGCTGAAACCTGCTTGCCCATCACTTCAATCGAAGTGTTAATGTCGGGCGTTACTTTTGATTCACCCGACTCGCCAATTTTCGCCATGTCGGTTGCTAACGCTCGAGTGCTGGAGATGATAAACCAATCGTCAACCAAGGCGATGGAGGGAGAAAAATTGTAATTGATCAATCCATCGTTTTCGTCGTCATCATCTGGCAAATACGTTGCCGAGACGACCTTTGCGTTTCCGACTTTTTCCGACTCCAAATCAAATTGAGGATTGCCTTGCATTGCGAGTTGAATGTTCAAAAAACCAATCAGGCTTTGATAAGCGACTTTAAACCGACGCGGAACCTTTTCGGTATCTTTCAGACGGAAAACAAACGCAAATTCCGGAATCTTGATATCGGGCTGCGGTGTGTCGATGTTTTTGTAGTTTTGATTTCGAGCGACAATTTGAAATCCCGGCTTGGTCGCACCCAAAACCTCCTCACCAAAATCAAGTCCGGCGAATAAAGTCGATAGCGTACTGTCGGCCTGTGAAAGTTCCGACAAATGGTTTTCGCCAAAAAGATCTTCCTTCGACAGCCACATCAGGCCAATGTCACGATACGCTTGAATTGATGCAGCAGAATTCGGCAGTGCAAGTCGCCTAAACGACTGTCGCTCCGATTCTGAACCAAAGAAATATTTGCGTTCTTCGGTAACCGAGTCTGTGTCAAACGGCATTGAAACGGAAAGTTCAACATTATCGTCAGTGATATTCAAGGATGCATCAACCGAATCAGAATCGTTCAACGCAGAAAAAATGCCACCGATCAAAAGTTCCGCGCCGATGTTTTTGGCCTGTTTTGGGAAAAGTGCTTCCGCCATTCCAGAGTCGCGAATTTCTTTCAAATCCGCCCAAGCCCAAACGGTTTTGTCCTTCTGGGCTTCGCTCGTTTTTTGAAACGATTCGTTTAATGCAAAATGCTCATCCGTTTGGTCAAGCCAATAGTCAACCATCTGCTTGACCATTTCCTTTTTGCTCGACAGCAGTATGCGATCATCTAATTCGGCGATAAATAATCTCTTGTCAATTGAATAGGCTTTGACGTCCCGATATTCTCCAGCCTGAACGGTCTCCGTGTTTTGCTGATTGGCAAGCTTCAACAATCCCTTCAAGACTTTCGAGAGTTTCTTCTTGTCACCCGAAATCAACACCGCTCCAGCAGCTTGCTGCTTTGCATCGAACGCAAACAATGCACCTCCGCCTGCGAGTATATCCAGGGACGAATCCCAGCTTTCACCGGTGAAGACTTCAACGAAACCAAGCCCAGCCAAAAAGGCAACGAATTCGGTGCTTTTTAGTCCTTGTTGTACTTGGGGAAGCGATTCAACCTTTTCACGTAACGGGTGGTCAAGCAATTGTTGGACAATTTGTTTTGGCGGCTTGATTTTAGCGAACACAATCGTCGATTTCGCGAATACCGACCCCGGGTGCTTTTCATCCGCGAACACAGTAGAAGCGAAGAAGCATGACGACAAACATGCGGCGAGACCAATGCAAATCACCCAACATTTTCTGCGGGCAAAACGAATCAATAAACCGTGATCGAATCGACCAACTTTGCATTGAGCAAATTGGAAACAGGTTGATTGTTTAAAAATCATGAACACCATACTCAACGGTTGTGAAGTTGCTTGCTGCAAGCCTGTACCCAATTCACTTGCAAGAGTTACGTTAAAAAGGGGTTTACCGCAATTAAAGTTAAGTATAACCGGTAAACGGCTCAGTTAGGACGCACAGGTAACGATTGGGGCAGCGATTCCGCCGGTGGCAAACACCTTTTTGGGAAGAGGTTGCAATAAATCGAATCGAAATCATCAACGAGAGTAACACGCACGCTTACGGAAAACGCTGAGTTGTGTGCCCTGAACGGAAATGCGGGTCTACGGCTGCTTGGTGCAGCAGCATGCTAATACCAATTCGCAAAAAAACTTTGTGAAGCCCAAGGAATTGGCGTGCGAGATGGCCGATTCCGGGGAAGGAATTCACTCCCGCACTTGCCAATTCCGACTTGCAAAACCTATCTTGAAGGTGCGGATCACTCTTCTAGAAACTTTTCAAAACCACGGAATTCCATCATGAGCCAAATCGACGCCCTTCGTGAATCGTTGTCCGACGCCACTAAAGATATGAAGCTGAACCTGTCGTCGCTTTTGCGTGGCGATCAGCTCTCTGAAGCCGATGCGTGGGGTTGCGCGTTGACGTCTGCCTATTTTCTACGCCACGCCGAATTGCGAAACGCGCTCATTGCAGATTCTGCTGAAATACTTTCGGATACAGAACGTGACGATGCAAAGGCTGCCGCGGCGATCATGGGAATGAATACGATCTATTATCGCTCGCGGCATATGATCGGAAAAGAATTCTACGAACAGCAGCGTGCTGGACTACGGATGAACCGGATGATGAAGCCGGCGTCTTCAAAAGAGAAATTTGAATTGTATTCGATGGCCTGTGCCGCATTGGCGGGCTGCGATGTTTGTTTGAGGTCCCACGAAGAAAGTCTCCTTAAAGAGGGGGTCTCGCAAGAGCAGGTTCATGAAGTCCTGCGAATTGCTGGAGTCATCCATGGTTTCATCGTTGCATTCGAATCCGAAAAGTGATGCGACTTGATCGGCGATTGTGATCAACGATCAGCCAAGTCAAATGCCGTAGGATGATGATTTCGATGCTATGAGTAATCTTCAACGTCTTCATCGAAGTTGAGTGATTCAGGAAATGCTGGTCCGGGGCGTAAGAAAATGTCCCCTTGCGCGATTTCCTGTTCCGTTCGCAGGTCGTGATGCCGAGCCAATTCGAGGATTGCAAGGAAGACGCCGATCATCGCGCTCTTGTGCATTCCTTGCTCAAACAATTGCGAGTAACAGGCTTCACCGTTTGTGGAAATCAATTGATGGATCTGTTTCATGTAGACGTTGATTGGCGTCTCGTCATAAGTAACCTCTTGAGAAAGCTGTGGAAGTGCATCTCGCATTTGACGACTATATGCGCTCACGAGATCCCAGAGCTCGACTTCATTGATTGCTTGCTCTGCGATGTCAACTTTGCGTGGAGGAAGATCATTGTTACGGCGTGAAAATCGATCACGCCATTTGCGACTTTTTTCATCAAGTAGGGCGGCTGCATCCTTGAATTTTTTGTATTCAAGAAGGCGAAAGACCAGGTTCTCACGTGGGTCGATGACCTCTTCGTCCTCGATCTCCTCCAATGGAAGCGCAGATTTCGATTTCATTTCGATCAACGTACCTGCGACGTCAATAAAATCACCAACGGAGTTGATATCGATTTCATCTGCAAGCTCGATCATCGCTGCGAACTGCTCGTTGATGACCGATAGAGGTAAATCCTCCAATTGCAGTTCATGCTTTCTGACAAGGAACAGCAGAAGCTCGATCGAGCCGCGATAATTTTCGAGTTCAACGGTGAAATTCACGTCTGTGTCAATCGGTCAAATAGGGTGCAAAAGCAAGCAGTTTGTTTTCTGTTTTGGACATCGAACTGAACACGCCAAGTTCAATATTCAACTGAATTTTCCGATTCTAAAACCAACTCGCTTCCCAACGCTACGCCAAAATGCCGCTGACGACATTTCCATGAACGTCGGTTAAACGATGGTCACGACCAGCGTGACGATATGTCAACTTTGTGTGATCGAAACCTAGTAGATGAAGAATGGTTGCATGTAAATCGTGAACATGGACTTTGTCCTCGATCGCCTGAAATCCAAATTCGTCAGTAGAGCCATGAACCGTTCCGCCTTTAATTCCACCCCCGGCCATCCAGGTGGTAAAACCCCAATGATTGTGATCGCGTCCGTTTATCTTGCCTTGGTTTGAACCCTTTTTCGGGAGTTCTACGACCGGAGTGCGGCCAAATTCGCCACCCCAAATCACAAGTGTTTCATCGAGGAGACCAGATTGTTTTAAGTCGGTAAGCAAAGCTGCTATGGCCTTGTCGACCTGTCCGGCCAAGCGACGGTGCCCATCTTCGATATCATCATGATGATCCCAAGGTTGCCCCTGACCTTGCCATACCTGGACAAAACGAACGCCACGTTCGACCAGTCGTCGAGCAATCAATATTTGCCGCGCATTGACACCTGATCCATATCGTTCCAGAACATGTTTCGGCTCGCGACTCACATCGAATGCTTCGGCGGCATCTTGTTGCATCCTGAATGCCAACTCAAAACTTTGAATGCGAGCTTCCAACGCCGGATCAGCTCCACTGGCTTCCAAATGCATCTGGTTCAATTCATTTAACGCGTCGAGTTGTGAGCGTTGTTCATTCAAGGAAATTTTTGAATTGCGAATGTTTTCAATCAACTTTTCGATCGAATTGTGCCGCGTATTGATATGAGTTCCCTGGTAAATACCTGGCAGGAAAGCAGATTGCCAGTTTTGGGTTTCGGTGATCGGATATCCGTCCGGACAAAGTGCAATAAAGCCAGGAAGATTTTGGTTTTCGGTTCCCAATCCGTACGTGACCCACGAACCGAGGCTCGGGCGCACAAGGAACCGAGCCGCACCGCAATTCATGAGCATCAACGAGGGTTCATGGTTGGGGACGTTGGCGTGCATTGAATTGATGATAGCCATGTCATCAACATGTTCCGCCGTATGTTTGAAAATGTCACTGACATGGATTCCCGATTCGCCATACTGTTTGAACTTATAGGGTGATCCAAAGGCGGCTCCCGTCGGTCGTTCGGTGCGCAGATTTGGATTGGGAAGTTTCTGACCGTGGCGTTTGTTGAGTTCCGGCTTGTAATCGAACGTATCAACATGGGACGGCCCGCCATTCATGAACAAATGGATTACGCGTTTCACTTTTGCAGGGAAATGAGTTGCCTTTGGCGCGAGCGGTGTTTTGGATTGATCCTGTGATGAAGAATTGGCGGTTGCCTGATCGGCGAAAAGCGTGGCCATGCCTAACGCGGCCATGCCGGTTCCACTCCGGTTAAGCAATTCTCGGCGACTGAGGTGAGATGAAATTGGATTCACAATAGGCTCTACTAAAAAGGCTTGAAAATGAGGGCGGGAGAAATCTTCAGAGCAATAAAATGGAAGGTGTACTTCATTATCAAAACGTTAACCGCATCGTTCAACTTTTGTTCTCATCAAACGGCAGAACTTCCGGGGCTTTCTCGTCAGTGCTTGTGCGAATCGAATACGGTTTGTGATCGCTGCGATAGTAAGACGTAATCAATTCAGCAATAAATCCGATCGACATCAATTGTGCGCCAAGCAATAAAGCTCCCAATGCATAAATCAGCATTGGCCGTTCATGCAGCGGCTGCATTGTGTCTTGGAAATCGCCAATCATCCGAATTAACCAGTAGATTCCCAAATAGGTCAGCCCGGCCAATCCCAACATAAAACTGCCAAGGCCTAATGTACCGAGCAAATGCTGGGGGCGTTGGCGGAAGCCCGTCAGAAAATACACTGTGAGGAGATCTAGAAAGCCCTTGAAAAATCGGCGGAAGCCATATTTCGATTGACCGAATTCTCGCTTGCGATGATCGACGACTATCTCGTCCACTTGAAACCCGCGGGCATTTGCCAGCACTGGAATGAATCGATGCATCTCGCCGTAAAGATTGATCTCCGCGAGAGCTTCACGGCGATAACACTTGAATCCACAATTATGATCGTGAAGCTTGACTCCGGTTAACCAGCCAACCAACCCGTTAAAGATCTTTGAGGGGAAAGTTTTGTGAATGGGATCATGGCGAATTTTTTTCCATCCGCTGAGGACATCGACGTTTTCGTTTTCGAATCTCTTTAAAAAATTGGGGATCTCTTTTGGATTGTCTTGCAAGTCCGAATCCATCGTGAACACTAACTCGCCTTTTGCTTTTTCGAACCCCGCACTTAACGCGGCCGCCTTTCCAAAGTTTCGACGGAACTGTATCCCATGCACATGATCGTTTTCGGCGGACAGTGACTCGATGGTTTGCCACGATCCGTCCGTTGATCCGTCGTCGACAAAGATGACCTCGAACGATTTCTCAATTTCATCGGCCACCGATTGCAGTTCTTCAAACAGCTTTCTCAAGCTCTCGGATTCATTGAATACTGGGATAACGACGGAATACATTCAAAATACTTTTTTGTTGGGAAGGATGCTGCGGTGGATAAGTGCTTGCTTTGCGTGAAAAAAACGAGGTTACTTGATTGTGCAAGGGCGAAATGGGCCGTTTGGTAAAGGAGCCTGTTTCGCCGTATGAGCATCGCCCGCGCATTTCGCATTCGATGCCGCGATATTTCTATTGTATCTGCTTTTCATTTCCTGCGTTGATCGATTTCGACCGGGCGTTTGGCACACAACCGAAGCCTTTCAGAATAAGCGTCATCAATAGTTCCGTCGAAAGCCAGCAGAGCCGAAGCGTTACCGCGACGATTAATGTAGTCGCTGTCGTGAAAACTTCAGGATCCAGAGGGCCCAATAATGCGACCAAAACGACTTCGCGAACTCCCAGACCACCTGGCATCATCGAAAGAAACCCAACAACGATTGCCAACGCAGCGCACGCCGTGATTCGCGGGAGCTCATTAAGCGAAACCGATCCGACGCCGGTTAGTTGTATGATGGACCATAAACTCAATCCCACCAGCAACCAACTGAATGGCAATAGGCACCAACCAAGGACCGCGGTTCGGGTTTTTAAATTGGCCACCGCAACACCGATCTTGGGGCTTAACTTGTCGAGTCGTGAGAGTCTTACGATTCGGCGGAAGAGAGGAGGAAAGATTGGTAAACCGGCAGCCAGGATTCCACCGCAGCCCAGAAGGATCAGCCACGGTCCCACGTCAACAAAAAAGATCATCAGTACACACGCGACGCCGGCGCCAACTGCCATGTAAGTAAGTGTTTCGATAAACACACTCGTCGCGGCGACTGCCGGTTGAACATTGGGTCCCGCGATAATGCCGGTACGGATAATCACAACTAACGCTTTTCCGGGAAAGTATTTGCCGAGCTGACCCACAATGAAAGCGGGAAAAGAATGTGAGAGTTTCGGACGCTGTCCAAGTCCAATTAAAACACAGTGCCAGTAAAACCAACTGATTGAAATGCTGCAGAAATAAAACAAGCTCACTGCGGGGAGCCAATTCCAATTAAAATCCTGAACCGAAATTGAACTGTTGCGTATCTCTGTGATGCCTCTCCAGATCGTAAACGCAATGCTCCCGATCACCAAAACGTACACCAACCATTTTACGAATCGAATCCAATTCGTTTTTTTTTCACTGGACGTCGAACTGAATTCCGACTTCAATTTCGATTCGCGATTGGAGTCTTCCGTTTTCATTAATGTGCTTAGGTTGAAATAGCAGGCTGTTGTTTTAGGTTGAAATAGCAGGCTGTTGTTTGCTAGCAGAAGTAAATTTTTTTTACTTTACCTCAAGTTTTCTATTTACGGAAAACAGTGAATGCGGATAGGATACCGATTCTGCAGCCTCACATGGACGTGAATTGGAATGCGCAAAATGAATGGAATCATAAACAAATCACTTATCGCCCTTTTCTTATTGGGTGAAACCGTAGTCGCCGACGGTGGCGGACTTGAGTACGGGTGGACCCAACTTCCTGATGGGCGAGTTGAATACATTATTCAACTCGACGATAAAGCGATTGAAGCTTTAAAGAATGGGCAGCCTTTGACAAGTAGCCTCCCGCCAGAAGTTCGAACTGCCGATCGAATTCGGATTCAGTATGGCACGGGTGAAGTTGCCAAGCCAGTGCTTTTGAGAAAGCCACAGGGCTTCAATCCGTATCCGCCGGCGAATTCAACGCTACAAGGGTATGGCGGCGATCCGTCGAATAATTCTGTTCGATCGACAAGTGTCGCCGATTCCGTCCCTTATTTGCCACTGAACAATATTCGACCCACCGGTTCCATTGAAACCACCAGCGGAAATCAAAAAGTAGTTTCCAATTCGTCCCTAAGCGCAGTTCGCCAAACGTCGTACATAGCTCCACAACAGGGGCAAGGCGATAGGGAATTGCAAAACTACGATGAATTCAATGGCACGCGTGTCGGCGAATCAAGAGGCGTCAATCCGAATCCCAATTATGGAGCAGTGGGCTCGACAACCGATGTTGGAGGCACGAATCCCAACTATGCTCTGAACCCGCCTGTGGTGCCCGCGAATACAGGTGTTGGAACTGGAAATAACGGAGCAAGCAGTTATCAACCAGGCTCTCTGGCTGGTGTGCCTGATATCGGAAACCCGAATCCCAGCAACGGCATGGCGGCTGTGCCACGACGTGACATGAGAAGCGCTACTGCACGCAATTGGACTGGAGTTAACACAGGACAGGGAAGTGTCTTCCCGCCATCAAATGGAATCTATCCACCATCAAGTGGAACCTACCCACCATCAAATGGGACGGGAGCGGGCGACCCCAATTACGGTGCAGGCAATTCAGGTTTCCCGAATGCAGGTCAAGGCACCGGCAATCCAAATTATCAGCCGCCCAATCCAAATTATGGACAACCCGGCGGGACATACAATCCAACGCTTCCAGCTCAACCCGTATCTGGACAGGGGCCTTATCCTTACCCGCCCAATTATGTCGCCACGCCAGTGCCGTCCAATCCAAACGTTGACTCACTAACAAAGCAAATCGAAGAGTTGCAGAATCAGGCGAAAGAAAAAGATCAGCGAGATTTGATTGCGAAACTCGAAGAGGCTGCGAAGAAGGATAAAGAAGAAAACCAAAAGCTTCTACAAGCAATGCAGAAGCAGCTTGATGATAAATCGAAAAACCAGGGCAACCAAACTCGTGAAGACCGTGTCACACCTGTTGTGAACAACGGCGTAACGCCGGTATCAAACGTGGGAAGTGCGTCAGGTTCGGGGAATTCGACGGCGATCACGATCTTTTTATTATTCTCGATTGGTCTTAACGTTTTCCTTGTGATTCAGTATCTATCGGTTCAGAACCAATTCCGCGATTTATCGAATGACTTGCGAGATTCGTTCATGGCAAACAATTACGAGTAATTCGTTCGAACACTTTTGAAACAGGTTCAGCAAAGGAGTGCTGTTTAAATGAAAAATATCTCAACCCTAACGTTGTTGGTGTTACTTTTTTCCGCGTCATCAAGTTTTGCTCAGCAGCAAGTTGTTGTCGTTGATATGGGGAAAATTTTTCGCGAGCACATTAGCTTCAAGAGTCAGATTGCGGCTCTTCAAAAAGAAGTGGAAGGATTCAAGCTGTCGATTCAAGCAGATCGAACCAAAATTCAATCCGAATCTGAAGCACTTTCTGCTATCGATAAATCGTCTCCAAACTTCCGAACAAAGGAAGCCGAAATCGCGAAAATGGCTGCTGACATGCAGCTTGGCCACAACATGAAGAATCGCGATTTCATGGAAAAAGAAGCCAAGGTCTACTATCAAACTTATGTTCAAATCTTGACCACTGTTCAAGACTTCTGCCGCAAGAACAACGTTGCTTTAGTCGTCAGGTTCAATGGTGAAGCGATTGATCCCAACAATCGCACGTCCGTTTTGGCCGGAGTCAACAACGTCGTTGTTTATCAGGACCAGAAAGACATCACAGCTTTGATTATTACCGCGATCAATGGTGGGGCATCGGTTGCCAACCAAAACAACGGCGCGACCAACCGCTAGTGGTTTGCAGACCAGTTGAGTCCTTTCCAGCAGCTGTCAGGCTGCGATTGACGTTAGTCGCCGAAAAAATTTACAGGTGAATCCAATTAAGTGACCATTCAGTTTCGAAATCAAAACACCATTTCCAAATCGGTCTCGGTTCAAGGCGTCGGTTATTGGAGTGGTTTAGAAGCGTCTGTCGAATTCCGACCAGCCGCTCCCGACACCGGCATTATTTTTGTCCGAGCCGACATTTCCGGACAACCTCGTATCGCGGTGCAACCGGAGAATTGCGTCGATATTCCCAGACGAACCTGCATTCAGAGCGGTTCAGCCTGCGTGGAAATGATCGAACATCTCATGGCGGCGTTGGCCGGTCTGCAAATTGATAATTGTGAGATCTGGGTCGACCGTGCTGAGGTCCCTGCGTTTGACGGGTCGTGCATCGAGGTGGTTGAGAAACTGCAATCCGTTGATTTGGTATCCCAGCCGATCTCTAAACCGACATTCGTCATCGAAGAAGAAATTCGACTCGAAGCCGACGGTTGCTGGATCGCCGCATACCCTCATCAAACTCGGTCAAACAATTTGACCCTGACCTATCAATTGGATTACGAAGCAGCCGTCATTGGGCAACAAGAGATAGAGCTGGTTGTGACTCCCGACGCTTTCAAAAAGGAGTTGGCATCCGCCCGCACGTTTCTGTTGGAAGTCGAAGCGGAATGGCTGCGTTCACAAGGGCTGGGGCGAAACGTTTCTTTCAGCGACCTGTTGGTCTTCGGACCAGAAGGGCTCATTGGAAACACGTTACGGTACTCAGATGAATGCGTACGCCACAAGGCGCTCGATGCTGTGGGTGATTTGGCGGTTGCCGGATTCGATATTGCTGGCCATGTGGTGGCTCACAAAAGTGGGCACCGAGTCAACGGATTATTTGTAAAGAAGCTGGTTGATGCCTTCGATGCGTCTCAGGGCAAACGATTGTCCGCCTAATTGAAAAGGAATTCATTGTGGCGACCTTTATTTCAAAAAATGCTGATGTTCATCCCGATGCTCAAATCGGAGAAGATGCGTACATAGGTCCGTTTTGTGTTGTTGGGCCGAAGGCGACTATTGGCGATCGAACACGATTGGATAACAGTGTCACAATCGCAGGCAAAGTGACGATCGGTTCAGATAACAAATTCTCTCCCTACTGCGTGATCGGTGGTGAGCCTCAGGATATTTCCTATTCGGGGGCGGAGACGGAAGTTGTGATCGGCGACAATAACGTTTTTCGCGAATCGGTGACCGTCAATCGCGCAAGCGAAAAAGAAGATGGAATTACCTCTGTTGGTAATGACGGCTACTACATGGCTTGTGTTCACATTGCCCATGATTGCAAAGTTGGTGATCGCGTCGTCATGGCAAATGCCAGTGTTCTGGGCGGTCATGTCCATGTTCATGATCGGGCTACCATTTCAGGAATGGTGGCAATTCATCACTTTGCTTCCGTTGGGACCTACAGTTTCGTTGGCGGTGTAAGCCGAGCTTTGCATGATGTTCCCCCCTATATGTTGGTCGAGGGCGTTCCAACAAAGCCACGTTGCGTCAACATTGTTGCACTGAAACGAAATGACTTTCCCAGCGACGTAATCAAAGCGCTCACCGAAGCCCACAAGCTTTTGTATCGTCAGAAAGTTGGAGTGGATAACGCGCGAGAGATTCTGTCAGGTAAGCACTTGCTCGTCCCGGCAGTGATGACGTTGTTTAGTTTTCTGGATCACCAGCAGGCGGGGCGAAACGGTCGCGGTCGTGATCGACGAAAAGCAGCGTAAGCGGTTTGATTTAATGGCCGTCTACGGTCAACCCATTGCCGAACGTTTATCAACAAAGGCATCAGTTCCTTTTTTACAGCCAATTTCAATGACAAATAAAAAGATCGCAGTTGTTGGTGCTGGGCACCTGGGCCGCATACACGCAAAACTTGTTAGCTCAATTGAAAATGTTGATGCCGTTGTTGTCGAGCCTGCAGAGGCATCTCGAAGAAATATCGAATCGGAATTTGGACTAACGACGTTTGCCGATTTGTCGGAACTGGATTTTGAGCTTGATGGAGCCATTGTCGTCACGCCCACTGATACGCATTTTGATGTCGCAACGCAGTTGCTTGAAAGCAATTGTCACTTGTTAGTTGAAAAACCAATTTGTGGAACATCCGAAGAATCGAAACAACTCTGTGAACTTGCGGAGGGAAAAAAGCGAGTTTTGCAAGTCGGGCATGTCGAACGATTCAACCCAGCTTTTGTAGCAGCGAAAAATTCGTTAAATCAACCAAAATACATCGAAACCGTTCGCAATACCCCTTTTACATTTCGGGCAACCGATGTCAGCGTGATCAAAGACTTGATGATTCATGATATCGACCTCGTTCTTTCAATCGTTAATTCACCTGTAGCGAGCGTCAGTGCGACCGGCACCGCCGTCGTCGGTCCAAATTATGACATGGCGAAGGCTTGGGTCGAATTCGAAAATGGTTGTGTCGCCTGTTTGACAGCATCTCGGTGTAGCTATGTCGGTGATCGATCAATGCAAGCCGTCACCCAAAATGGACATGTCAGTGTCGACTTTGCAAAACAATTGGTAAAAACGGTCACTCCCGTACCCAGTGCGTCTGCACGACTGAATGCGATTTCGACGTATGAAGAAAAGATGCGTGCAAAAGATCAAATGTTCGAAAAGTGGTTGCCCGTTACTGAGGAAAAGGTCACACCACAGAACGCGATTCTTGCCGAGCAAACTGAATTTTTGAATTGCATCGAAACGGGATCGCGTCCGACCGTGTCGGGCTGGGACGGATTTGCTGCAGTACAACTTGCAGATCAAATCGAAACCGCGATTGCGGCCCGAAGTGCTTCCGCAACTCAAACTCGCAAAGCTGCGTAGGTTTCTTCGCGGCTCAACAGCGCGGTCATCTTGGGATTTGCTCACGCACGCAACGCGGAATTCGTCGTTATCGCGTCACGTCTCCTTCTCGAAGGACTTTTTTTCCGTGACAATAGATCGATTCTAATTAGTTGAATTCCGATCGAAACCGCCGACGACATGTTCGAAAAAATATCCGTATCTAACGCTCGATCAGCTGAGCACATTGGTAAATCTGTTTTACTCCAAGGTTGGGTGCGAACTCGCCGGGATTCCAAGGCTGGATTTAGCTTTATCGAAATCAATGACGGCTCTTCGCAAGGCAATATCCAAGTCATCGCCGACGCCGACCTGCCCAATTATGAATCTGAAATCAAGGCATTGACCGCAGGGTGCAGTCTGTCCGTCGAAGGCGAAGTGAAGGAATCGGGCGGCAAAGGCCAGGCGACAGAGATTCTCGCAAAGTCTGTCACGGTCCATGGCACCGCGGACCCGGAGAGTTATCCTCTTCAGAAAAAACGGCATTCATTTGAAAAACTGCGGGAGTGGGCGCATCTACGTCCTCGGACCAATACGTTCGGCGCCGTAACTCGAATTCGCAACTGTGTTTGCAATTCGATCCATCAGTTTTATCAAGAGCAGGGATTCTACTACATACATACGCCTGTTATCACAACCAGCGACTGCGAAGGCGCCGGGCAAATGTTTCAAGTCACTACACTGAATTTGGAGGAGCTTGCCAAACGCCAAGTCGATAAAGTCGAATACAAATGGGATTTTTTTGATCGCCCCTCCTATTTGACAGTTAGTGGACAATTGGAGGCCGAGATTTTTGCCTGTGCGATGGGGAAAGTCTACACTTTTGGTCCGACATTCCGCGCAGAGAATTCAAACACGACTCGACATCTTTCTGAATTCTGGATGATCGAGCCCGAAATGGCGTTCTTTGATTTGAATGATAACATGGACTTAGCCGAGAGCTTTCTCAAAAGGATCTTTTCGGACGTTCTTGAAAAGTGTGCGGAGGATATACAATTTATCAATGACAGAATCGACGACACCATCATTGAGACATTGAAGAGCATTATCTCAAGTGACTTCAAACGGGTTTCCTACACCGAAGCGGTCGACATCCTCACCTCTTCTGGAAAGAAATTTGAATTCCCCGTCGAGTGGGGAACTGACCTTCAATCAGAGCATGAACGTTTCCTGACAGAAGATCACTTCAAACAACCGGTGATTTTGTTTGATTACCCGAAATCAATCAAACCGTTCTACATGTATTGTAATGACGATGATAAAACCGTCCGAGCAATGGATGTGTTGGTTCCAAAGGTTGGCGAGATCATTGGTGGCAGTCAACGCGAACACCGGCTCGATATTCTTGAATCACGGATGGTAGAACAAGGTCTCGAATTGGACCATTATTGGTGGTATCGCGATTTGCGAAAATTTGGAACAGTCCCCCACAGTGGATTCGGATTAGGTCTCGAAAGAGTGATTCAATTTGTTACGGCCATGGGGAATATCCGCGACGTGATTCCGTTTCCACGAACGCCAGGCAACGCAGATTTTTGATGGCGATTTATCAAAACTGTTGTGGTTGGTCTGTCTTTGACCAATCGAACAATTCACCGGCACGGTATCGGTAAGATTTGCAGTCGACGCTTGTGTGACTTGTCTCCCGCTTCTAATTGCAAGTAAAAAATTGACGCCGCCGGCTGTTACTTCACAAAATTGATTTAGGCTGGTTGTTGGTCCAATGAGGCCGTTCTTGTTTCCAGGTTTCCTCCGCGGCGATAAGTCCGAGGGAATCGCCACGCCAAAATCCACAGCTTAAGTGGGCGAGAGGAAATCGATCCCAATCATAAGTCGATTTGGCAGCCGAATTTTCTGAGCGTTTTATTAAGTCATCGGTGCGGTCTTTCGCTCCCGTAAACGCCGATTTAATGCCTGAGTTGCCAATTCGGTACCTGACACCTTTGTTTACTTTATGATCTTGAAATGCACAACGACGACGACGGAATCGTATGGATACTCTTGGCGTTAGGCTTTGTATTTGCGCTATTTTGGTTTTTGGAGTATGCCTCTGTGGTCATATCCCCTAAAACAGTTCCATGAAAAGTGAGAGAATTGGTCCGGGCGCAGCCCGGAAGGAGACTCTCATGAAACAAAAACGACACACGACTGATCAGATTATTGCCAAGCTTCGGCAGGCAGATGTCGAGCTTGGTAAAGGGAAGAAGGTTCCCGAGGTATGCAAGATCCTGGAGATCAATCCGCAGACCTATTACCGTTGGCGGCAGAAGTACGGTGGTATGGAACCGTCAATGGCCAAGGAGTTGAAGGCTCTCCAGAAGGAGAATGCCCGGCTGAAGAAGATGGTTGCCGAGCAGGCCCTGGACATGGAGATCCTCAAGGAAGCCGCGAAGGGAAACTGGTAAGCCCTGAACGTCGCCGCCGCACGGTCTCTACCGTGCGTAACCGTTTGGGGCCAGAAAGAGTCTCGGAGC
>Ga0115566_10001842_pt1 | contig 17878 bp, 16 predicted proteins | sample COGITO_mtgs_1204_3_FD_87173 | JGI IMG/M metagenome (GOLD analysis project Ga0115566, IMG submission 87173) | Pelagic marine microbial communities from North Sea - COGITO_mtgs_120405 | ecosystem: Environmental > Aquatic > Marine > Epipelagic | place: Germany:Helgoland, sampling site Kabeltonne...
AGACCCTAAGATTAAATCAAATATATTTAGCATTTTATCTGTACTTAAAATAAACCCCATCTTCGCAACCTGGAAAATTCCAAAATTTCTAATAAATAAGCCCTTTTTTTCTGAAAGTGAGTTTTTTGATTTTATTACACACGCACCTCTAATATGTATAAAATTAGCATCAGCTAATAATTGCATATTTTTTGGAATTACTAAACTATCTTCTTGAGTTATTATAAATATCTTCACTATTATAATTTAATTATTACGGTTTAAATACTGTTGCTGGAGATAAGAATATAACTTCTCGTAAACAATATTTGATTCATATTCTCTTAAAAAAAGATCCATACTGTTTTTACTAAGAATATTATAATAAGTCTCATCTTCTGATATTTGAACAATCTTACGTAATGTTTCCTCTTCAGAAGTAATTAAAAATCCATTTTTATTTGAAATAAGAGCTGAGCAGCCGGGCATTGGATTAGTAAAAAGAATTAACCCATGCATTATGGACTCAATTAAAAACCTTGGAGAACCTTCCGGATATTCAGATGGAAAATAAGCGAAATTTGATTTATTCAAATATTGAGTTATTGGAAATTGGAACCCCTCAAAACAGATATTAGGTGATAAATTGAATTTATTAATTATATTAATTTCATTTTTTGTTAAATGTTTAAACTCTCCCAGAATATAATACTCAATATTAGGTTTTTCTAATAATAACTCACATAGTTTAAAGATAGATGAAAGTCCTTTAGTCTTCATTAACCTAGTTGCTGTTACTATCTTAATTTTGTTTAAGTTTTTATTTTTTTCCACAGGTTTGATATCAATACCTGAGCCATTCATCAAATGTGTATTTTTAACTCCTAAATAATTGATATCTTCAATATTTTGTAATATAACACCCGCAGATTTAAAGTAAACTAATATTTGAAAACAAACCTTATAGATACTTTTTGTTAAAAACAATTTTATAGGTCCTTGGTCAAATAACTTTCCAAATCCTGCAAGAAAAAAAACAACTTTAGTGCCTCTTGTTCTTATAAATGAAATTAAGATAACTTGTTCAATAGCTCTTGATATAACTAAATCATAATTTTCTGTATTTATCAGTCTTTTCAGTTGAGAATAGTTTTCAAAAGAAAGACCTCTTTTTTTATAATAGATAACTTTACCATTACTTAATTTCACATCTTGACCTTCAGGACATAAAATATCACATTGAAGATTTTTATTTTCATAGAACCATTGTGACATAGGTGCTCTAGACCTAATCGCATCAAAACTATCTTGCGTATGAAACAATATTTTTTTCATCAAGTATTAATTATTGAAAAGAGATTATTTGTAGATTATTTCTTTTACGACTTTCGCTGGAATTCCAGCAATTATGCTATTGGGTTGATAGGATTTATTCACTAAACTACTGGCTGCTATAACAGAATTCTTACCAATTATTACATTTTTTAAAATTTTCGCCCCAGCACCTACCCATATGTTATTTTCTAATATAATTTGACCTATTATTGGCGGACAATTCTTGAAATTAAATTTATCTTTATTTATATCATGATCAAATGAAATAATCGAGACTCCATGAGATATAGCTACATCATTACCAATTTTAATACCCCCGTAAGCATCTATGTATGACATTTCATGAATTGTTACATTGGTGCCAACTTCCAGATTATGTATATGTTTGAGGTAAACACCTGGAAAAATTACAACTTTTTCTCCACATGATTTAGATAATCTGTGCAATGCCAAATATCGAAGACCAAAAGAAAAATAGGTCGTACTGTGTCTAAAACCGCTCAAAATAAAATGTGACAGAAATTTTGGAGAAAAAGACCAACATTTAGTAACTATTGTTCTAACTACTAATAAATATCTTACAAATTTTGTTTTTGACCTCATGATTATTAATTAATTGTCTTGATTACTTTTGCTGGATTTCCAACAGCAATACTGTTTTCCTGAATATCTTTTGTAACAACCGCCCCAGCGCCAATGATTACATTATCTCCTATCTTTATATCCCCAATTATAGTGACTGATGCTCCTAAGGTAACATTATCACCAATAAATGGTCTTTTGTTATCATTTAATTTATTCCCTAAAGTAGTGCAATGTCTAAAATTAAAATTTTTGCCAATGTGATCTGCATTTATAATTGTAGAATATGGATGCACAAGATTAAAATCAGCACCAATAATAGTGCTCTTAGAGATTATAAAACTACTAAAACCTGGCCTATACCATTCAATCATCAGTGATCTTATTGGTCCAATACGATGGTAGAATATTACCCTGAAATAAGGATTATTATGTAAAAAATATAGAAGACCAAAAATTGTATTTAATCTGACTGATAATTTCGTTCTTAAAACCCTAACATCACTCTCGATTAATTTTTTATTTCTTGAAAGAAAAAACAAAAGTAAATGTGGCACATAGACTATTGTAAATAGAATAGAACAGGATAATCGAAGAAGGTCTCGGTATTTCTTTTTATCCATCATAGTTACCTTGTTTTGTAAGCAGCATCAATCACAAACAGATTCTCTCTTTGATGCAAATGGTGCATTCTATTTAATCCCTTTTTGAAATTACCCAATGTTGTTATTATAGTCTCCTCTTCATATTCATCAATAGTCAGTTTGACAATTTTGTTGATATTAAGTCCAAAACCATAAACACCGTGCATACTTGCTTGAGATGGCCTATAGTTACTATTGTCATAATTAAATATCTCTCCTGCATTTCTTGCTTTTCTAGAGTCAATTATAACTGGGTTCTGGGTATGACTTTCCAAATTACTAAAATTTAAGTCGTCGAACCTGTATATGAATAATTCATCATTGTGAGAAGAATTTTTACCATATTTTTTATTAAAAAATAACCAATTTTGATTATTTTCATCTTTGTACACGGTTGCATCAACTATACTTTCGCCTTCAAAAGCTGTTGAATACAAGACCCATTCATCAGGGAAGTTTATACATTTATAAACTTCTAGTCTCTTTCTAGCAGATGTTTCCGGAATCATAAATATGTCACCGTCAAATTTAAAGACAAAGGGAAATGAAAGGTGGTAATCTAAATCTAATGCATCTTTAATATCAATTAATTCATCTCCCTGTATTTTTCCGCATGAAATTTTACCAACATTAGTCGTATAAGAAAAATTTTCAAAAAATATATACTTATCATTATTATGCTCCATAATGAACGGATCTGCCCAAAATTCATTCGTAGGCATTTTTACAGGATTCAAACGATACAATGTAGATTCTAAAAAACTACCTTTACCAATAAAAAGGGACCAACAATTATATCTGGTTCCAAATAAAATATAGTTCAATTTTTGCACTAATATTATGAAAATCTTCCGATAAAACATAAACAAATACTTTATTGTAGACACAAAATCAGGAGTAGTATATAATGGGTTATAATATGCTGGCGATTTTTTAGGCTCATAATTCATGCTTTTCAATTGTCCCAAATTTTTGAACAGTAAGGAAACTGATGATTCTAGAACTATATTTTGCGTTTTAAAAAATGACCAATGAGGATTATAATACGCCTTATCGATTACAAGTCCCCCATCTAATTCTGCAGTTAATTGCTGTAAGGTAACTCCAACTGAAGGTTGATTAAACAAAACCTCCCAAAACCCTGCCGGCATACCTCGATTAATCGAATTATCCCCATGATGGAAGGACCAAATTCCATAGGTAGACGAATTTAAAATCTCTCCTCTAATAATATTAAAGCCATTTCTTAAAATAACATCTAACTCATATGCCTTTACAGTGTTGGCATCGTTGTCAGAAAAAATATCCAAAAAACCTTTACTTTGAGGTTTTAAAAAAATAGAAGGAATAGCGTCAATATTTTTCAATAAATCATTTCTGTCAAATTCAATATGAGGCCTAAACAAAGACCTTTCTAATAGAACTTGTACCTTCAACAATAAAACACCCAAAATTGAGGTTTTCTTTATTAATCTATTCAACCTATTTTTAAGCGATTGTGGATTATCTATACCATCTCTGCCATCGCGAATTAATAACGCTAACTCTAAATCAGGGTTTGATACTATATTATTGATAATCATTATCTGATATGAAGCTAAACTATCAATGTCTTTTATTAAAATTCCTATTTTTATTTTACTCAAAATATCACGATTTACATTTAATATTAGCAATTACTAAAATGAGTCCAAAAGTAATTTCGTTTAGAATCTAACCTTTCTTTTCTATATTCTTTAGCCTTTTCGAAATTTTTGATTGCATAAAACTCTAATAAAGAGGTATTGTCTACTAATTTTAATATTTTGTTCTTAAGTGCATTATGATCATTTGATTTAAATACCACTTCGTTATTTATCAGCTCAGGTATACCGCCTGCATCAGACCCTATACTAGGACAACCCCTACTCATTGCCTCTATTAAAGTTCTGGGCAAACCCTCTGTCAGACTAGGTTGAAGATAAATATCCAAATCATCGAGCCAATTGAAAAGTTTTTCTCGTTCTCCTATAATCCCTTGAAACTTAATCTTCTCACCTATATCTAGTTCAATAGCTAGTTTTTTATAGATATCAACATATGCACCTTCCCCTAAAATTCTGTACTCGAAATCAAAAGAACACGCGCTTAACGCCTTTATAGCAAGGTGAATACCCTTATAGTTTGTGGCTAAGCTTCCTATTGACCCGAATACTTTGATTTTATTTTTTCTATTTATTTTTTTAATTCTTCTTTTCAATAATTCATCATCAAAGTCCAATAGTTCCACATTGGATACATTTGTGACCTTCGCATTCGTATTTGACGGATATCGTCCTTGTAAAAACTTTTCTGTTACATATAGTGTATAAAATGAGCTCTTGACTATACTTTTCATTTTAAAATATGCGTAAAATGAATAGCTTTTAGCAATTAACGAGCTATGATAAAAGTGTGCTTCCCATGTACATCCTACAACTTCAAGTCCGAATTTCACGTGGTTTTTAACTGCTAATTCCGCAGCAACATAACCTAACTGACTTGGCATTCTAATAATTAATGTATTATGCTTCAACAATATATTTTTTACTTGATTTTTTACACTCCTTCTTTCACCAAAAAACGATTTTAAACTTGATATACTCTTCATAAACTCAAATCTAATATTATCTCTTGAACATAGTCCTACTCCATCTATATGAGAGACATCTTTAACCCTAGCTATAATAGTTATTTTACCAAAGACACTTGTATATCGATTTAAAGTCTCAAGTGAAAACTTATTGGAATAGATATTACCATTATACCTGCAAAACACATGATCCGTTACAAATACCATAATTACTTTAATTCGTTATAAAAATCTAAGAATCTATCTTCAGAATTATATTTTGACAGTGCAAATTGCTGTGCCTCAAAAAACAGTGATTTTGAATTTTTCTGAATAAACTCAGTTAAACAAATTTCCGCTTTATGGATATCATCTACCGGGACTAGATATTTATAATATCTTTCTGGTATACTCTCTTTGACTGTACCAATATCACTAGCTACAAAAGGTAAACCGCTCACCATTGCCTCTATTAATGCATTAGGCTGCCCTTCAGCTATAGAAGGGAAATAGAACGCGTCCATAATTCGCAATATATCTGGTATATCTGATCTTTCATCACTTAGAATTATCCTGTCATGAAGTTTGACATTAGATAGACCCTCTTTAACACCTCTACCAATTATTAAGAAATATACGTTATGATGTTTATTGAGAATATTGTTTGCTACATTCACAACTGCTTCATGGTTTTTATGAGGATGATATCTACCAATGTGACCTATAAGAAACGCTTCTGAAGGTATATTCAAAGATTTTCTTAGTTGTTCAGTGTTACGGGTATTATTAAATTTAGCTAATTCTAAACCATTCCTAATGACTATAAATTTATTATTCTCTGTGTTAATTTTCTCTGGATAAAAAAAATTGAGAGCTTCATCTGAATTCGACAAAATTTTGGTCGAACTATAAAATAATAATTTACATAGTAGACTATTATAGTATAAACGAAACTTATCTTCTTTAAAAAGATTCGTCGATTTCCTATAGAAAACAATTCTTTTTTCAACTCCAATCCACTTAGAAATAAATAGAGTTATTCCGGCAAAATTACCTGTAAAATCAGAGATCACATCAAATCTTTCTTCTTGCAAAAAGCAATAAAATTTCATCCAGCTAATACTTGGTAAATTATTTAATTTCATTTTAACCAACCTAATTCCTAACTCTGAATACTTTTTTTCTAAAGAACCTGTAACTCCTCTTTTACATAGAACTACCGGCTCTATATTTTTGTCCTTTATAAATTCTAAAAATCGCAGCAAATAATTTTCAGTACCACCCAATTCAAGGCTAACAACAACAAATAATATTTTTCTCATGTGAAAGTCAATGATTATCGCTACTCCTCAATTGAGTTTTGAATGCACTTAGAAATGTAATAAAAATGAAGATGAACACAATTTTTTCCAATTGCATTAACATAGCTGATCTAGGAATATAAATTGAAACTGAAAAGAAAATAATAAAAAATAATCCATAGATGTTTAAATTCCTATTATTATAAAATTGATTCTCCGCTTTTTTAATGAAAAATCCGAAATAACCCATAACAAATACAGTCCCATAAAAACCAAAATCTAAATACAAATCCGCTATTATGGAAGTTCCATTTCCGTATGTAACATTACCTCCCTGAATATGATGAGAAATGAGAGAACTGGAACTACTAAAGATTTGAGGATCAAGATCTGCCAAATAGAGATAGAACCCACTAAGAAATGGAATGGTGCTTAGTAAATACATTTTTTGAAAATGGAGGAATGGCGTGTCATTATATTTCTTATAATCTATGGCAGCTGGGAGACATCTACCACTTTTTGCTAATTCATACATCCCTCCTTCAGCAAGTCCCTTAGAAGGTTTAGCATAACTTGTAAACACCGTTGAAATTCTACTAACGTAAGAGGGATCTTCATATCTTAATTGTCTCACAGATCCAATAAAAGACAATAGTAAAACACCGATTAATCCAATAAAGAAAGCCCTTAATATTGGGAGATTATTTTCACGCATGTAAAAAAGAAGAAATATAAGTCCTATAACAATAAGCGGCCCTCTATCACCAATAAAAAGAGACAACAAAATATAAGATATTATAATAACTTTAGTTGGAGAAGGAAGCTTACCAAAATAAGATGCTTTTTGTAATCTAAAAATTAAATTGGTAGTAAACAAGACCTGAAATAAACGATGCACATGTCCTCTTCCTGGGGAAGCATTTTCGGGTGTATACTCTCCTAATATCATATCACCACTCATTAAAATATAAAGAAAGAGCGAAGCACCTGTTAAATATTCAATCTTATCCAAGTTAAATCTAGGTAAGCTTTTTAGATTAGATGAATACTTAAATTTCGGTATATATTCATACAACATATTACCTAATACAAAAGCCATCAGACATAGTTTTGTTAAAATAATTGACGTTTCCTTTATTTCATCATTCACGAAAAAAAAATTCACTAGGCCTTTTCTATCTAAGTCCAAAAAATTTATAAAGATGTCAATCTGAAAGAAAACCACCCAATAACTGATTTGAAACAAAAAGGAAAATGACAATTTTCTTATTCTATAACATCTATATGCTTCCTTTAGAAACAGAATAAACAAAAGAAAATACATATCTATTTCTTCATTGAAATTAACAAAGTCAGAAAATTAAAAACAATTAATGTTAATGCCATTACTACAATATAGTTTAATAAGGGCATAGATAATTTAATTGCTAAATAAAATAAATAAATCCTAATCACTGTCAGCAAGACATCTAGATAAAGTAAAACTAAATTCTTGCCTGTCAATAGCATTTTATCTCTAAATATCGATGCCATGGAATTCGACACCACCATAGGGAACAAATAATAAAAAAACCTGTATGAATCTGACCATGAACTGTCTATTAGAGTCATTAATCGAGCTTCAAACAAAAATAATGACCCTAAACCAACTATAGCAACTAATATGTAAACTAATGTTATTTTAACAAAATCAAAAGGTTGAAAACTTTCTATATCTTTACTTAATTTGACAAAAACAACCGACCTGATTGCTTTTGTAACAACTGCCATTGGTGATTGAATCATTTTATTTGCAAAATAATATTGACCTGTTTCAACTGCCCCTACATAATTTTTCACATATATTATGGGCAATTGTGCCGAAACCCGATTTAGTATATCTTGAATTGATTTTATTAAGATAAAATCTCTATTATACAGTAATTTTATGTTTAATTCGTTCAAATTAAAACTTGGGAAAATTTTCAGCCATAAAATAAAACTAAGAAAATATAGAATTTCAGTAATTAATGTAACAACTAGCATCGTAGTATATGATTGCTGAAAATAAACAGCAGAAATTAACAGAATAGAAACAGTAGTTTTTTTAAAAATTGTCATTAACGAAATTGATCTATACTTTTCAACCCTAAAAAGGTTCGATATTAATAGTTCGTTAACCATAATAAAAAACAATAACGGAACAGATATAATGACGTGAAGTCTCAAGTCTAGTAAATAATTAAACACGAGGAACAGTGTTGAAATCAACAAGCTTGATATAACACCCCCTGTAAATATATTTACTGCATTTTCCTCATCAGATGCTATCAATAATTTTTGCAAATTAAAAAGAGATACAAATCCTATTGTTTGAACTATAGCATAGATATATCCATAATCCCCAAAAATTTCTGGTCCAACTGTTTTTGCTATAACAGGAAACAACAGAAAATGCAACAGTAAGGCAACGCCATTTCCAAATGCAATAATTGATATTTTATTTAACAATTTAGCTACTAGTTTTTTGGTTAAATGGTATTTTCAAAAAGCCTTTAATAAAATATATCGGAAACGTAAAAATAAGCGACCTCTCTTCACTCCAATACGACTTACTCAATTTAAATGCTTTAAATATTTCAGAAATTCGAAGGAACATTTTATTCGTAAAACGCTCATCATCTTTATATCTACCTGATTGGTAGAAACACTTATTTGAATTTCGAGTGACAAAATCTAAATCCGAGCCATACTGTATCAAAATTATCTTTTTCTTGGAAAAAATATCATTGTGTGCATTCAGATGCATCAGATATTTTTCAATGTAATTATTTTCCCACTCTTCTAATCTGAAATCGAACTTATATTGTTTTGGATTTTCAGATATAAAATTAAAAACTTGTTGACCTAAATAATCTAATTGTAATTTATTAGCTTGATTTTCAGTTTTAACAAATTCTTTATGAAAAACATTTTTCACTTTATCATAATCTTCTTTTTCATAAATTTTCTCAGGACTAACATTATCATTTTTACTTATATCAAATAACTCACCAGATTGATTATCATGATCATAAACATATTTATGTTTATCACTCCTAATAGCCGTTAATCTTCCTGGCTGACCTTGCCATCTTGCATCAGTCCTTATAAAACGTTGGTCTGACAAATTTGAATTATTTACATAACCTAATAGAGAACGGCCATGAAGTTTAATTTGGTACTCCGGTTTGACTTCTAAACCTAATAATTCAATTAAAGTTGGAAAGAGGTCTAGTGTGGATATTAATTCATCCACTTTTAAACCTTTGGTACAATTTGGGTATTTTAATAAAAAAGGAATCATAATATTATCATCTGTCATAAACACATCATGAGTCATTTTTTTTGAAGCTAAATACTCAGGAGTTATATCGGTATTAGGATTTGGATATCCGTGGTCACTTGATAATAAAAAAACTGTATTGTCTTCTTGATAACCATAATCCTCAAATAATTTAATTGTATCACTGACTATATTGGATATATCTTTATCTTTTCTGCAATTATAATCAACAAACCAAAAAGATGGATTTTTAATATCCTCTTGAGCTAGTTGTTTAAGAGACTCCTTCAGTGTTTTAAAAATCATTCTATTATTAAACCAATCTATATGCTTATATTTTTTTGGCCAGTATTTTTTAGGAAGAGGGTCAAATTGCTTTAATTTTAATCTAACTTCTGGATGCATAATCACAGCTCTATCTGTCTCGTATCCGTTTTTCTTTAATAATTTATTAAACGTGAAAAAAAAATCAGTATTAAATTGGAAATCTCTATAATTTTGAGCCAAGAAATAAGCTGGAATTCCAGTAAGGGATGCACTTAATGACATTAAAGTACTAGGTGCACTAGTAACACAATTTTTAAATTCGACAGCCGATTCTGCAAATTCATCCATAAAGTCTAATCTGCTTCGATCATCTCCATTTGTATGGTGCCTTCTTACAGAATCTACCATAATCCAAACGAAATTATATTTTTTTTTCATCCTTTACTTTAACTTGATGTTTGTACTATCAAACAATGCATTAGATATAGACAATTGTTTGAGATCCATAACTCTCGTATTAGTTAAAAAATCCATATCAAACTCGGTAAACTCGTTTGTCAGCTTATTGGGGATTGGTAAAACTCTAAAACCAAGAGGTTTTTTCAATTTACTTGCCGTGGAAGCAATATCTAGAACTATAGAAGCTAACTCTTCAACTAATAAGTTTCCAGCAACTGGAACCATATCTAAACCACATCCGCATAATGTTGAATAGCCTATTATTTTATCTATTGATAATAACTTTTTATTATTCGATTTACACATTAAATGATCCTCCAACAACGAATACATAACTCCATTAAATCCTGCAGATTTAGCATTATTTTGTATCGTTAGAGATTTAATAATGCCTGTAAGATAGGATGTGAAGAACAATGTCCCATTAGATCCAATGTCATCCACTCCAAGAAGATGTAAAATTTCAACTACACTTATTTCGTCTTCTGGAAAGGGTGCTAAAGATAAATCTTGCCCACCATAATTTACATCTATTTCGTTACTAATTTCATTACTAATTTTATCTAAGAAGACTACAAATGGAGACAAATCATTAAAAATAATTGTCTTAAGCTGGTCTAGATCCGATATAGATTTTGTGTTAGACTTAATACAGTCTATAAACCTTTCAGTAATTTCAACTGCTAATGAAAAGTTCAAATCTTTTTCAGCATATGAAAAAGGGAAAAATGGCGTGTTATTAGATGGATTTAATGAGACACCAACTCTAAAATTATCATATCCATTAAAACTTAATTTAGAAATATCAAGAATTGTTTTAGATGCAGTTAATGCTGCAAATGGATTCACATTTTCTCCATCACCTACAATAAAATTTATAAATGAATTAGAATATCTTTTTATGATTTCATATCCTAACTTACCAATGTTTATGACATTTTTCTCATCTTGGTTTAGAAGATCAAAAGAGACATTGAACCAACGAATACCAATTTTGGTTGAAAACTCGTTAAGAATTTTTATTTTGTTTAAGAACACGTGTTGGTCTAATCTCTCTTTTGGAGATATTTTAAGAGTATTAAGTCTTAATGTTCTTAAGAAAACCTTTTCATCAGTAAACTTTTGCTTTATATATAAGAGATCTTTCTCAACTCTTTGTTGATATTCTATTTTAGAAATTTTTTCAATATCTATTGTGTAGGTTATGCTTCTTAACCCTAAAAGATTAAAATTATTCATACTTTAATTTTTTTTCAAAAAATTAATATAATCTTCAGGTGTATTAATCTCAGTTATTACATCATTATCTACTGTTAACGCTGATATTTTATTACCCTCAAATGGAAGACTTTCCCCTGCATAACTATTAGGGTTTTCAATACCATTTTTCTTCCATACTCTTAATATATCTGGATCTGAAATTTTAAATACACCTAATATTTCCGGATCATTTTTATACGATCTCCCTCTATAAACATTAATTATACTTGAATTACCTGTATCTAACTTTACATTTAAAGAACTTAATCTTCTACTTTCTGAATTTTTAATTAATGCATAATTATCATTTTCTAATAAAATTTTTGCTTTATCTATATCTATTAAAAAATCACTATATATAACGTAACAAGGCTCACTAGATAAAGCCAGTGACAAGCTATATCCGCTTCCAGTTGTTTGCCACTTTTTATTATATATGTAATCGTAATTAGGGTAAGCATTCATTATCTCTAATGATTTATATCCTACAACTATTTCGACTTTGTCAACCTCAAAAAAGTTTTTATATAATTCTATTATTGTTTTTTCATATTTAGGATACTTAATAAGTAACTTATTAAACCCATCTAACTCAAAAGAGTCTCCAGCTGCTAGTATTATTAATTTCATTCTTTCAATTTGGTTATTTTTATTTTACAGTTTGGAACAGAAAACGGGAATATATGCTTTACAGTTTTATTTGGATATATATCGTTTTTGTTTGCCCTTGATATTACAGTTTTAACATCAACAAACTCCTCTTTACGGAGAGACCATAGATCAACATCATTGTACTTTGTGAAAACAACAGGAATATTGTTTAATTTCATTTTTTTAGCAACATTAAACCTGTGATGTCCATCTAAAATTAATAAATTGTCTTTTTCAACAACAATAGGTTTTGTCCAAAAATCATTCTTGGAAATATCTATAAATAGCATGTCAGCCCTTTCCTGAATAATGTCTTCGATTGGCTTGAGGAGGTTAATCGAGATTAAATCAATTTTGACCGTATTCTGGTTTTCCTTTAATTTATTGATAAAAAGCTTATATTCTTTTTCATTATTAACACTCTCAATTACACTACCGCTTAAATCAAAACTTAGACATGGCAAATTATTCAAGTTTTCAATCCACGGAATAAGATAATATTGTGCTAAGGTTTTTTTAACATATGAATTTACTAATTCTTTGTAAGGATATATTTCTTTAGATCCAATCGTTTGAATTCCTAATAATTTTTTATAATCTTTTAACCAATTTTCATACTTAGGAACAATTCTAATATCTGTAATGTTAGATTCACTATCATCCTTTAAAACACCTCCATATTGAAATTCGTTAAACCTGCCTTTAGTAAACCAAATTGAATTATCTTTCTCTGACTCAATCATTATTTTCTTCAAAGCAATTTCATCAATATAAGTATCTGCCTCAAAAATCACTATAGGTTCTTCATTTGATAGATTATCTAACGCTAATTTCATAGAGTAAATGTTAGTATCCTGAAGAAACTTGTCATTGAATACAATTTCAATATTCATTTGAAACTTTTCAACAACTTCCTCTATTAACCCAGATAAATAGCCTGTAACCACAACTACTTTAGATAATTGATATTCATTAAGTTGATGTAATAAATGTGTCAAAAAGGAATCATTATCATTTATGGGCAAAAGGCTTTTGTGATTATTGGAAGTCATCTTACCCATTCTACTCCCACTTCCTGCTGCCAATATTACTACTTGCATTATTTTATATTTTTATAGATCGCTATTCTTAATTTAGTTTCCTTTCTAACATTCAAATTTGTTTCTTCAGGATACATATCTTCGTCGAAACATTTTTCAAACTGATATTTTTTTATAAAAACATCATCGTACTCTTGTCTTGTTCTATATAAAGCACTATAATCAAGTTTCAAATTTTCACTTTTTTTACTATCCAATAAAAACTTTTGGCTTATTCCATATGCATCTCTATGAATAAATATTCCATTTGGTTTCAAGTAATTTTTTACTTTATTCATTAATAATATTAGGTATTCATCGTCAAGATAAAGTGTTACACCGGAAATAAAAATCACGTCAAAAGAATTCTCCTTTGTATCAAAATCAACTACATCCGCATGAATAATTTCTATATTTATATTATCGATTTTTTGTTTAGCCAATTCAATAAATTTTTCTTCTCTTTCAACTAATGTTACCTTATTCACATGTTCAGAAAAATACTCAGACCATAAACCAACTCCGCCACCAAGATCCGCTAAATTCCATTTTGGATTATATTTGAGAATTGACTCAAGTCTTTTCTTTTCATAAATGAATTTTTCTTTAGACTTTTCAGCATCAGCTTCTAGATTCATTAATGAGTTTAATGTTAAATCTTCTCTTTTGCTATATTGGTTCCAAAAATCATTCGAATTGCCATGTATCTTTTTATTCATTGTTCTTTCGTATTTTATAATCCAGCTGTTTTTAAATCATTTTGTATAATGTTTTTTACATCATACAAAACTGATTTATTGTTTAACAACGTATTAAATTTTAATTTAAGAAATTCATTATGAGCCACAGTTAAAACAATTGCATCATATTGTTCATTAGGTAATATCTTATTAGTAGTTAATCCGTATTCGTACATTACTTCTTCTTCATCAGCCCAAGGATCATAAATCGTTAAATTAGGTCCGTAATCTTTTAAGGCATTCACAAGGTCTACTACTTTGGTGTTTCGAACATCTGGACAGTTTTCTTTGAATGTGATTCCTAAAATCAAAACTTTTGAATCATTGACTTGAATATTTTTCTTAATCATACATTTCACAACCTGCGAAGCAACATAATCTCCCATTCCATCATTTAATCTTCGTCCTGCTAAAATTATTTCAGGATGGTAACCATACTCTTGTGCTTTTTGAGCTAAATAATACGGATCAACTCCAATACAATGACCTCCAACCAATCCTGGTTTAAAAGGTAAAAAATTCCATTTTGTCCCAGCAGCTTCCAACACATCGTGGGTATTGATATCTAAAAGGTTAAATATCTTGGCTAGTTCATTCACAAAAGCAATATTGATATCTCTTTGAGCATTCTCAATTACTTTGGAGGCTTCAGCAACCTTTATGGTTGGGGCCAAATGAGTCCCTGCTGTAATCACTGATTTGTATAGTTCATTCACCTTCTCTCCAATTTGAGGAGTTGATCCAGAAGTGACCTTTACTATCTTTTCTACTGTATGTTCTTTATCTCCTGGATTAATTCTTTCAGGAGAATAACCGACAAAGAAATCTTTATTAAATTTCAAACCTGAAACTTTTTCTAATACAGGGACACAATCTTCTTCTGTAGCTCCAGGATACACGGTAGATTCATAAATTACGATATCTCCTTTTTTTAATACGGCACCTACTGTTTCACTTGCCTTCACTAGAGGTGATAAAATAGGTCTGTTATTTTTATCAACTGGTGTTGGAACTGTAATAATATAGTAATTACTGTCCTTAATTTTATCCAACTGATTGGTGCAAAACAGTCCTTTTGAATTAGAAGAATCACTAACCAATACAGATTGTAAAGTATTGCTATCCAACTCTAAGGTTGAATCCACGCCGGACATTAATTCAGATATTCTATCGATATTGATGTCAAAACCAACTACTGAATATTTAGTTGCAAATAACCTTGCTAACGGCAAACCAACATATCCTAAACCAATAATTGTTACTTTATCTTTTATCATATTTTTATAAATTTTCCCAATACCATTTTACAGCAAATTTTAATCCTTTTTGTAACGAAAACTGTGGATTATAACCTAATAATTCTTTTGCTTTATCAACACTTGCATGTGAGTGAGGAATATCACCTACTCTATTTGGTCCGTAAATAACTTCTACATTTGAAATTTTGGAATCAAACTCCGATAAATATTCTTTTAAGTATCCCATTAAATCATTCAAGGTATTCCGATCTCCATAGGCAACATTATAGACAGTATTAATGGCTTTCTCGTTGGTCGTCACAAGGCTTAATAAATTCGCTTGTATTACGTTATCAATGTATGTGAAATCTCTTGAGTAATTACCGTCTCCATTAATAACTGGAGATTCTCCAATCATTAATTGGTTTACAAATTTTGGAATTACCGCTGCATAGGCACCGTTTGGATCTTGTTTTCTACCGAAAACATTAAAATAGCGTAAGCCTATGGTTTCTAGACCATAGGTTTTTGAGAAGATATCTGCATATAACTCATTTACATATTTAGTAATGGCATAGGGCGATAACGGTTTGCCGATGATGTCCTCAACTTTTGGCATTGATTCTGAATCTCCATAAGTTGATGAACTCGCTGCGAACACGAATCTTTTGACTCCATTATCTCTGGAAGCTATCAACATATTTAAAAAACCACTAACATTAACATCATTGGATGTGATTGGATCTTTAATAGATCTTGGTACAGATCCTAATGCAGCTTGATGCAAAACATAATCAACACCCTTAGTAGCTTTTAAACAATCATCAAGTATTCTAATATCTCCCTCGATTAGAGTAAAATTGATGTTGTTTAGTATGTTTTCTAAATTTTGTCTTTTACCTGTGGCAAAATTATCTAGGCAGATAACTTTATTTCCATGATCAAGTAGCACCTCACACAAATTTGATCCAATAAAACCGGCACCCCCGGTAACTAAAATTTTTTTATTCGTTAAATTTATAATCATACAATAACTATTTATTTTTATTGAACCATTTTATAAAACACTGAATCCCAAACTCAATATCTGTACTTGGAGAATACTCGTAATCTTTAATTAATGGATTAACATCAGCGAATGTTTTAGGAACATCCCCTTGTTGCATGGGGTACATTTCTTTAATTGCTTTCTTACCCATAGCCTTTTCAATAGTGGCTATAAAGTCTTGTAAGCTTTCAGTTTTGTTATTCCCAATATTGTATATTTTATAATGTTCTCTTGAGTCAATATTTTTTTCAATGACCTTAGTTACTCCATTCACAATATCATCTATGTATGTGAAATCACGCTCCATTTGACCATTATTAAATACTTTAATAGGTTTATCACTAGAGATCGCTTCTGCAAATAGGTAATAAGCCATATCAGGTCTGCCCCATGGACCATAAACCGTAAAAAAACGTAATCCTGTAGTTTTAAAACCATATAAATGCCCATAAGTATGAGCCATCAATTCATTACTCTTTTTTGTGGCAGCGTATAAACTAATAGGATAGTCTACATTATCGGTTGTTTCAAATGGCACTTTTTTATTCTCTCCATAAACACTAGAACTACTGGCATAAACCAAATGCTTTACTTTATGGTTTCGACAACCTTCAAGAATGTTTAAAAACCCTGATATGTTACTATCAATGTAAGCTTTTGGATTTTCTATAGAATATCGAACCCCCGCTTGAGCTGCTAGATTACAAACTACTTCAAATTGTTCTTGCCTAAATAAATCATTAATACTTTCATCATCTACTAGATCTATCCTAGCAAAGCGTAAGTGTTTAAATTTTGTGCTTTGAACTTCATTTTTAAAGAGTATTGATTCAGCTTCGTTTAATCCTAATTCGTTTAATCGATCAAACTTAAGTTTAGGGTCATAATAATCATTGATGTTATCAATACCATATACTTCATGACCTTTGCTCACTAGTTTTAAACAAGTATGAAAACCAATGAATCCTGCAGCGCCAGTAACTAATATTTTCATTTACTTTTTTCCTATTTGATAATATTCAAATCCTTTTTCTTCTAAATTAAATGTATTATACTGATTTCTCCCATCGAAAATAACAGATGTTTTCAATTGTGTTTTCATCTCTTCAAAATCAGGCGAACGAAACTCTTTCCATTCTGTAAGTAACACTAATGCGTCTGAATTTTTTAAAACCTCATATTTTGATGTTACATATGTTATATTTTGAATTCCTTTTAAATAATGTTCTTTTGCTTCATCAATCGCCTTTGAATCATAGGCTTTTATTTGAGCTCCTCTGCTCACCAATTCTTTAATTACATAAATTGCCGGTGCTTCGCGCATGTCATCGGTTCCTGGCTTAAAAGCCAATCCCCAAATACCAAAAGTAAATCCGGTTAGGTCTTCTCCAAAACGAGTTA
>Ga0115566_10001843_pt1 | contig 17865 bp, 15 predicted proteins | sample COGITO_mtgs_1204_3_FD_87173 | JGI IMG/M metagenome (GOLD analysis project Ga0115566, IMG submission 87173) | Pelagic marine microbial communities from North Sea - COGITO_mtgs_120405 | ecosystem: Environmental > Aquatic > Marine > Epipelagic | place: Germany:Helgoland, sampling site Kabeltonne...
CCAGCTCATCATCCAGCTAATACCGTCGATGCACGCCGTTGCTTCGCGCGTTTTTCTGCCGGAATATGCCCAGTATCCAGACCTGGAATGTGCTTTTGCTGCAAAGCAGTTGCTCGAGCGCGGCGTCGAGACTATATACGCCAGTGACGAGCTTGTACGCCGAGCCCCGAATTATGAGTTTATGTTCTTCTATCCGAAGAACAACCATCCCGCGCATGGCTGCCAGGATGTCCTCACCGACCTCAGCTGCGCGCGTCTCAAGCAACGCTTCGGCACCTTGCCTAGCAACCTTGCTCCAGACAGATTCAGCATCGTTCGCGCCAGTGGTGTCTATGGCTCGAACTATCGGTATCCCGTGGGTGTCGACATTGGTACCAAGGCTCCCAACAAAGCCGTTTTAACGGAATCTGTGCGCTACGCGGGAGGGCAAGTCCCCTTTAACCCCAATTCCCAAATCCAAGTGCTCGGGAGCAGCTACATCCAAACCCCCACGCCAGGGGGCTCCTATTCCTCGCTACTGGCGATGAAAACGGCCGTCGCGCCCGACAATGTTCGAGTTAGCGGGCATGGTCCGAATACTACGATTCCGCTGCGTTTCTATTATCAGAAAGGACGGCCGCTAAAGGGCAAGAAGGTGTGCGTATTGCCGGTTTCAATCAACGTTGTGGCCAAGAGTCGCTGGGTAAACCTGCGCGATTTAGACGACATGCTTCGGCTGTTATCTGGAAAGCGCGATGTCTTTCGGGCCCCTAAGCTTCCCGCCTTCTCCTCAGCGATCCGGCCAGTCTTTCCCGACGAGCATCGGTCGAGTTGGCAGCAGTTCGTAGGCTCCCAGAAGGGGGCAGGCTATCTGATGTTTGCGGCACCAGACCAGGATTACCCGGTCACGAACTTCGGTGTCCCCGAGCGGCTTCGTGAATCACCGAGCGTCGTCTATCTCAAGGTTGCCACCGCACCGCGCCAAATAGGTAGCTTGGCCATCAACGGTGTTCGCAAACCACTGGAAATCACCAACTACGCCGTAGCCTGGCAGACCATAGTGGTGCCGATCGAGGCTGGCACCGAACACGTCGCAATATCCGCCAGGTTTAATAAGTCTCAGTCAGCTCTGGCTGTAGAACGAATCGCAATTTGCCAGTAGAGCTGTCACCGCGCGAGCGGTACACTTTTCCATTGCTTACTCTCAGTCAAAGTGCGCGCAGCGAAGGTGTAGATGAGAACGCGTTTGCCTCTAGCCTCCTTGGGGTTTGTGAGGAAGCGCCGAGCAAGATCGAAGCGAATCTGCGCACCAGATCCACGGCGCGCCATAAGGTCGATCGGCATGCCGAGTGTGGCAGCAATGTGTTCGCCAAATCCTGCATTACGGCAATGCATGTCCTCGCCATCTGAGAAAATGAGGCCGTGACTGTCCGCGAGCAGCAAAACTGGGCTGTCGTCGGCAAAGGGCTCAGGCGATATTTTCAGGATTTGGGCTTGGCTCTCCGGGAAAGGAAAGTCGGGTACTCGCTGGACAAGGTCCCCAGTGTAGGTTAGCAGCTCTGAGACACTGGCGAAGTTCGCAGTGCTAGTCGCCCACTCCTCGCTTGCGAACTCCGCAACAATTGCGTTGGCTGCCAGCTGCAACCCTCGCGGCGCCCAATGGCTGTCGCGCTCGCAGCTGACAGTGCCCAAGCTGGCATCCTCTTTGCGGGCGGCAAGAAAGGCATCAGTGACATCAAGTACCTTGACCCTGCTCTTGCGAAGAGCCGCGTAGAACTCCTGAAGAGTCGTGTCGAGACGAACTGGAGCACCGGCCTCGGTGGCGACAGTCTCGCTGAAGAGCTTGTCAGGGTAGATAACCGCACGCGGCGGGGCGGGCGCAAATATGAGGTCGATGCCAAGTGCGAGCAGCTTCGCATTCAAATCGATAATGGCTTGCAGCGGATCGACATCTTCAGACTCCGCAGACTCCCCCCAGAATGGATCATGTGCCAGAAAACGCAGCTCAGATCTCAGGAAAAGCCACTTGTCCTGGCCGACGATGACCGGGGCATCGCCGGTAGCAGCAAGCCTGGCGAAGGCGTCCTTGGCAGTCGTAGGCGTGATTGCGGCGATAAGCGGCTGCGGTGGCGGAGCAGGCGGCAGGTCGATGTGCTTCCAATCTCCGAAGACAAGTTCCCGCTCGGCGAACTGCCAGATCACAACCTTGGTGGAAGCAAGGCGATGCGGATTGCCATGGAGCGCATCGGCGAGGAGTTGCCTCGATGCGTATGCACCATCGTCATTCCGCGTCAGCCGGTCGATCCGCCGCCCACAGGCTAGAGAGATATGCTCCGCCAGGCCGGCGGCTTTTCCCCAGCCCATCTCGGCCATACTGTAGATGTTGCTAAAACTGTCGCCGAGTAATAGGACATCTGACTCTGGGTCTGAACGCCAATCGACTACGCTGCGGATGTGCGCGGACTCCGAACAGTCAGAAAGGCCAAGCATGATGGCGATATCGCCGGGCTGAGTGACCGTCTCCTCGCGTGTAATGAAGTCTACAGAGCTCGCAGTCCCAAGCAGGTCGCCCAGACCTTCTGCGACCGCGTGCATGGCCTGGGGAGTCCAGTGGGTGTCAGTGGCGAGGTACTGAGCATCGGAAGACGCACGTGCTTTCAACAGCCCCGCTGGGTCGTATACCTGAATACCAGCGGCTGCGAGATCCGCAATGAGTACTTGGAAGCCGCGATTGCGTAGCGGGGCAATTTTCGTCCCACCAGCGAGTTGATCAGGGTGGATGCTTGGCTTGACTGGTGTAGGCAGGAGAATGAGTTCTATTCCGCGGACGGCAAGTTGATCGCGGAAGTGAATAATGGCATCGCGCGGCGCATGCCCAAAAGCCGGGCCAGTAAGTGCCCGCACATCCGGCCCATAGAAAAGCCAGCCATCGCGTCCCACATAGGCCTTTTCGTTCCCTGCGCCGAGTCCTGCAAGTACACGCTGCACTGGGGCTCGGAGGCGCGTGGCAAAAAGTGATTCATCATCAATCTTTTGCTCGTAGAGCCCGATGCGTTTCTGGATTTCAGCGTTAAGAGCAAGAAGACTCTTGCCCTGGAAGCGGTTACGATAGCTTGGCTGCGCTCCGAAGTAGGCGGGCATGGTGAGCAAGTGTTTCGCCTCAACCACCGAGCTATTCGTGCTCGCGTGCGTGGATGTGGCTTCTGCCCACGGACGAACCGTCACGTGGATGGACGCGCCTGGCTGGATCGCCGCGATGGGGAGAATGTCCCGCGACTGCATCGCGAGCACCGAGACCCGAAGCTCGGCCAAATCCAGACCGTCAATGTCCGTAAGGTGCAGTTGCATCAGGAAGTCCTTGTAGACCCCATCGCGATTGGGTGGAGCCGAAACGGCTGTCACTGTCGCCGTGATCGGAGTACCTATAATCCTCAGTTCACTGCCTTGACCATCAGCGTGCATTCCCCCTTGCCAATACTGCAAGGCGGGTACGATAAGGATGAAGGCGATGAACACGACAATGAGCGTGAGTTGCACGCCAGGGGCAAAGTCAGTATGGCCCACTTCCGCTTGTGCTTGCTCTTCGCGGACAGGTCGTGGTGTGACGCGTGCGTTCATTAGAAGATGAAATAGATGAAGGGGTGAAAGCTAGTGGCGCCTAGAAGTGCAATGGCGAGAACGAAGAGTACGACGATGGCAATGGTCTTGGGCCAGGTGAGCTGGCGTGTGTAGTCCCACGTCTGCGGCGCCCCCCAGATGATGATCGCGGCGAGAATCAGGGTGCCAAGATGATAAAGACTATAGATCTGCCCGGGGACCATATCGGCAGCTGGGTGATCACCACTCTGCGCAAACATCGCCCCGAGATAGTTCACTGCCTCTGGCAAGCTAGCCGCCCGAAAGAAAACCCAAGCGATACAGACCACAAAAAAGGTCATGGCTACCGCGATGGGCCGTGGCAGGCGGGCGTAGAGCGCCTTCTTGCCCATCAGGCGCTCTAGCGCCAGCATCCCGCCGTGAATACCTCCCCAGATTGCAAAATTCCAGGCAGCGCCATGCCAGAGTCCGCCCAGCAGCATGACTAGAGCCAGATTAACGTAAGTTCGCCCTGCCCCCATGCGATTGCCGCCGAGCGGGATGTAGAGGTAATCGCGCAGCCACGTGGAAAGCGACAAGTGCCAACGCTGCCAGAACTCCGTGATCGTGCAGGCCCGATACGGAGAGGCGAAGTTCTTGGGAAAGACAAATCCAAACATCAAGCCAAGCCCGATGGCCATGTCACTGTAAGCGCTGAAGTCGAAGTAGATCTGAAAAGCATAGGCGACGATCCCGGCCCACGCCTCCAGCGCATGGAGATCAGCGGCAGCAAAACACTCATCCGCGACTTTTCCACAAGGGTCCGCGAGCAGGACCTTCTTACTCATGCCCAGCATGAAGAATGCGACGCCTCTTGCGAACTTTGCAGCCGTGTGCTGTCGCTCCAGTAGTTGCTCAGCCACCTCCTGGAAGCGGATGATGGGCCCGGCCACGAGCTGAGGAAACATCGACACGTAGCACGCAAAATCGAGAGGATTGCGGATGGCCTGCGCTTCGCCGCGATAGACGTCGATGCTGTAGCTCATGCTTTGAAAGGTGTAGAAGCTGATTCCCAGCGGCAGAGTGATGCGAAGAAAGTTTTGATAGCTAGCCGCCTCGACCCCATGCCATCCATCAAGAAATTCCAGCTTTCCATGCCGAAATTGAAGTACTTGAAAAATCCGAGTAGGCCCAAGTTTGTCAAGATCGAGATGGTTAGCGCGATGCGTGCTCCTTTGGCACGACGGCTGATGACTAACCCGCAGATATAGTCGATTGCTGTGCTGAAGAGCATAAGCAGGATGAACGCCGGGTTGCTCCAGCCATAAAAGAAGTAGCTGGCCAAAGTCAGCAGCACGTGCGCAGAAGTCCTGCCGCCAAGTCGCAGGGCGAGGAAGTAGAGCCCAAGAACAGCGGGCAGAAAGTAGAAAATGAAGACGGACGAGCTGAAAACCATAGGAGCCAAACTGTACGGGCACCCGCGCCTTATTTCGCCCCCATCCGAGCGGAACCAAATTCTTGCTTGAGTCATTCCGGCGCTATCTGCTGTGAGCGGGAAATGCGTGAATTGCTGACTTTGCACAGATAGAATCCGGTCGTGGCAAAGTGACAAACGTACCGGCAGGCCTACAGTTTGGGATTTTTCTGACAGCCCACCGTTTGGAGTTTGTGAATGAGCGCCCGCACCGCCTCCGTTCTATCCGTGAACAATGACCTACCCATTCGTACCGACGAAGCCGTGCACGGCGGCAAGGTACGCGCCGTATACTGGCTGACCGCTGCGGACAGCGCACGCCTGATCGCAACCAACAACTACGACGTGGCCGCTGGCTCCCAGCTGGCTGTGATGGTGATCAGTGACCGTATCTCAGCGTTCGACTGCATTTGGCACGGCGAAGGCGGAATGGGAGGCGTGCCCGGAAAAGGCGCCGCGCTCAACACTGTCTCCCGCCATTGGTTTGATGCGTTCTCCGCAAACGGCCTGGCCGGACACCATATTCTTGACGTGCCGCATCCGCTGGTTTGGATCGTGCAGCGCACCCAGCCGATCATGGTTGAAGCAATTGCCCGTCAGTACATCACCGGCAGCATGTGGCGCGCCTACGCACGAGGGGAACGCACCGTCTGCGGTATCGAGCTTCCCGAGGGCCTGCAGCAGGACCAGCGTCTTCCGGAGTTGCTGATCACGCCGTCGACCAAAGGGATTCTCAACGGGCTAATCGACGTCCCGCCCGTGGATGACGTCAACATCTCGCGCGCGAACATCGAGCAAAACCTTGCAGCATTCCGCTTCAAAAGCGTGGCCGACATTGATCGCTACGAGACCCTATTGAAGGAGGGCTTCGAGCTCATCGACAAGGCGCTGGACGGAATCGGGCAGATCTTTGTCGATACCAAGTTCGAGTTCGGCTATGCCACGAACGCGGCCGGAGAAGAGCGGATGATCTACATGGATGAAGTCGGGACACCGGATTCATCACGCCTCTGGGACAAGGCCGCGCATGCAGACGGCAAAGTGGTGGAGAACTCTAAGGAAGAGTTCCGCAAGCTGCTGTTGTCCACGCTGCCTGATCCAGATGTCCTGCTGGACAAGAGCCGGATGGCAGAGCGCAAGCAGGTCGCAGATTCGACAGACCTTCCGCTCGAAGTCATGCAGCAAATCTCCGACACCTATACCGGAATTGCCGCGCAGATCACCGGCGCCGAGGTGATTGCGCCCGAAAACCCGCGCGAAGAGATTCTGGAAGCGCTGAACGGCTATGGCTTGGTTCGGTGAGTACCCCCGCGGTCGGGATCCTTGGCGGCACCAGTCTACTGGGCAGCACCTTGTTCGAGGGGGCTGAACCACGGAATGTGGTTACGCCCCACGGCGCCGTCACTGTTCGCCTGACCGCTGATGTTGCCTTTGTGCAACGTCATGGGGAGGCGCCGTTTGTGCCCCCGCACAGGATCAATCACCATGCGAACATCGCAGCATTCAAGAAACTGGGCATCCAGAACATTGCAGCGGTGAATTCCACAGGCTCGCTACGCGAAGATTGGCCCCCGGGTACTCGTGTAGTTCCGGTCGACTACTTCAACCTGTTCAATCCTCCCACCTATTTCGATGAAGCCATGACCTTCACAGTCCCAGGGCTGGACGCAGGGATGCGTGAGGCCCTGCTGGACGCTGCTCGGGCACTCGGTCACGAAGTGTACGATGGCGGCGTCTACACGCAGGTGCAGGGGCCGATTCTCGAAACGCCGGCCGAGATTCGATTTCTGGCGACAGTCGGCGATCTGGTCGGGATGACCATGGCGCATGAGGCCATTCTTGCCCGCGAGCTAGCCCTGAACTATGCCACACTTTGCTTGATCGATAACTATGCAAACGGCATTGCGGACACCGCACTGGCGCTTTCGCACATCGATGAAGCCCGCGCGGAGAATCTCGCCGTCGCCGAAAGTATTCTGAAGGAAGTAATCCAGCAATTCCCGGCAGGAGCTTAGTCTAATCATGTCTATCCTGATCCAGAATGTCCTCTTGGCAGATCAGAGCACCGATCTGCTGATCGAGGGCAATCGCATCGCCCGTATCGCGCCGGAGATTCCCGAGCCTTCAGGCGCGACCCTCATCGACGGTTCGCATCAGGCGATCCTGCCCGGCCTCCATAACGGTCACACCCACGCCGCCATGGTCTTGTTACGCGGCTATGCCGACGACATGCCGCTCCACCAATGGCTGACCGAGAAGATCTGGCCCATCGAGGCCAAGATGACCGAAGAGTCCGTGTACTGGGGGACCAAACTCGCCTGTGTGGAAATGATCCGCACGGGCACGACCTTCTTCAATGACATGTACTGGCATCGCCAGGGCTCGGTCCGCGCGGTAACCGAGATGGGCCTGCACGCCTCGTTGGCTGGCGTGGTGATCGACCTTTTCGACAAAGCCAAGGCTCGTGAGCAGCGCGCAGAAGTCGAGAATGCATTCGCCGTCGCCCAGGAGAATTCCTGCGATAGAATCCAATTCACGCTTGGGCCGCATGCGATCTACACCGTGAGCGAAGCGAGCCTGCGCTGGATTGCGGAGTTCGCAACTCAACATGACCTGCTGATTCATACGCACCTATCGGAAACGCAGAAAGAAGTCGATGACTGCCTGGCGCAGCATGGCGTTCGCCCCGTGGAATACCTCGAACGCATCGGTTTTCTGGGGTCTAGGGTCAGTTTTGGGCACGGCATCTGGCTGGACGAGAGAGAGCGGGCAATCCTGGGTGAGCGCGGCTGTGCAATCGTGACCAACCCTTGCGCGAACATGAAGCTTGGCAGCGGGATGTTCGCGTTTGCGGACACCGCAAAGGCTGGCATCCCGATCGGACTTGGGACGGACGGCACCAGTTCAAACAACAATCTTGACCTGTTTGAAGAGATGAAGTTTGCCGCCTTACTGGAGAAGGTCCGTACCATGGATCCGACTGCTGTACCTGCGGCTGAAATCCTGCGGACCGCCACTGCGGAGAACGCCAAGATCTTCCGTCTCGACTCCGGTGTGGTGGAAGAAGGAGCGCTGGCTGACCTGATCCTAGTCAACCTAAGGGCACTGGCCTACGCGCCGGGACACAACTTTGTCTCTGACGCCGTCTACAGCGGGACTGGATACCATGTGAATACGACGATCTGCGACGGAAAAATCTTGATGCGCGATCGCGAAATTCCTGGAGAAGAAGAGATTCGCGTTAAAGCGATTGAATGCAGCGGATTTCTTACTGCCTGAAGCCCACTTTTAAGCTACCATTATTACAGGATGCCTTTGCGGATTCTGCCGCAGACTCCACGTTCTTATGCTTTTTACAGCCATGAGATTCACGCGAACTTTGCGGAGGTTTTAGATGACCAGAATCGGAATTGTACGCGATCAACAAGTAGGCGAGCGACGGGTGGCAATGACACCACCTATTGCCGCGAAACTCACAAAACTTGGGGCCAAGGTTACGGTTGAGGCAGGGCTGGGGAAGGATCTCGGCTGGCAGGACGAAGCCTACCGCGAAATCGGCTGCGAGATCTGCGACGATCGCAGTAAACTTTTAGGCGATGCAGAGATCGTGCTACGGCTCCATCCGCCCACGGTCGAAGACGTGCAGGCGCTCAGTGAAGGCGCGGTGCACGTCAGCTATCTAGATGTATTTCAGGGATTTGATGTGCTGCGAGCTCTGGCTGCGCGCCAGGTGTCTGCGATTGGCATGGACATCATGCCGCGGTCGACGCGCGCGCAAAAGATGGATGCGATCAGCTCGCAGGCCAGCCTGGCTGGTTATGCTGCTGTGATCGAAGCCGCGCAGATGTCTAATCTTGTCTTCCCGATGATGATGACTCCGGCAGGTACGATCACGCCGTCACGCGTGTTCGTAATTGGCGCTGGCGTAGCGGGACTCCAGGCGATCGCCACAGCTCGCCGCTTGGGTGCACAGGTGGAAGCCTTCGACACGCGCCCGGATGCGCAGGAACAGATCTCATCGCTCGGGGCGAAACCCGTTCGTTTTGACCTCGGTGAGACCGGGCAAACCAAGGACGGCTACGCAAAGCAACTAACCGAAGAGCAACTCCAGTTGCAGCAGGTCGAAATGGCCAAGGTGTGTGCCCGGTCCGACGTGGTCATTACTACCGCGCAGTTGTTTGGCCGGCCTGCGCCAACAATCGTCACGGAAGAGATGATTGAGGCGATGAAGCCTGGCTCCATCGTAGTGGACCTAGCGGTGAGTACTGGCGGGAACGTGGCGGGAAGTAAGCCGGGCGTGGTGAACGTGGGCGGTGTCCAGATCGTGGGCAATTCGTCTCTTTCGGCAACCGTACCGACGCATGCCAGTCAAATGTACGCTAGCAATCTGTTCAATGTCATCGACGAATTTTGGGACAAGGAAGCAGGCGCGTTCAAGCTTGACCGAGACGACGAGCTAATCCAGGGCTGCCTGGTCGTAGATGGCGGCGCGGTGGTTCATCCCATGATTAAAGAACGCATGGAGGCAAACTGATGGAAACCAGCAAACTGATCGAATCGGCGGCCAAGGCTGTCGAAAATAGCCCGGATATGATATCGCTCCTCTTCATTCTGGCGTTGGCGGTATTTTTGGGATTTGAGCTAATCGCCAAAGTGCCCAGCACGCTGCACACGCCGCTGATGTCTGGCGCTAACGCGATTTCTGGCATTACGATTGTAGGAGCAATTATGGTACTGAACAATGCAGGCACGAATCAGACCGCACAGATTCTAGGTGCTGCGGCGTTGGGATTCGCCGCAGTTAACGTGGTCGGCGGCTACCTGGTGACGGACCGCATGCTCGGCATGTTCAGTAAGAAAGCGAAAAAGCCGGAGGACAAGGCATGATTACAGGAATCGCCTATGTGATCGCCTCGGCATTGTTTGTCATTGGCATCAAACTACTGAGCTCTCCAGATACCGCACGGCGGGGAAATATGGTATCCGCCGGCGGAATGCTACTGGCGATCCTCGTCACCTTGATCGACTGTTCAGGCACGAGCCTGGCCTGGGTGGCATCTGCGGTGGCAATCGGGGGCCTGATCGGGGGCATCGCTGCCCAACGTGTCGAGATGACCTCTATGCCTGAGATGGTGGCGTTGTTCAATGGCTCCGGTGGCGCTGCCAGTTTACTGGTCGGCTGCGCCGAGTTCGTGCGGGCACCCGAGTCGTCCTGGACCGTTCTGTTGCCGATTTCCCTCGCGATTGTGATCGGCGGTGTGACCACCACTGGTAGCCTTATCGCCTACGGGAAACTGTCGGGCAAGATCAGCACCGCGCCATTTCAGTTCACGGGGCAGGGGCTGGTCAACGGCTTATTGCTCGCGGCAACTGTCGTGTGCTGCGTGCTCTTCTCCCTGACGCTCGGCGAGGGCTCGCTGGACAGCGCCAGGATGAACCTGCTGATTGCGCTCGTGGTCTTGTCCTTGGTGATCGGCGTAACCGCGGTGATCCCGATCGGCGGGGGCGATATGCCCGTGGTGATTTCGCTGTTGAACAGCTATTCGGGGCTGGCCGCATGCGCAGCTGGATTCGTCATCTTGAATAATGTGCTGATTGTGGCGGGTGCACTGGTGGGTGCCAGCGGAATTATTCTGACCGTGATTATGTGCAAGGCGATGAACCGGTCGCTGTCCAATGTGCTGTTCAGCGGGTTTGGCTCAGCGGCCACCTCTGGTGGTGGCACAGCGATCGAGGGCGAAGCGAAGCCGATCACGCCAGAGGATGCTTACTACGTCCTCGAAGCAGCGCGTTCGGTGCTTTTTGTGCCAGGCTATGGCATGGCAGTTGCACAGGCGCAGCATGTGGTGAAGGAGCTGGCAGCCATTCTTGAGGAGAACGGCTGCGAAGTTCGCTTTGCCATTCATCCGGTGGCCGGGCGCATGCCAGGGCACATGAATGTGTTGCTGGCCGAGGCGCAGGTGCCGTACGAGATGCTGGTCGAACCGGATGATGTGAACCCGACGATGGAGAACGTGGACGTAGGCATCGTGATCGGTGCCAACGATGTCGTGAATCCTGCCGCACGTACTGACGAGTCCAGCCCGATCTACGGCATGCCGATCATCGACATTGATCGCGCTCGCTCGGTGTTCGTACTGAAACGTTCGATGCGCTCCGGTTTTGCGGGCATTCAGAATCCGCTGTTTTTCTGCGAGAATACGCGCATGCTATTTGGCGATGCCAAGGACAGTATCTCGAATCTTGCCGCAGAGTTCAAGGACTAGTCACTTGCAATTTTTCGGAGTTCGCAACATACTTGAGCATTGCTTACGAGAGCCATGGGGATCTTCCGTTATGAAACAGCTCATTCCACTCTTTGTTCTGATCATCGCCGCTGCATTGGTGAGCAGCTGTCAGTGCCCGTGCGAGGGGAGCAGCGCAGGGCTTGACTGCGGCGACTCCAACTTGACAGTCACTGGTGACATTCAGTATCGCGGCTATTACGGTGGCAATAGCAAGGGCCTGCCGACGTTCGATCACAAAACCGGGCCAGCTCCCGAATTTCGGCGCTGATTATGAGGCTGTCGTGTCCGGGCGATCGGGCACGACGGCAAGTAACAACGGGAGCGCAATCAGCGCAACCGTTGCCTGAAGCTGCGCCTGAGACCAGGGCAGTGTGCAAGCAAGGCCGGCAATAGAAGTAGCTGCAAGTGCCAGATCAAAGACGCGCCGTTTCTGGGCGAACCGAGTGAGCCATAACACACTCCAGAGCATGGCCGTTGCGGAGATAGCAAACGCGCCGCCATGCCACAGCGGAATACCCACCACCCAGCCAGCGGCAAGGATTGCGCACAGCATGCTGCGACGTACGCAGGCCAGGTGCATTGCCGCGGGCACTGCCGACGACCAAGCGATGCCGGCCGCCAGCGAGGGGGGAGAGAGCCGCGCCACAGCACACATCGCCACGATCATAATGGCCCAAGGCCAACGAGAGGCGGCGAGGCACTCGGCCATTCCCGGGACAGCGGCGACTTTTTTTCGTTCCGCGTCCAAGGGCATGAACCGCCAATATAGGGCTACGGCCAGAGCCTGGACACCGTCTTTCCAATTGATCTTTTTGCCCTCGTCCACCTTGCGAGGTGCGTAGCTGATCGGTACTTCGTGGATGTGAACGCCAAGGCGCAGCAGTTTGGCGGTGACCTCTGGCTCCCATTCAAACTTGTCGCCGCGAAAAAGAAGGGCACGAATCAAACGCCCAGAGAATGTCTTGTAGCAAGTGGGCTCGTCGGTCATGCTGCTGCCGTAGAGCAGATTCATCCAGTAGGTGACTGCCAGGCCCCCCGCATAAAAGGCGAAGGATGAGTGCAGACGATTGCGGGCGAACCGCTCGCGTGAGCCATAAACGACCAGTTCCTCGCCATTTAGAATGGGGGCGATGCAGGCCTCGTAGTCATTCGGATCATACTCCAAATCCGCGTCCTGGATGATGACGACATCACCATTTGACTGCTCGATACCAGCGCGGACCGCAGAGCCTTTTCCACCGTTTGCCTTATCTAGGAGAAAGACGTCGGCCTGTTGCTCCACATTGAGGGCTGCGAACCAAGCCTCGGCCAACTGACGGCTGTCGTCGGTCGAACCATCGTTCACGACGATGATCTCCCGCTTTACCGGTAGCGCGACATGCAGGACCCGATCCAATAGATCCGTCAGTGTGTCGGACTCGTTGTAGACAGGGATAATGATAGACAGAGTTTTGATCATACGCTGTACCCTCGCAGAGGTTGCGGATTCCGCAATCTCTCGCGCTGAACTGGCGTTCTCCCGCGAGCCCTCTGCCCCTGCGCCCGGTGGGGCTCTTCACTCAGAGACTGCTCAGAAATTCGCCGAGCTGCGTGGCGGTTGCGGACTTCGCAGTTGTTACGTAGCGGCCTGCGTTTCCCGCGGCGATACGCAGGGCACCCGCAGGTTCCGCGCCCAGCAGCCAGCCATAGGCTAGTCCCGCATTGAAATGGTCGCCAGCGCCAGTGGATATCAGTGGCTTCTCGGTGTACGGCCCATGCGTGATGCAAGTACCATCTGCAGTCGCAATGACGGCGCGGTCCACAGGATGAATTGCGACTGCGGTAATACCAAGATGCTCGCGGAGGAGTGCGGCGCGCTGTTGGAGTTGGGCATCGCCTTCGCCTTCCGGTTCGAGACCGAGGACTTCGCAGAGATGCAGCCCCTCCTTGAGGTTGAGGCCGAGAATGACTTCGTAGAACGGCATGAAGCCGGGCAACCGGTCGCAGGCACGCTGGATGTCGGCATGGCTTCGTTTCTCCGGATCCGCGAGGTCCGCAAAAAGCACGCGTCGTTTCTCGCTCAAGGTGGGACAGATCTCTGCCTGCACGTTCAGCCAAATCTCGTCCATATGCGGCAGGGAAGCCCAGTGGTTCAAGGCGACCAGGTCGGCACGTTCAAACAAGGCCCGGAGGGGCTCTACGCCAACGCGGTCCACGATCTGCTGATAGTCCAACGTGGGCAGACCTGCCTGGCGCTGAAACATGATCTTGCCGTCTTCGAACTCGTAGGCGTCTGTGCGAGCGGCATCGCAAAGTGAGATGAGTTCACAGCGCCCTGCCATCTCTTGGAATACGGGATGGATGCTGCCGTCTGCGGTAAATGCGCCGAGGCAGCTGAGCGGCAACCCGAGTTGAGCCAGCGAGTTGGCCATGATCGGGCCGTTACCCCCGAGTTTATCGGCCTGGATATCGAGTTCCATAGCGGTGCTTTTCCCGCTGGCGCCGAGAATCCGCTGGCCAAATTGCCCGATGTTCCGGATGTGGATCTTCTTGCCGTTCTCGACGGAATCGACAACGCGAATGATCTGGTCCACGTACCCATCCAAGCCAATGAGCCCATAGAAAGTGTGCGGAGACTTGCTGAGAAGTGTGCTGGTCTGGCTCATGCTTGAAGATAGCCCTGTGCGTGGAGCAATTCAGCGATCAGGACTGCGCCGCCTGCTGCACCTCGAACTGTGTTATGGCTCAAGGCGACTAGCTTGAAATCGAAGATGGCATCTGTCCGAAGGCAGCCAATGGCGACGCCCATGCCATTGCCGATATCGCGATCGAGCTTGGTTTGCGGGCGATCGTTCTCATCGAATAGTGTAACAAACGGCGTGGGGGCCGAAGGAAGGCCTAAACTCTGCGGGAGCCCGCCAGCGTTGGCCAGGCGCTCTCGGATCTCATCCAGAGGCAACTTTTTATGGCAGCGCACGGAGACTGCCGCCATGTGCCCGTCGCTGACCGGTACGCGAATGCATTGCGCGGAAATGACGGGCTCTTTGGCGCAAACCACGCGGCCATCAACCACGGCCCCAAGGATGCGAAGTGGCTCACGCTCGCTCTTGTCCTCTTCGCCGCCAATATACGGGATGACGTTGTCGACCATCTCGGGCCAAGAATCGAAGGTCTTCCCGGCACCCGATATCGCTTGATAGGTGACGACGGATACGGCTTCGAGCCCGCAGTCTGCGAGCGCGTGCAGCACCGGCATATAGGGCTGGATCGAGCAATTTGGTTTCACAGCGACAAAGCCACGCGTGGTGCCGAGACGCTTGCGTTGCGCCGCGATGACTTCGAAATGCTCAGGGTTCAACTCCGGTATGACCATCGGCACGTCTTCGGTCCAGCGATGCGCGGAGTTGTTCGACACGACGGGGCACTCGGCCTTAGCGTAGGCATCCTCGATCTCGCGAATTGCGGCCTTGTCGAGGTCCACCGCGCTGAACACAAAGTCCACTTCGGCGACCACGGCATCGACATCTGTCGCATTCAATACGGTCAACGAGGCCACGGAAGAGGGCAGGGCAGTAGGCATCACCCAGCGTCCTTCCACCGCTTCGGCATAGGTCTTGCCAGCGGAGCGTGGGCTTGCAGCCACAGCGGTCACAGTGAACCAAGGGTGATCTGCTAGAAGGTGAATAAAACGCTGGCCGACCATCCCGGTCGCGCCGATGATTCCTGCGCGAAGCTGTTTCATAAATTTCTCTCCTTGAAGAACGGCTCCCTTTCCATTGGAGCACGAGCGCGCGAACTTACCGGGCTACGCGCAGTCCGCAATCAGGGAAGGCCCGAGGCCTCAAACAGAATGCCCGTCACGGTATGGGGCCGGGGGAGGCGCAATTCGCAGAAAGAGGAGCAGGAAAAGACCAAGGCTAGCCGCCAAGCAGCGGACCAATAACGGCGCAGGGCCCGGAGGAACAATCAGGCAGATGGCGGCTAAAGCCAGGATTCCGCGTGCCCCGGCGGGCACGAGTCGGCAGCAGTAGCCAGTGACGGCCACGGCCAGGAGCAAGACGCCAAAGGCGCAGGCAGCAATGTTCTCGAGAGCTGGCCACAGCAAGCCATTCTCCTCGGGAATCAACAACAGCGAAGGATGCAGCACAAACGCGTAGGGAAGGATGAAGCCGGTCAAGGCAAAGAGAAAGGCGCAGGCGGCTGTCTGCATAATGGGAGCCTCAGAGATGGCCGCTGCGGTGTAGGCTGCTAGCGCAACTGGCGGTGTGACCATGGACATCATGCCGAAGTAGAAGATGAAGAGGTGCGCAGCAAGCGGCTCGATTCCCATATTCCCCAGAACCGGCCCCACGAATGTGGCCATCAGTAGATAGCAGACCGCAGACGGGAGGCCCATCCCGAGGATGATCGTCGAGACCATGAGCAGGACGAGCGCCGCTCCCATGCTGTCCTGCGCAACTGGCAGCAACACACTCGGCAAGCGGGCGCCAATCCCAGTTAAGGTCACAACGCCGAGAATCACGCCCACGCAGGCCGTTGCAGCGATAAGAGAGACGCCGCCTTGGGCTGACTTACGCGCTGCTATGCCGATATCTTGCCAGTTCAGCCGGGTAGCGCGCTGGCTCTGTGCCGCGAGGAGAATCGCGAGCAAGGAGAGCGAGACTGCTCTGGCCGGAGAATAGCCGAATAGTAGGGCGACTAGCAACGAGCCAAACGCTATGGCGCAGATGATGGCTCGGGGGCGGGACAATATGATCTTCTCCGGCTCAGCATCGGCAGCATCTGTGGCTCCAATGCGCTTGCTGTGGAAATGGACCACCAGTAGCAGGGAGAAATAATAAAGGATCGCGGGAATAGCGGCAGCGCGAATGATCTGCAAATAGGTGACCGATGGCTCGACCATCTCGAGCATCATGTAGGCGCCTGCTCCCATGATCGGCGGCATCAGCGCGCCACCAGAGCTTGCTGCGGCTTCGACCCCGGCAGCGGCGTGCGGCGAAAATCCGGAGCTTTTCATCATTGGGATGGTAAAGGTTCCGGTAGTTGCGGTATTCGCAACTGCGCTGCCAGAGAGGGAACCCATCATCCCGCTGCTGAGCACTGCGACCTTCGCCGGACCGCCGGGACTGTTCCGAAATAGCCTGCGCGCCAGGTCGATGATGAAGCGGGTGGCACCAGTGCGTTCGAGTACGGCACCGAACAACACAAACGGAAAGACGTAGGAGAACATGACGTAGAGCGCCACGCCATAGATGCCAAGATTTTGCAGCCCAGAGCGTACCGTGACGCGCGCCCAGTCGAAGCCACCGTGCGGAAACAGCCAGTCGGGCATCGTGCGGCCAAAGCGGGCATACAGCAAGAACAAAACGGTAAGGATGGGCAAGGTCCAACCGACGGTCCTTCGCGCGGCTTCGAGTGCAATCAACAGGGCCAGCGTGCCAAACAGAACGTCGATCCCGGTTTCTGAGCCAGCGCGTCCGCCGATCGATTCGCCATCGATCCAAAGTGCTTGGAACAGAGGCTGGACTTGTACGAAGACATAGCCAAAGCTCACCACGGCCAGAACTGCGAGACTATGATCGACGGCCTTTTGCCAGGCGGAATCTCGCCAACGTTCGGACAGTGGAACGCTGAGAAACAGGTAACAGATTCCCAGCAGTGCGAACATCGCAAGCTGCCCTTGCGGCAACAGGGTTGGGCGATTGACTTCACACAGAACCAGTGCGCACAGCGCGACACCGATTCCACTCAAGATGTGCTGTCGTATGGGGCTGCTTGCGGGCACGTTATCCATAGCAGGTTGGGTCCGCAATGGGAGGAACGAAGGGCAGGATCTGTAGTCCAACCCGTGCTGATTGCCACGAACCTATAGCATACGGGCATGGCGCGGCTATGGTTTGTCAGCCTGCGCAATCCGACCAAACACAGGACAGGAATTCCCTCCGTATGTCAAATGAGATCCCGATGGGGCTGGCGCTTGTCGTCTGCGATACCCACATCCAGGATAAACACACCAATAAACGGACCTTGGTGGGGCTGTTTGATCGGTTGTTTGCTGCCAAGTTTCCGTGTGTTCACCCCAAACTCAGCATTTTTGTATCCCTAACCAGTGGGCGCGGGGAGTGCGACTGCGAGGTGATGTGCAGACATGTAGACGGGAAGCACGTGGCGTTCTCGGTCAAGGGAAAAGTGCGGTTCAAGGATCCACTGCAGGTAGTGGAAATCGCGTTTGATGTGCAGGGCGTGCGCTTTGAAGAAGCCGGCGAATATTGGCTGGAATGCAAAGTTGATGATATACCGGTGATGATGCGGCGTATCTTCATTGTGAAGAAGGAAGCGAAGGCCCCGGAAGAAGACTGATGGCACTGTATAAGTTCAAAGTTGCGAACTCCGCAGGAAAAGTGCAGGAGTTGCTGATTGAAGGCGATAACCAAACGGACGCGACCCGGCGGCTGAAAGCGCGCGGCGTGGTGCCGATTAAGTTTCTCGGTATGGGCGACGACGCTGGCGCTGCAGCAGGCGGCGGCTTTGGCTTCCGACGGAAGTTTGACCCTACGGCGTTCACTGACC
>Ga0115566_10001852_pt1 | contig 17799 bp, 10 predicted proteins | sample COGITO_mtgs_1204_3_FD_87173 | JGI IMG/M metagenome (GOLD analysis project Ga0115566, IMG submission 87173) | Pelagic marine microbial communities from North Sea - COGITO_mtgs_120405 | ecosystem: Environmental > Aquatic > Marine > Epipelagic | place: Germany:Helgoland, sampling site Kabeltonne...
GAGGTCGGGCTCGATCCCCAGCGCGATGACCAAGGACTGTGGCGGGGTCACGCCCGCGCGTGTGACCGCCTCGGGCATGGGCGACGCTGTGATGGCGCGCATGAGCGGCACGCACGCCGCCGCGCACGCACCCACCAGCGATGCGAACCTCTTCTTCACCGTCCTCGGGTGGTTCCTACCTTCGGCAGGCACCTCGGGCCACAGGTACAGGCTACCCACGTATACGGCCGTGATGCCGAGCGCGCTGCCCCACGCCACGAAGCTTGATCCCGTGTTTGACGCGTCCATCGATGACGACTACGATCACACGTCGATCCGACTCGATCCAACGGCGTCCTTCCTGACCCAGGTCACCCCGGTCGCGCCCCCCGCAGTGCGCGAGGCCTGCAAGAAATGGAGACTTCCAGATTGCCCAGCACGCGAGACTGAACACGTGGCGTCGAACTTTATCTCGGCGACGCCGCCAGAACGCTCGACGCCTGTGTGATGCAGACCGTCGCCTCTCTCTCCGCTCGCTCCGCGGTCGTTCAGACCCAGCTTGGCTCCCGCCGAGTGGCCACCTCCCGCACCGTCCGTCGCGCCGCCGCCGTTCCCATGGCCGCCGCCAAATCGTTCTACGAGCTCAGCGCCACGGACATCGACGGCAACGACGTGAGTGTTTTTTTGGTTATATAACTGTTTGCCCATACGAACTTTGTGTTTTCAGGTGTCCTTCGACAAGTTCAAGGGCAAGGTTGTCCTCGTGACCAACGTGGCGTGTAAGTGAGGCGCGACCCGCGGCAACTACCAGGAGATGTCCGCGATGGCCAAGGAGCTCGGTCCCAAGGGACTCGAGGTACGTCCATCGCCCGATACGACCCAGCCCGCGCCCACCGAAGCTCCCCGAAGCACTTTTCGTCGTCGTCCGTTCCTGGACAAGACGACGAGCGATGCTGACCTGACCTGACCTGACCTGACCTGACCCTCCACGTCCCTTTCCTCCCTCAGATTGTGTGCTTCCCGTGCAACCAGTTCGGGTCGCAAGAACCCGGCAGCGAGGCCGAGATTAAGAAGTTCGTCGAGGACAAGTTCGACTTCAGCGGCGTCGGCGTCAACATGATGTCCAAGATCGACGTCAACGGCGGCAAGACCCACCCGGTGTGGCAGTTCCTCAAGGAGCAGCACCCCGGCGACGTGCGATGGAACTTCGCCGCCAAGTTCCTCGTCGACTCCGAGGGCAACGTGGTGGAGCGTAACGGCGATTCCGCCGGTGCGTCCAAGGCGAAGATCGAGGCGCTCCTCGTATGAACGAGCCGGCTGTGAGCGTGACGAGCGGCAGAGCAACGAGACTGGCGTCATCGCCAAAACCAAATCTCTGAACCGTCCCCGTGACGCGCCGCGACTGGCGGGGCTCCAGCCTGGAATCTGGACCCCGCCCGCCGTCAGCAGGCACCCCGACCCGTCGTTCCCTTTGTGATCCCGGCGCTATAAAGGGCAAATACCCACTGCGCCGGCGAGATTCGGGAACGACGCGGGGCGACCCTCGGGTGACAACTGAGAATACGACTCGGCCGCTTAGTTTAATACGACTCGGCCGCTTAGTTTAGTGCGAGTGTAATACGATTTGTGATTCATTCGAACGTCTAGCTAGCGTTCTGCTCGTTAAATATCTTTGCCCAGCCTCCCCCGAGCTCCACCCGCGAACGTGGGGAGCGCGGCGCCCTCACCGCTCGTCACGTGCATCAGCGCGGTGGTCGCCGCGATGAAGGGCAGCACCAGCACCCACTTGAGTACCCTGTAGTACCGCATGTGGAAAGAGACCGAGTAGCTGTCCTCGACGAATATGGCGCTGGCGTCGGAGACGCGGATGGTGACCCGGCCCCTGGCGCGCCAGTTGGGTATTGTGGTACTGAGCTTGTGTATACCCGGAGCGTCGTATGTGCCGGTCACTTGGGTGGAGAAGCCCGGGGAGGTGACGGTGACGGTCACCTTGTACGGCCCGTGGGGTGCGCCGCCCTTGCGCTCGATTTGTACCGTGCGGCGCTCGTCCACAATCTCAAACGGGACGTCGATCCTCTCGCCCCGGACGTCGTGGTACCCGCGGTCCTTCCCTTGGACCCCGAAGGAGGCGCCGCACCTGGACGCCATGTTGTTCACGCTGTGCACCTGCGACGTCCACGCGTGCAACGGGTCGTACGGGGTATCCAAGGATTCGTACACGTACACGACGCCGTTCATGGTGGCGAGCACCAGGTCCATCTTCCCGTTGCCGGTGAGGTCGTCGACGAGGGGCATGGAGTAGCTCGTCTCCCCCAGGTCGATCACGTCCCGACACGCTTTCTTACCGTCCACGAGGTAGACGAAACCGTCGAACGATATCGCCACCAAAGTCATCGCGCTGTCATCCCCGCGGAGCTTGGTGAGCAGCACCGGCGCCATCACCCGGCCGTTCGTGTAAAACGGGAAGGGATGCACGGGCGCTCCGGTGGCGCCGCGCAGGACGTGTATCGCGCCGCTGCTCGTCCCGACGACGATCTCGAGCGCCCCGTCACCGTCCACGTCACCCACGCTGACACCCTGCGCGATGAGCGACGACAGGTGCCGCTCCCACAGCTCCGACCCGTCCCGCCTGAACACCGCGACGGAACCACGCGTGTCCGCGGCGACGAGCTCGGGGTATCCGTCCCCGTCCAAGTCCACCGCCGCCACCTGCGCCTGGATCTCGCCCATCTGCACCGGGAAACCCTTCTGCGATGTCCCGTCCGACCGAAGCACGTACAGGAACCCGACGCTGGTGCCGACGACAATCTCCATCTGTCCGTCCCGATCCAGGTCCACCAGCGTGGGCGAGCTGTACACGTACGCCCTGTAGTCCACCGTATCCGTGGACAGGTCCAGGTGCGTGTGCCACTTCAGCGACAAAGTCTTCAAGTCAACCACGTACACGCCGCCCGCGACGTACTTGCTCATGTCGATCGACGGGTCCAGCTCGTGCGAGTGCGCCGGGTTGTCGTAGTACTCACGGTCGAAAAAGTAGGACACGGAGAGGACCAGCTCCTCCTTGCCGTCGCCGTCGATGTCGGCGACGGCGGGGGTGCACAGTAAGTGCGCGTCCACGTAGACGTGTTCATCGTCGCCGGACTCGCGCGGGCGCTGCTGGAAGTTCTCATCCTCCCAGCCGGCATGCGCCTCGCGGTGCGTTCGCAGCGCGGGGCGCTCTGTACCACCCGCCTCAGCCTCCTTCCCTCGCTTCCCACCCGCCTCATCAGCCTCCTTCCCACCCTTCCCTTCGTCCCCTTCACCCACCGAACCGCCCTCCGCTGAGTTGGAATCGTCGGTACCGTCAGTACCGTCGGTATCTTCCCAAAAGTTGTGGTAGTCGGCGTGGTAGTCCTTTTCCTTCGCGCTCAGTCCACCCGCGGGTTCCTCGTCCTCGTCGCCGTCGCCGTCGTCCTCGTCGAAAACCTTGAAGCTCTCCGCCGCCTCCTCCGTGAGCGTATCCCTCGGCCGCGCGGTGTGCTCGTCGGCTGAACGCAGGCGGCGGCGACCGCTCGAACCCGCGGTGCCGCCTTCCGTCGAGCCCATCTCCGTCTGCCGCTTCAACCCGTGGTGCGCGTGCTCGGGGGTGCCGTGTCCCGCCGGGTCCGGCTGGCGGAAGCCGCTCGTTCCAAAGTTTTCTTCTTCTTCTTCGTCGGCGCCCACGTCGGGTCTGGAGTGGTCCACGTGATCCGGGGCCAGGCCCACGAACCAGTCTTTGCGGACCCGCAGCCGTGGTACGTACAGCTTCTTGTCCAGCGTTTGGCCTGTGGGATCGTGCGTAAGATGTGGGGTTGAGTTTAGGTTTGGGTCGGACGGGGTACGCGTTTGGAAGGTTTGGAAGGTTCGGGCGGTTGTTGTGGATGTTAGATCTTCGACGGGTGGCTTAGGGTTGGCGAGGTGATCGTACCTCGGTCGTTGAAGAAGTGCACCTCCCCGTCGTACATCGGCAGCAGGATCTCAGTCCCCTCGCCCGACTCCCTCAGCAGCGGTGACGCGTGCGCGGTGGACTTGTGGAACGCGGGCCAGTCGCCGCCCGCCTTGGCGCCATCCTCGCCCTCGAGCACCTCGAGGTAGTGCACGAACGACGGAACCACGACCTCCTTGTGCCCGTCTGAGAACAGATCCGCGATGACGGGGGTGCTGTACACGCTGCTGGTCACCTCCGTCATCCACCGCAGCCGCAGGTTGGCGGGGCACTCGTCCTGCGGCCGCATCGCCTCCTCGTCGTCGAAGGAGTCCGGGGATGACTTGCGATCGAGGAACTTGTTCCCTTGGCCCGACGCCTTGGTCACCTGGTCGTTGTGAGCGATGGGCTTGGACAGCTGTGCGTCCGCGCTGATCGCGCCCATCGCGATAAGCACGACCAACGCGACGACCTTCGCCGATGGACCCATGGCGGGTTGGTTGGTCCGTCCCGTGGAATGTTTCTACGGCGGGACCGATCTGGAAAATACTTGTAGTCTACTTTGAAAAAAGGCGGCCACGAAGCGCCGCACACTTGAGTGCACAGACAGACGCGTTCGCGATGTCGGGCATCGCGCGCGGGCGCCTCGCGGAGGAGCGCAAGGTGTGGCGCAAGGACCGCCCCCACGGCTTCGTCGCCAGGCCCGAGACGGTGGACGGCGCGGTGAACCTCCTGCGGTGGGAGTGCTCGATTCCAGGAAAAAAAGACACGCTCTGGTTCAGCGGTCACTACCCGCTCACCATGGAGTTCAGCGAGGACTACCCGTCCAAGCCGCCCAAGTGCAAGTTCCCCACGGGGTTCTTCCACCCCAACATCTACCCCTCGGGCACCGTCTGCCTCAGCATCCTGAACGAGGACGAGGGATGGAGGCCGTCGATCACGGTGAAGCAGATCCTGCTGGGCATCCAGGACCTGCTGGACTCCCCCAACCCGGCGTCGCCGGCACAGAGCGAGGCGTACATGCTCTTCACGAACGACAGGGCTGACTACGACAAGAAGGTGAAGGAGCAGGCGACCAGGTACCCGGCCCTCTGATTTGGTCCGTCACGTCGCGGGGGGAGTGTTCATAGCCTACTACATAGCAAAAACTTCAAATTGGAGTACTCTTAAGAACAAGCGAGATAGCAACAAACATCCGTCCCGCTCGTGTCGCTGAGCTGCGCGCGTGTCTGGTCTAAGGTTTGATGTATATTTAAATCGCGCGTAGTCGTCCTAATACGTTGGACCGCCGTACCGCCGCGTCCCTCCCACACTACACTCTGATTGATCCCCACGTTGTATAAATCAGTCACCTACTGGTCGCGCACCTGCGCGTACACAGCCTCGGTGATGATGGGAATCTCCGGGTACTGGCCCTTGAGGCAGTTCCACATGCAATACCCGATGGCGAACAGGGCGTTCATCAGGGTGAAGATTTCCAGTAGGTCGCCGATGATGGACACGGTGATGTACATGGGGAGGTACTGCATGATGAGACCCGCGAGCATGACGCAGATGTCCAGCAAGATGGCCTGCATGGTGTTGTAGCGGATGAAGTGGTTGAGCTTGGTGTTGCGCACCACCGCCAGGAACAGGGTGAAGAAGGTCACGAAGGGGATGAAGGAGTTGGAGTAGAAGATCTGCAGCAGCGGCGAGATGAGCACCGCAACCTTGAACGTCCACGGGAACACCATGAACGCCTGGTCGGTGAACGCGATGGCGCCCATGCACGGGATGAGGTACGGCAGGCAGGACAGGATCCTCCACTGGAAGTCGGCGCGGATCTGTGGTTGTGGTGGAGAGGGGGGAAAGACGTCAGGGTTTAGGTCCACGAGTCGGTCCACGAGTGACATGCGTGCTTCATGTGTGGGGGATAAATGTTTACACACCTTGCCCTTGTTTGGGTCCTTGCCCATGAAGGCCTCCCAGAAGCCCTTGGGGCCCAAAGGCTCCTGGCCGGGGGGAACGAACGTGTCCGGCACCGCGGTCGTGATCACCTGTCGTACAGTGGGTGGGTGGAGAGCGGTCCAGGTCAGGGGACGTTCGTTGGACGGCGAGGCAAATTAACCCTAAAACCTGTCCGATAAGGTGCGAGAACAGGGTGGGAGAAAAATCCGGGGTTGAGCAGCCGGAGAATGGGCGCGTACCTTCCCCCTCTGCGCCCTCTTCGCCTTCGCGACGCCCGCCGCGTCGGCACAGTCACCCGCCATGTTCTCCCGCTGCGCCCGCCTCGGGGCGCCGGTCGCGGAGGCCCTCTCGGCCGCCTTGTGCAGAGCGCCGGTCCTCACGGTCCTGCCGCGAGCACGGGCACCCACCGCCGGCCTCGCGACGGCGGGCGCGGCCATTTGCATGGTGAAGCTCGCCATGTTTTCGAGCTAAACCGAGTGTGACGAGTCTCTCCCGAGTCTCCGGTTGCGCGTTCACCCGTCGCGAGGACGTGGCTGGTGCGCTTTCCGATGTGCCGACACCGCGGGTTCTAACGGGAAATCAATCGAAGTCCAGGCAGCGCTCCGGCTGCGATTTCGCTTTTGCTTTTTACGATCTTGAACCGCACTGGCGCCCAGTGTCAGAATCGGGCCGACCTGTGATTGGGCGAGCTTGGAGATATTGAGTCGACCGAGTTTGATCGGATCCAGTTGGCGATTCAGGAGCCTCTTCCTGTTGAAGAATTCTCCGATTGGTGACATCCGCGCGCAGTGTACGCGTCGCCACGGCAAGCAGACCACTTAACCAACGATGTCTTCGTCCATCGCCGCCACCTCCGCCATCGGCGTGAAGGCGAACGCCCTCACCCGCGTCTCCAAGCGCGTCACCAACGCCAAGCCCGCCGTCGTCTGTTCCGCGGCCAACAAGTCTGTAGATGACGTATCAGCGGTTGGATCGCACACGAACGACGCCGTGACCCGTCGCCAGGCCCTCGCCGTGGGTGCCGCGGTGACTGCCACCCTCGGCGCGTCCACCCCTGCGCTCGCCGACATCTTCGACGACGTCGCCGAGGGTGCCCTCACCCTCGGCGGCGGCGACGTCAAGGAGAAGCGCGAAATCAACCTCCCCAAGCTCCAGATCGAGCCCGTCTCCAGGGAGGAGGGTTACAAGCTCACCAACGGCGGCGACAAGGGCAGGGCCCAGCAGCAGTACCTCAAGTTCGTCGAGCCCACCATCGTGGCCAACATCGACCTCCCGTACTCCGAGTACATGAGGCTGGCGCTCCACGACGCGGGCACCTTCCAGGTTGTGGGCAAGAAGAACGGCGCGAACGGTTCCATCCGATTCGAGCTCGACCGCCCGGAGAACAAGGACTGCAAGAAGGCCTTCGCCTCCATCGAGAAGATCAAGAAGGCGGTCGACGCCACCGTGAACCAGCCCATGTCGTACGCGGACCTCATCGCCCTCGTCCCCCACTTCGCCGCGCGCATCGACTTCGCCAGAGACTACTACGAGGTCATGGGCGAGGACGATCCCAACTTTGAGTTCCTCTTCATCGGCACCAACCCGTACCTCGGCGCCAAGATGCGCATCGGACGCAAGGATGCCGACGGGCCCGACCCCGAGGGTCTCGTCCCCGGCGCTGACGCCAGCACCGAGGACCTCGTCGCCTGGTTCAAGCGCATGGGCCTCGGACCCAACCAGCTCGTGATGTTCGCGCCCTTCATGTACGAAGATCCCGCCAAAGGACTGGACCTCGCCGTGCAGGACGGCACCAACGCGTCCGTGGCGAACCAGTACGACTCCCAGCGCAAGCTCGGCAAGCGCGCGCCGGGCCCCGCGGTCACCATCATCAAGAAGCTGAAGGACATGACCGACATCTGCATCCCCGGCGGTGCAACCTACATCGGAGGCAACAGGGACCCGGACTACGTGGAATACGCGTACATCCGGGGCGGCGGTGAGATCCCGCGCGTCACCACCTTCGGAGCCTTCCCGGGCTCGTCCGACCTCGGTTCGTCCAAGTTCGCCCAGAAGGTGCGCGGCGACAGGTAATGCGTCGTGTCTAAGAGAAGGGAGCGGGCGGAGTGGAGCGTATTACAAAATCAGCTAACAACTGAGATTCATTCGGTGAGCGCGGTTCGGTCGGGTGATGAGTCATTACCAGGTCCGCACCGCGCCGTACTTGTTGTCATAAGATAATAGAGCATAGCAGCGCATCGCAGGTCGCTCAGCACGCGTAGTCTCGCCCTGAATCGGTCGTACAGGAGCTCGAGAGGGTTCACTGCCTGCTCTCAAGGAGCCGAACCTTGGTGCGCTATATATTTCCAAAAATCCGGTTTCACACATGAATGATTTTCCAGTGTGCAAACCAACTGGATTACCAAACGTGGGGAACCCACAGGTCCGAGGATCGAAACCTCGCTTCGATAAATACACCTTCATCGAAGTGGCGCAGTGGAAGCGTGGTGGGCCCATACCTTACCTTTTGCCTTTTGCGGGCAGGGACGATAATTCCCGTCGGGCCGAGACGCTCCTCGCATCGGGGCCGGACGACGCCACATTCGGCTTTTGCATCGGTGACTCCAGGCCTCTTGGACCGCCACCCACCGACGAGGCGATTTCTTTTTTTTATTGGCTTGACAGTTGAATTTGAAGGTGCCTTCTCCACTTCCCGAGCGCGGTAGGGTGCGCCGGACCAGATGGGCACAGGGGTGCAGGCCGAGGAGTCGCAATGGCCGCACCACTTCAACATGATGGGACAGCTCTTCGTCGGGTTCATTTTCCTCATCGCCGCGGGCATGTCGTACATGGTGAGTCACCACCCATCGCGCGCCCCCGATCCTCCCCTCCTCTCGTCACGACGAACGCCTCCCCGTCTCACCGGCCGTCGTTCCCGTGCCAATCAATCGCAGTATTACTACCTTAAGGGTCGAAGAGCGGAGAGGTTGCGGTCGCGCGCCGCGAGTGGGGTGATGGAGGGTGGGGGTGTGGCGGGCCTCGCGCAGATGCGGGCCAAGATGAGCGGACGTGCGGCACAGTACACAAAGCTGGACGGAGCCGAGTCGGGGAACGGCCGGGGTGCCACACGGTCGGGGTCGGGTGCCAGCGGCGGGGGGAGCGCGCTGTGAGGGTGTTCGATGATGTAGATTGAATCTGTATGATATTAAAATCGCAAATGTGAACGGCAGTGTAGAGGCGGGCGTCCGCCCCCCGCCGGGTGCAGCAAAAATGTTTTACTGCTTGGGCTCCTCCTTCTTCTCGCCCTCCTCGCCCGTTTCCTCGGCCTTGGGCTCCTCGGCGCCCGCACCGGCGTCGGCACCGGCACCGGCGTCAGCACCGGCACCGGCACTCTTGTTGAGCGCCTCGCCGATCTTCATCACCGCCTGCTGGAGCTCGTTGATCTTCTCCTTCACCTGCTCCACGTTCTCCGACTCAACCGCGGTCCTGAGGTCAGCCTGCGCCGCCTTGATGGCGTCGACCACCTCGGCGGGGAGGTTAGCCTGGTGCTCGGAGACGTTCTTATCGGCGCTGTACAGCAGGGTGTCCGCCTCGTTCTTCGCCTCGATGAGCTCCTTGCGGTTCTTGTCGGCGTCGGCGTGGGTCTCAGCCTCGCGAACCATCTGCTCAACCTGCGCGTCGGAGAGGCCGCCGCCGCTCTGGATGGTGCACTGCTGCTCCTTGCCGGTGGCCTTATCTTTGGCGGAGACGTTCACGATGCCGTTGGCGTCGATGTCGAAGGTGACCTCGATCTGGGGCACGCCGCGGGGCGCGGGGGGAATGCCCACGAGGTCAAAGTTTCCGAGCATCTTGTTGTCCGACGCCATCTCGCGCTCGCCCTGGAGAACCTTGATGCCAACCTGGGTCTGGTTATCAGCCGCGGTGGAGAAGGTCTGGGACTTCTTGGTGGGGATGGTGGTGTTGCGGTTGATGAGACGGGTGAACACACCGCCGAGGGTCTCGATACCCAACGAGAGGGGCGTCACGTCGAGGAGGAGGATGTCCTTCACGTCGCCGCGGAGGACGCCGCCCTGGATGGCGGCGCCCATGGCGACAACCTCGTCGGGGTTGACACCCTTGTTCGGGGACCTCTGGAACAGATCCTTGACAATCTCGGTCACCTTGGGCATGCGGGACATGCCTCCCACGAGGAGAACCTCGTTGATCTCGGACGCGGCCACGCCGGCATCCTTAAGGCAGTTCCTGCACGGGTCCTTAGTGCGCTCCAGGAGGGGACCCACGAGCTTCTCCAGCTGGGACCTGGAGAGGGACATGGCCATGTGCTTGGGGCCGGTGGCGTCGGCGGTGATGAAAGGGAGGTTGATGTCGGTGGACTGCGCGGAGGACAGCTCGATCTTGGCCTTCTCCGCAGCCTCCCGGAGGCGCTGAATCGCGAGCTTATCGCCGGTGAGGTCAATGCCGGACTCCTTCTTGAACGTCTGGACAAAGTCGTCGAGGAGCGCGGTGTCGAAATCTTCGCCGCCCAGGAAGGTATCGCCGTTCGTCGCCTTGACCTCGAACACGCCGCCGGAGATCTCGAGGATGGACACGTCGAAGGTACCGCCGCCCAAGTCGTACACAGCCACGAGGCCCTCTTTTTGGTCCACCCCGTAGGAGAGCGCGGCGGCGGTGGGCTCGTTGATGATGCGGAGCACGTCCAGGCCCGCAATCTTACCGGCGTCCTTGGTCGCCTGCCTCTGCGAGTCGTTGAAGTACGCCGGGACGGTGACGACGGCTTGGGTGATGCCGTGGCCGAGGTATGACTCGGCGGTTTCCTTCATCTTCTGGAGGACGAAAGCGCCGACTTGCGACGGGGAGTACTGCTTCCCGCCGGCTTCCACCCACGCGTCGCCGTTGGACGCCGCGGTGATCTTGTAAGGGACCATCTTCGCCTCCTTCTTGGTGTGCTCGTCGTCGAACCTGCGGCCGATGAGTCGCTTGCACGCGTAGAGGGTGTTCGTGGGGTTGGTCACCGCCTGCCTCTTCGCCGGCTGCCCCACCAGCCGTTCGCCCTTCTCCGTGAAGGCGACCATGGACGGGGTGGTGCGCGCGCCCTCGGCGTTCTCGATCACCTTGGCGTTCTTGCCATCCATCACCGCGACGCACGAGTTGGTGGTGCCGAGGTCGATGCCGATCACCTCGTTGGCGAACCTGGAACCGGACGACGCGAACGAGCGGCGGAAGAATTCCTGGGGGCCGTTTGTGGCCTCGAAGGCGGCACGCGCGTTGGTGCGCTGCGGGGGGAACGGGCGTGGGAACGGGACGGGGCGAAGGTCAGATTAGGCCCGCGTGACGGTCAAACGCGCGCGGGAGAAATACGGGCGCGCATCGTCCACGCGTCCACGGTCCCGCGCTCAGATCTCGCGGAACGAAGCCACCGTCCAGATCGGCGGTGGCTCCGACGATTCGGGGCCCGTCTATGATCGCGCGCGGCGGGCAGGGCCGATCCGTGACGGGGAAGGTCGCGCGGGCCGCGAGGTGCGCTCGGGGACGTCGCGCGTGAGCCATTCCACCGGTGGAGACGCGGGAACGCGACGGGGAACGAGCCGGGCGCGAAAGGGACGGGCGCTCACCAGCGCGGCGCCGCGGCGGGCGGTCCGTAGCACGCTCTGCAACATCTTTTCCTAACCTTCTCGCTGATTTGCGGAGTCGGTGTGGGCGTCGAGCTTCGGTACGTGGTACCTCGACGACGGTCTTCCTCGGTCACCTGCGCGGTCGACCTGTTCACTCTTCCGCGACGTCACTCCGACGCGGCAACTGTGACCTCCCTCCGTCTTACTCGGTCGACGTTTACCGGAGACAATCGCTTCGCCGCAACCAACCACGTGGACACTTCTTCTTCTCGGACCTTCTCTTCTAAAAATGTCTATGTGCATTTCAGTCAGGGTTCATTAGACCAAGGCTTCCATATAAATCAGGCGCCGCCGCAAACGAACTGCAACTGCCGGAAAAATCGACCTAAGCTCGACGAGCGCTTTTTCATCATTGCTGAAGGAGGCAGAGGCGCGTTACTGAAGGACCGCCCGCCGCCATGGTTCGGCTCGAGGTGCCCGGGCACGTGTTGCAGCACTTCTGGGACTTGGCGAACATCGATGCCGAGACACGGCGCGAGTCCGCCGTCAACCTGGTGAACGAGCTCAAGCAGGCGCAGGACGAGCACGTACCCGGTGGGGCCGATGATGGAACTTTGATGGGCGGCGGCGGCGGCGGCGACGCGAACGGCGTCGTCGACGGCCCGGCGCTGGAGGGATGCTCGCCCGTGCTGGTGTACGCGCTCAAGCGTCTCGCGCGTGGCCTCGGCTCCGGTCGCTCGGGCGCGCGCCAGGGCTTCGCGCTCGCGCTCACCGCCGCCTTCACGGAGATCCCCCTCGTGTCGCTCCCCGACGGCCTCAAGCTCCTCAAATCCAGCTTGGAGCCAATCACGCAGAGCACCAAGGGTGCCGAGGCGAGGGACATTTTGATGGGCCAGCTCTTCGGAATCGCCGCCCTGGTCCGTGCCATGGCCGCTCGCTTCAAGGGCGGCGACCTGACACTCGAGTCCGTCCTCTCGTTCGGCGCAGCTGTCGCGGAGGAGACGGCCAAGCTCGCGGCTTCCAAGGCGTACTTGGCGGAATCAGCCGCCGCGGTGGTGCTGGAGCTCAAGGCTGCGTTGGGGCCCGGGATGGGTAAGATGTTCGACCGGTCACCCGCGCTCACGAGTTGGATCACCACCCCGGCGAGCAAGGCGGGGCCGGAGGTTGTCCAGCTGTGCATGGAGCTGTGGCCTTACATGCCCAAATCGATCAAGGATGAATGCGAGTGCGTGCCCCAGGGCGGCGTCAAGGCTAAGGACTGGACGGCGGTGTTCCAGCGCGACCGCGTGGAGACCGTGAGGGACGCGTTGATGGAATCGTCCTACGTGCACCCGCGGGTTCATTCAGTGTGGGACGGTCTCATCACGCACGCGGTGGAGGTTCCGGGCGCGGTTGAGACGCTGTGGGACGTGGCTTGCGAGAACGGTCTCTTCGTGTCGGGGTCGCACCAGCGGCGGTACCTCGGGTTCAGGCTGTTCAATACCCTGCTGCCGCTGTGCGAGCCCGAGGCAGTTCCCTCGCTCTTCTCCGACGGGTTCATCCGGTGCCTGCTGAACAACCTCAACAAGGAGGAGAACTACCTGCACGCCGCCGCCGAGGAGTGCCTCGATTCCGTCGTCGCGTACGCGAGGGCGAAGGACACGCCGCAGCAGAAGAGGCTCAGCGTCATCGCCGCGCTTCAACGCCTGGGTCCCAGCCGGTTCGATAAGGTGTCCAAGAGGAACGCGGTACGGGAGCTCATCGGCGGCCTGTCCGTCGACGACGCCTCTGGGTACATGCGCGAGCTCATGGGCATCTTCGTCGCCCCGCCGGCGGATGTAGCCAAGCGAACGGAGGGCGCGCCGGGCGGTGAACTCGTCGGTAACAAGCGCAGGCTCTGGGCGCTGGAACAGGCGGTGGGGTTGTGGCCCAAGCTGCCGGCGGCGAGCCAGGCGACGCTCGTCAAGTTCCTGGTCACGCACGCCTTTTACCGGGCCGACGGCGCGGCTGCGAACGCGGCTGCGGCGCCCAAGAAGGGAAAGAAGAAATCTTCCGGCGGTCTCGTGGAGGAGGCTGGCGTGGCGCCCCTCGCCGAGCCCCTCGACGGCCTGAGGGAGGCGTGCGCGGTGCGGGTATCTAGCCTGCTCGAGAAGAACCTCAAGGCTCAGCGCGCGGCGGCGGCCGGCAAGGAGGACAAGCCGGCTGAGAAGAAGCCCGCCAAGAAGGGCAAAAAAGGGAAGAAGGCGGACGAGGACGAGGACACCGACGGGGACGCGGCGGCGGCCAAGGAACCCCCCGCGGACCTCCTCTCGGTCGCGGCCGATCTTTGCCGCGCGATGGACGCGGCGGGGAGCGGGGGGACGCTCGTGGACGACATGCCGCGTGAGTGCGCCGACGTCCGCGGGGCTCTCTTTGCGGCGCTGGACAAGGTTAAGGATCTTTCACTGGCGGGGGAGAAGGCTGAGGACGCGGGTGCCGCCGCCGCCGCCGCCGTGGCGCCCCTGCTCCGCGTGCTCGCCGTGCTGCAGCTCGGTGACTGGCGCGAGTTCACCCCCGCCATCGAGGACCTGCCGCGCTGCGTCGACGACCTGGTCAACCCCCCCGAGGTCAAGAAGCCGGCCAAGAAGGGAAAAAAATCGAAGAAGGACGAGGAGGAGGACAGCGAGGAGGAGGAGACCCCGAAGCCGATGGACGTGCTCGTGGATATCCTCCTCTCGTTACTGGCGCAGCCCTCGGCGCTGCTGAGGGACGTGGTGGAGCACACGTTCAAGGCTGTGGCTCCCGCGGTGAGTGAGGCGAGCGTCGTCGACATGCTCAGGGTGGTCATGGCCCGCGACGCCGACAACAGAAACGCCGGAGGAGAGGGTTCGGACGATGAGAACGGCGGACCCCTCGGCGAACACGACGAGGATGAAGAAGACGGAGAAGAAGACGAGGAGGATGGCGACTCTGACTCCGACTCCGACGAGGCACCCGGGGCGAACGGAGCGGCTGCGAACGCCATGGACCTCGACTTTGGCGGGTCCGACTCTGAATCCGGGGATGAGTCGGAGGATGAGGACGACACCCCGTTGGACGAGAAGAAGGCTGCGGCGATCAAGGCTGCGCTCGTCAAGGCTGGTGCGCTCAAGGAAAACGAGGACGACGAGTCCGATTCCGACTCGGACCCCGCGGACGGCATGGACGACGAGGCCATGTTCGGCATCGACAAGCTCCTCGGCCGGGCGTTCAAGTCCCAGCGCGAGGATATCAACCGCAAGAAGAACCTGGTGCGGGCCACCAGGGACTTTAAGTTCCGCGTGCTCTCCCTCCTCGAGCTGTACGCCAAGTGCCAGCCCGCGTCGCCGTACCTCCCCGGCGCGGCGTTGCCCCTCCTGGGCGCCATGCAGGATGCCCTGGTCGCCGGTACGCCCCAGTCCGCCGCCCTCGCCGAGCGCATCGGCGGCGTGCTCACAAAGTCGGTGTGCCACGCCAAGGACCTCCCGACCGGCGCGGGTGCCGAGCCCGTCGACGCGGATTCGATCGCCGGCGAGCTGAAGCTGGCGATCCGCGCCGCCGCCAAGCCCGCGGGTGCGGGCGGCGACGCTAAGGGTTTCGCCAAGCCCGCCACCGCCGTCGCCATGTACCTGCTCCGCGTGCTGGAGGCTGTGTCCAGGATGGAGAAGAAGAGCGGCGAGGACGAGGCATCGCCCGATGCGGTCAGTGCCTACCGCGACGCGCTCGAGGCGTTCAGGACCAACAAGCGGTGCCGCATCAAGGCTCCTTTCTTCCAGTCCGCGTTTGAGCGCCACCCGCCGCTCGCCGCCGCGCTCCTCCCCGAGCTCGCCGCGCTGCTCAACGCCGGCGCCGACAAGGAATCCAGCCGGGGCGAGTACCTCCGAGCGGAGGGTGCCAAGCTCCTCACCAACGCGCTCTCCCTCGGACGCAGAAGGAGCCCCGCGGTGGGCGTCGCGGCATCGACGCACCGAGCCGTCATCGGGTCCGCCCTCGCCGCAGCCGTGCGGGCTCCCTGTCGCAACAACGCGGCGAGGGCCGAGACGGCTAAGCTTGCGGTGCAGTGCATGGAGGCGTTGGGGCGTCTGTCCCCGGACGCGCCCCTGAGCACCGTGCTGGACGCGGATGACATCTTGGGGGCGGTGACGAAGCAGTTCGCGGTGCCCGGCATGCCCCCCAAGGGTGTCTCTGCGCTCACCCGCGCGTGCACCCTGCTCGGGAAGGTCGCGCCCGAGGCAGTCCCTGGGGAGCCCAAGGAGCCCAAGGAGAACAAGGGTGCGGGCGACAAGAAAAAGGTAGGGAAGAAGGAGGGCGGCAAAGGGGAGAAGCGCAAGGGACCCGACGGCGCCAAGGAAAAGGGCGGTAAGAAGAAGAAGGCCAAGAAGATGAAGAAGGCTGCCTAGACACGTTGTAACTCACGTCTGTGTTGATTTTCACCTTTGCTCAACCTCGACATTTTCGGATTCATTTCGGCCGCCACGAGAGGCTTTTGCCCGAGATCTCGTGCCACGTCCCACATTCTCGACGCGTCGCGTGAGAACTCGCAGGTCATGGCTCAAGCAGCGGCGAACGCGCTTACCAACCTGGCCAGGGCGGCCATGGGCCTCGGCGCGGGCTTCACCGCGGTGAACGCCTCCATCTACGACGGTGCGTCCGCGATTAGATCGCGTGATCCTCCGCCCGCCGACGCCTCCTCGGAAAAATTGCCAGATAATCGCCCGAGACACCGCTCCAACCGCCGCCCGCTCCGATCTCTGACCTCGACCCGTTTCCCACTTTCCCCGTGATTCCGCAGTCGACGGAGGTACCGCGGCGGTGATGTTCGACCGCTTCCGGGGTGTCCTGCCCAAGGCGTCGCTGGAGGGCACCCACTTCCTGATCCCGTTCATCCAGAACCCCACCATCTACGACCTTCGCACCCGGCCCAGGTCCATCACGTCCGTCACCGGAACCAAGGATCTGCAGCAGGTGAACCTCACCTTGAGGCTCCTGTTCCGCCCCGACGTGGATCAGCTCCCGGAGATCCACATGACCCGAGGTCCGGACTACGACGAGCGCGTCCTGCCGTCCATCGGCAACGAGGTTCTCAAGGCGACTGTGGCCCAGTACGAGGCTGAGCAGCTGCTCACCATGCGCGCGGAGGTGAGCGACCAGGTGGCCACCGCGCTCCGTAAGCGCGCGGCGGATTTCGGCATCGTCCTGGAGGACGTCGCTTTGACTCACCTCGCGTTCTCGTCGGAGTACAGCAAGGCGATTGAGGCGAAGCAGGTGTCGCAGCAGGACGCTGAGAGGTCCAAGTTCATCGTGCTCAAGTCCGAGCAGGAGCGCGAGGCCGCCATCATCCGCGCGGAGGGTGAATCCGAGTCCGCCAGGCTCATCAGCCAGGCGACCAAGACCGCGGGACCGGCGCTCGTGGAGCTGAGGCGCATCGAGGCGGCGAGGGAGGTTGCGGAGACGCTGTCCAAGTCCAGGAACATCATGTACCTGCCGGGTGGGAACTCCCAGATGCTCCTCGGCCTGAGTGGAAACTGAGGGAGCGGGGGAAACTGAGGAAGCGGGGGCGATGGTGTTGGTCTGCGCGCGAGAGTAACAAAAGCAATTAATGTAGTTCAAGGCTTTCTTCGAGTGGGTCGTGACGTCGAGTGTGATTTAATTTCAAAGCTCAAGTGCCGAACTTGTGGCGGTACAGCGGCGCCGGCATTTGCTCCAGCACCTCCTCCCACGGTCTCTCCACCAACAGCGCCTGCCTGGGCGCGAAGTACGAGAGCAACAGGCACGGGTTGTCCAGCGTGGCCACCTTGACGTCGCCGCCGCCGCCCTGCCCGGGGTTACCCCCCCTGGGCTGCAGTTCCGACTTGCCGTCGCCGCCGCCGTGCCCACCCGGCCCCCTCTCCCTCTCCTTCTTCCGCCTCTTCTTCGACGGCGCGGGGGCGTCGACGACGGGCGGCTTACCGAGGTTCATCCTCGCGATCGCCGACGGGGTCTGCGCCAAAAGGACGCTACTACCCGGCGTGGGGTCGAAGCTGAGGTTACAGATCTGTCCGGGGAGTGACGCCATCTCGCGCGGCGCCGACATCCCGGCGGCGGCGAGGGCGGACGACCACGGCGTCAGCTCCTTGCTCTCGACGTCGTAGGTCAGGACCCCGTTGTCTCTCACCGCCAGCGCCAGGATCCCCGACGCGGACAGGGACATCGCGGATACCGGGGGCCAGTACGCGTGGCCGGGTGGCGCGGGGAGCGTCGCGTGCAGCTTGAGGTTATCGAGGCTGTACACGTGGACGCCGGCGACGCGCCTGTGGCCCTTCGTGGTGACCACGGCGAGCCACTGGTTGTCCGCGCTGCAGCACACGTGCGACACGGGGGGGC
>Ga0115566_10001858_pt1 | contig 17786 bp, 17 predicted proteins | sample COGITO_mtgs_1204_3_FD_87173 | JGI IMG/M metagenome (GOLD analysis project Ga0115566, IMG submission 87173) | Pelagic marine microbial communities from North Sea - COGITO_mtgs_120405 | ecosystem: Environmental > Aquatic > Marine > Epipelagic | place: Germany:Helgoland, sampling site Kabeltonne...
AAAGGCACTTAAGATCAGGGGTGAGGTGTTTATTTCCCCCTTTGCAATAAGCGCTATCAGCTGATCAAAAGGTAAAATATGAGTTTTGATGATTTCATCTTCGGACTTCAAACCAAAAATACCTGTTTGAGTCTGCGCCAAATCAGCAAGACCAACAAAGGAATAAAGAAATTCCGACATACACCCAGCGGAAGGGTAAGACTGCCCGATGGGAAGCAGGGCGTTAATGCTAAGCCCCGCCTCTTCCTGACTTTCGCGTAAGGCCGCTGCTTGGGCTGTTTCTCCTGCATCAATTCGCCCTGAAATCGTCTCTAAAAGCCACGGCTGCTGATCGCCGCGCGCAAAAGGGCCTGGGCGAAATTGCTCGATCACCATCACAAGGTCTGCGACGGGATCATATGGCAGCACCGTAACCGCATCGCTTGTTATAAAGACCGTACGTTCCACGTCCTTAAGCGGCGGTTGGCCCATCCCTTTGAAATTAAGCTTATAATCTTCAACCGCAAAAAAAGCACTATAGGGTTGGGCGCGGCTTTCAACGCCTATATCGCCCGGTTGGGCGAAATGGCGCAGGCCGTACGACTCGTTTTGGCCGTCGCGCGCACGCAAGGCCGACGCGGCGCGGGCCAGCATCATTGGGTAATGTTTGGTCAATTTTGAGGGAGGCGTTTTTCCCATATGGGCCATAAACTCATCGGCTGCCGCCAGCACCAACTCGGCCCATTGCGCGGTCCAATCATCCAGCGACCAAAGCGGGCCTATTTCAGCGATATGGTCAGGAAAGTAGACTTGGGCCGGGACCAAACAGTCGTTGTGTGTTACGCTAATCGCATACGTTTGATAGCCAAATCCACTTTCATAAAAATCAAGCTTTGCAACATCTTTTAATGAGAGGCCCTGAACCAAAAGGCCGTACGCCTTTGCGCCGCTTTGGGCCAAAATTACAGGATAACTCGCGTCTTTGGCCCAATAAGTTTGAAAGTCAGGGAGCCAAGCTTCGCGCAGTTGAGGGCGATATCCCAATACCTTTTCCAACAATGGCACATGACATAAGGTGCCATAAAAAAAGAAATCAGCCATATCTATCCCCAAATGCGTTGTACCCTTTAAATCAAAATGCCCGAGATCACACCACCAGCCACTGGAATTACAGGCAGATCACCTGAATAAAGCATAGTCAGGACCTTGTCACAGTGATTTGAACCACGTTGCAATTTTTACCTTTAAAGGCACCAGCGCATGATGTCAGATAAAAATCCCACATCCGTTTGAACCTGTCATCAAAACCAAGACCCTTAGCCTGATCCCACATGTGGTTAAACGATACATGCCACTTGCGCAATGTTTGACTATAGCTTTCTCCCAACTCAAAAAAGTCGGCCACCACAAGCCCCGCGCGTTGCACTTGGGCAATCAACACCTTTTCGCTGGGCAACATGCCCCCTGGAAAGATATGTTTTTGAATAAAATCGACACTATGACGGTAACGCTCCCAGCGGGAATGCTTAACTGTAATGATCTGCAAAGCGGCACGCGCACCTGGTTTTAAGCGGTTGCGCAAAGTGTCAAAGTAAATCGGCCAATATTTTTCGCCTACCGCCTCAAACATCTCGATACTTACTATTCCATCATAAAGGCCAGTTTCATCGCGATAATCTTGAAGTTTGATCGTGACTTGATCAGATAGGCCCGCTTTGGCAATACGCTCGACGGCGAAAGTATACTGTTCTTTTGAAATTGTCAGGCAGGTGACTTTCAAGCCAAGCTCACGAGCAGAAAATTCTGCAAACCCTCCCCAGCCGCACCCAATCTCAAGCACGTGATCCCCAGGTTTAAGGCCTAACTGGTCAACCAAACGCTGGTATTTCTGAGTCTGAGCTTGCTCAAGCGATTCTGAGCCTGAGAGAAACAGCGCCGATGAATAAGTCATGGTTTGATCCAGCCAAAGACTGTAAAAATCATTCCCAAGATCATAGTGGTAAGAAATATTCTTTTTAGCCTGCTGCCGTGAGTTGTTTTTAAGCCAAAATCTAAACCGCTCAAACTTACACAAAAGTGTATTTCCAGGAAAAGCGTCAAAAACCAAATCATTATCAAGATTCAAAAGATCCAAAAGTGCTTGCAGGTCGGGAGTTGACCACCAAGCATCTAAATAGGCATCGCAAAAACCCAGATCACCTTCACGGATCAGGCGGGCGAACACATCAGAGTTATGAATATTAAGATGCGCCTTTGGGCCTGATTTTTGGCCGACGGCCCGAAACAGGCGGCCGTCTGGCAAAAGAAAATCAATTTGCCCCGCATCTAACTTTTGGGCCAATTGAAACACTGCTGAAAAGTAGCGTGGCAGATTTTTTGCACCCTGTGTCGACGTCGAAATACTCATATGCCCCCCAAGGCCTCATTATTATTCAAGAACATCGTGAATATCTGCTTGCTAGAAAAGGACCTTTGGCGCGGTTACGCGATTTGCGTAGGCGGCCAGCGCACGTTCTCGCCCCTGCGCCAGATCAATTAACCTATCTGGATAGGGTGTGGCAATATCGAGTTGCCACTTCTTTGGCACCGCATCAAAATAGGCCGCTGCTTCGGCTGACGGGCGGGCCGAAAGCTCAGCGATAAAGCGATGGCGGTAGGCTTTATTTTGGTCGAACCGTTCGGCCTGCCCTTGCGGATTAAAAATCCGAAAATAAGGTGAGGCATCGGGCCCAGAGCCCGCCGCCCATTGCCAACCCATTGCATTCGCCGCAGGGTCCCAATCGGTCAGGCATTGTGCAAACCAAGCAAGCCCCACGCGCCAATCAGTCATCAGATGTTTGGTCAAATAACTGGCCACAATCATGCGGCCCCGATTGTGCATCGTGCCTGTGACATACATTTCGCGCATTGCTGCATCAACGAAGGGCTCGCCAGTCATGCCACGACGCCATTTTTCGGCATCTTCATTGTCGCCCCTCCAAGGAAAGGCGTCCCATTCAGCGCGCCAATTGCGATGTAGAATATGGGGGGTATGATGGCACAGATGATACGCGAATTCGCGCCAAACCAATTCTTTCAAGAAATGCTCAGCCCCTGCAAAGCCGCTGCGCAAAGCCGCTTGTCCCGCGTGCCAGACCATTCGTGGACTAACCTCGCCGTAGGTCAGGTTCTCTGACAGGCGCGAAGTGGCATCAAATTCAGGGAAATCGCGCGCTTCTTTATAGGGGCCGATGGGACCTCCTAAAAAGCGGTTCAAGCGCCCAATGGCTGCCGCTTCGCCAACCGCTTGGTAAGGGCGCACCACGGCAGCGCCACAACACATTTCACCGCCAAGTGCCCAATCGTCCAGCCGATCACTTTGCGGCCATTGCGCTGGAGCGCACAAAGCTTTGGGCGCTGGCACGGGTTCAGGGACCGCGCGTTGCGCGACCGATCTCCAAAAAGGTGTATAAACGCGATAAAATCCACCTTCTTTTGTGGAAACAGTCCAGGGTTCAAAAAGCACATGCCCTTCATAACTGGTGGCGCTGTGCCCTAGCGCTTTGAGGCCCGATTTGATCAACCGATCACGCTCTTGCGTGGCAGGCACATAGCTGCGCGACCAATGCACACTCTCAGCTCCCGTTTCGACAATCAGTTTTTTAATCTCATCAAAAGAGTTTCCCTTGCGCAAAATAAGACGACTATTCATCGACAAAAGACTTTGGGAAAAGATCTCAATCGATAGGCCAAGGCGCCAACGCGCTGCGGCACCAAGGGCGGCGACCTCCTCATCGCATATAAAGACAGGAATGATGGGCCTACCCGTTTCATGGGCAGCAGCTAGCATGGGAAGATCACTCAGACGCAAATCGCGCCTAAACCAAATAATAATCGGAGGTTGGGTCATAACTCTTCCATTTATGAAGTCTACGCACTCAATGGCAGATCAGATCACAAACCGATAGGTTTTGGCAGAATTAAATCGAAACATGGCATAGGGATCGTTCAAATCACGCCAGATAAAGATGTGTATATATGCAACGATTTCATCGGCCAAATTTTTTCACATATGTATTTGTCGCTTTAGTCCATTAGCCCAGTGTAATAAGACCCTGTTCAGTGATGATAGCGTCTAGCGGCTGGTCTGTAGTGTCAGTTGGCACCAAGGGCAGCTCTTGCGCAGCAAAGGCAAATCCGATGGCCAGTGTGGGTTTATGCGCTCTTAGAGCTTGCAGCGTGCGATCATAAAAGCCGCCGCCATAGCCCAAACGATAGCCACGCCGATCAAAAGCCACCAAGGGCACGATCAAAAGATCGGGCTCCAACCAAGCACCCTCTTGTGGGATCAGCGCGCCAAATTCGCCCACAACCATCGGGCATTCGGGCGTCCATTCTCGAAACCGTAGCGCCTGCCCCGCCCCAATAATCACCGGCACACAGACGGGGCCTTGGTGAGCCTTCATCGCGGCCAACGGGTTTGCTTCACTTAAAATTGGCATATAGGCGCCCAAAACATCACCGCTATACGGAGCCAAATAATCGGCTAAAAGTTCGGCTGCTTGCCCCTGCCCCCTAGTGAATGCCGCCTTACGGGTGGCAAAGGCCGCCTTGCGCACATCAGCCTTGATCTTGGAGAGATAGCTCACATCAGCACCAAACTCGCCAGACCCAAAAAGGTGAAGAAGCCAAAAAGATCGGTCAGCGTGGTCACAAATGTGCCTGACGATACTGCAGGGTCCATGCCAAAGCGCACAAAGATCAAAGGCACCAAAACCCCCGCCAGCGCTGCAATCAAAAGATTAACCACCATCGCAACAGCAATCACCCCGCCCAGCGCCAGAGAATCGTAAAAATACCAACCTACCAGCGCCATCATCAGTGCAAAGCCCATGCCATTAATCAAACCAACCGCCGCCTCACGGCGAACAACCCGCATGGCGTTTGTTGCAGTGAGATCGCGCGTGGCCAAGGCCCGCACCGCCACCGTTAGAGACTGCGTGCCAGCATTCCCACCCATCGAGGCCACGATCGGCAACAAGGCCGCAAGCGCTAAAAAAACCGCAATAGTGCTTTGGAATTGTGCTATGACCAAGGCCGAAAGGTTGGCAGCCAGCAAATTGACAAATAGCCACGGAAAGCGCTGGCGTACCGTCTCGAACACCCCGTCCGAGATTGAGCTTTCCTCACCCACACCGGCCAAAAGCAACATATCTTCCTCATGCTCTTCATCCAGAACATTCATCGCGTCATCAATCGTAATGACACCGACCAAGCGGTCGTCTGCATCAACAACGGGGCAGGAAATTAAGTGATATTGGGTGAATAAATAAGCCACATCGGCTTCGGGCGTGGCACCACGCACTGTACGGTAGCTGTCCTCTGCCAAGGCGCGCAATTGCGTTGCCCTCGCCGCTGCCAAAAGCCGCCCCAGTGAAACATAGCCCTGCGGTTTCATGCGCGGGTCGACCAAAATTACATGGTAAAATTGATCTGGCAAATGATCGGCATTACGCAAAAAGTCGATTGTTTCGCCCACTGTCCAATGTAATGGCGCCACCACGACTTCGCGCTGCATCAAACGACCAGCGGAATAGTCTGGAAAGGCCAAGGCTTGCTCGACCGCGGCGCGGTCTGCGTCGGTCAGCGCCCCTAGAATGATCGCCTGCTGCGGCTCTTCTAGATCTTCTAGAATATCGACAACGTCATCGGTATCCAGTTCCCGCACCGCGTCGGTCAAAATATGGCGAGGCAAATAGCCGATCACTTCTTCGCGGATCGATTCGTCAATTTCCGACAGAATGTCTCCGTCAATTTCGCCGTACCAAACATCAATGAGCTTGCGCCGATCAAAGCTGCTCAGTTGCTCAATAATATCGGCAATATCGGCGGCATGCAGCGGATCTAACAGGGTTGTTAGTTGGCCTGCATCGCCCTGCCCCAAGGCTTGGCGTACCAAAGAAATGCGGCGCGGATCAAACCCACCTTCGGAATTGGCAGAGACATCTGTTTCAAAATCTGACATAAGGCCTCCATAAATCTGCCCCTTCTTAGCGAAAAGAAATGCAAATAAACAGCCTTTGCGGTGCAAATGGTGCGAAAACTATGATCAACATATCTGATATTTAGGAAAAAAGGGGCACCATGGCGCAACTTATAACAGGCCGTATTCTGTCGTTTGAACACGATCCATTTCTGGCAGGACCGACGGCTACCAAAATTCACGATGCAGTCTTGGTCGAAGGTGGCAAGATCGTAGGACTGGGCAGTTTAGCAGCTCTTAAAGCGCACGCACCTCAAGCGCCGCTTAAGTCTTATGGTGAATCCTTGGTGATGGCGGGGTTTGTCGATGCCCATGTGCATTTCCCCCAAACTGCAATCATCGCCAGCTGGGGCAAAAGGCTGATTGACTGGTTGAACGATTATACGTTTCCAGAAGAGATGCGCCTAAACGACCCCGCTTATGCAGATATGATCGCTGCGCGCTATTTTTCCTTGGCGCTATCGCATGGCACCACCTCGGCCTGTTCTTATGCCACGATCCATACCCAATCGGTCGATGCTTTCTTCACGCAAGCCCGCACCCTTGGCCTGCGAGCTTGGGCTGGCAAAACCTGCATGGATAAAAATGCCCCCTACGGGCTCCGCGACACGGCGCAGTCCGCCTATGACCAGTCAAAGGCGCTGTTGCAAAAGTGGCATGGGCAAGCGCGCCTGTCTTATGTGATCACCCCGCGTTTTGCCCCTACCTCATCCCCCGAGCAGCTGTCAGCCCTTGGCGCGCTTTGGGCTGAACATCCCGATTGTTTGATGCAAACCCACCTCAGCGAGCAACCCGACGAGGTGGCTTGGGTGGCCGATCTGTACCCACAGGCGCGCGACTATCTAGACGTGTATGAGCACCACGGGCTTTTGGGACGCGGGGCATTGTTTGGCCATGCCATCCATTTGACCGAGCGAGAAAAGGCGCGGCTTGTGGAAACCGGGGCGGCTCTAGTGCATTGCCCCACCTCAAACAGTTTTATTGGCTCGGGTCTTTTTGATCTGGTGGGGCTTAAGAGTTTGGGTCTGCGCTTGGGCCTTGCAACCGATACGGGGGGTGGGTCGTCTTTTTCGATGTTGCGCACAATGGCAGCCGCCTATGAAATTTCGCAACTTCGCGGCACCGCCCTTCATCCGTCAGAGCTTTTGTGGCTGGCAACCCAAGGATCGGCCCGCGCACTGAGTGCAGACCATCAAATCGGCAATATAGCCTTAGGGCTCGAGGCTGATTTTGTGGTGCTGGATCTGGCCTCAACCCCCGCCATTGCCCAGGCCAGCGCGCGGGCGAGTGACATTTGGTCGGCCGTTTTTCCAACCATCATGATGGGCGACGACCGCGCTGTGCAAGATGTTTGGATTGCGGGCAAGTGCTTGCCAAAGTAGCACACACTTGTGAATAGGATTGCGCAGCACCCCTTTTGCGCCTAGCAGATCATCATCCAGTGAGTGAGTGCATGGCTTTGCAACAAGACCGTCCCGAAAACAACGACAGCCGCCGCGGCTTTGCCTTTGCCATGAGTGCCTATGCGCTCTGGGGCATCATGCCCCTTTATATGAAGGCTTTGGCCAATGTGCCCGCACTTGAGATTTTGGTGCACCGCGTCATTTGGTCTTTGCCCATTGCAGCTTTGGTGATTTTGATTACAGGCCGCACGAAAGAGCTGATGCAAGCTTTCCGCACCCCAAAAACCTTGGCCATGGCAGGTTTGACGGCGGCACTAATCTCGGTGAATTGGGGGATTTATGTCTGGGCGATAGCGAACGATCACGCACTAGATGCCGCCTTGGGCTATTATATTAACCCACTTTTCTCGGTGTTTTTAGGGGCCGTTTTATTGGGGGAGCGTTTGACCCGCCGTCAACAGCTGGCCATTTCGATGGCGGTTTTGGCCGTGCTGATCCTAACTTATGAGGCGGGGCGCCTGCCGCTGTTGTCGCTGGGCCTGCCCTTAACCTTTGGCACCTATGCCTATTTAAAAAAATCATTGCCCGTCGGCCCAAACCAAGGATTCTTTCTTGAGATCTTGCTTTTGATGCCCGTAGCCCTTGGCTATCTGGCCTACTTGTACGTTACCGATCAGACCCATTTCATGATCGGTAACGGGCTGGAAACTGCGCTTCTTTTGGGTTGTGGCGTGATCACCGCAGTGCCGCTTTTACTTTATGGCAACGGGGCCAAACATTTGCGCATGTCGACCAACGGGTTTTTACAATATAGTGTGCCGTCGATGATTTTTCTGATGGCGGTATTTGTTTTTCGTGAACCTTTGGGGCTTGGGCGCTTGATGGCCTTTGGGTTGATTTGGGCAGGTTTGGTATTGTTTTCATTTGATATTTTCAAAAAAATCCCCATAAATAAATCCTAATCCAATCAATGGCGCATCAGTTCTGAGTGCGGATCACAAAGCCCGTCAATAACATCAAAATGATGGCGGTCCTTTAAAACCGACCACGGGCAGTCCCAAGCCTCACTCAGGAGCCTAGCGTGCCATAAAAAGGCGGACCCGCTCAGCACCACCCACCCAAATATGGGCCTCAACTTCGGAGCGTTTCGGCAAAAGTGTCGGGCTTTGTTGGCGGACATCTTCCACGCTTAGCCCAAGGTTTTGGTTCATCTGCGTTTGGGCAATAGGGGTCAGATCGCGCAGCGGTGAGATGGGCACCACGCACTTGATGGGCACCGCAATATCTGCGCAAGCCATACGCGCAGCCAAATGCCTCCCAGCAGAATGGCCCGACACGACCAAAGGCACCTCAATAAAGCCCAAAAGCGCTTACAGCGCCGCCTCTGTCTCAGGCGCCATTTGCCCCAAACCGACTGCAGGGGCCAATGTGTAAAAGGGCATCGCGACCGCTCAGCCTCGCGCCAGCGCCCCTTGGGCCAAATGCGAAAAGTCGGGGGGGGAATCTCATCCAATAGCCACCATGAATGAACACGAACTAACCGCGCACCTGACCTTTGGGGTAAAAAACATCAATACTCCCCCCAAGATCCGAGGTAAGCTGCCCCATCCGTAATCCTTATGCCGCGCGGAAAGCCTGCGCCTTGGCCTGTCAGTGGGGCATATATCCGTCTGCATCCTTGATGAAGGTGCCATTTTGATAGGCAGAATCCATATCCATAGGGCTTCCTTTCATTGATGTGCTGGACATTTGGGTGCCGCTTGTGCATTTGTTACGCAACGTTAAATGGAGCCCATCATGCATGATACTGCAACCAATTTATCCTCTCTTTTAAAAGATCCTAGCCTTTTGGCGACCAAAGCCTATGTCGCAGGCCAATGGATTGATGCTGACGACGGCCAAACCTTTGCCGTCTACAATCCCGCGCGCGGCGATGTGATTTGCCATGTCGCCGATCTTAGCCGCGCCGAGACAAAGCGCGCGATTGATGCGGCTGCCGTTGCACAAAAGCTTTGGGCCGCACGCCCCGCAAAAGAGCGCGCGAATATTCTGCGCGCTTGGTTCAATTTAATGATGCAAAATCAAGATGATTTGGCACGAATCCTAACCGCCGAAATGGGAAAACCCTTTGCCGAGGCCAAGGGCGAAATTGCCTATGGCGCGTCGTTTATCGAGTGGTTCTCAGAAGAGGCAAAACGCGTTTACGGTGAAATCATTCCAGGCCATATGGCGGATAAACGTATCTCAGTTCTCAAACAGCCTATCGGGGTTGTTGGCTCGATCACGCCATGGAACTTTCCAAATGCGATGATTACCCGCAAATGTGGGCCAGCTTTGGCGGTTGGCTGTGCGTTTGTGGCGCGCCCTGCTGCAGAAACCCCCTTGTCGGCCCTTGCTTTGGCGGTTCTGGCGGAACGCGCAGGCTTGCCTGCGGGGCTTTTGTCGGTTGTGCCGTCAAGCCGCTCGTCAGACATTGGCAAAGAATTTTGTGAAAATCCTATCGTACGAAAATTGACGTTTACGGGCTCAACTGAGGTCGGGCGCATTTTGCTGCGCCAAGCGGCCGATCAGGTAATGAAATGCTCGATGGAGCTGGGCGGCAATGCACCGTTCATCGTATTTAACGACGCAGATTTGGATGCGGCAGTTGATGGGGCGATGGCATCGAAATTCCGCAACAATGGTCAAACCTGCGTCTGCGCCAATCGCATCTATGTGCAATCGGGCGTTTATGACGCGTTTGCGGCCAAGTTATCGGCGGCGGTTGCCAAGTTGAATGTAGGCGACGGCCTCTCTGACGGTACCACCACAGGCCCTTTGGTCAATATGGATGCGGTCAATAAGGTCGAAGAACATATTGCAGACGCTTTGGCAAAAGGCGGGAAACTCGTCACGGGTGGCAAGCGCCACGCTTTGGGGGGCAGCTTTTTTGAACCAACTGTGATAACAGATGTCACATCCCAAATGATTGTAACCAACGAGGAAACCTTTGGCCCGCTGGCACCCCTCTTCAAATTCGAAACAGAAGCAGAGGTTGTGGCCAAAGCAAATGATACCATCTTTGGTCTGGCCAGCTATTTCTACGCGCGCGACATTGGCCTGATAACCCGGGTGCAAGAGGCCTTGGAATATGGCATCATTGGCGTGAATACAGGCATTATCTCAACCGAGGTGGCGCCTTTTGGTGGTGTCAAACAATCGGGCCTTGGCCGCGAAGGCAGCCACCACGGTATGGAAGATTATCTTGAGCTGAAATATATCTGCCTTTCGATCTGATAGACCAACTTGTAGGCCAAACAAGGGGGCGCGTGATGCGCCCCCTTGTTTTTTTGGATTAGGCTGCGGCGTTGGCCGCACCCTCGATCACCGGATGGCGCGCGGTTTGCGCATTGGTGATTTCGATGCGTCTAGGTTTAAGCGCCTCGGGTGTTTCACGCAAAAGGTCAATGTGCAGCATACCATGCTCATGGGCGGCGCCTTGCACCTTGACATGATCCGCTAGGGCAAAGCGACGCTCGAATGCGCGAGTGGCAATGCCACGATGCAAAAAGGTTTTTGCGCTATCTTCTTCAGACTTGCCCGCGGTCACATAAAGCGTGGCATCTTTGACCTCGACGCTTAGATCATCGGACGCAAATCCTGCAACAGCGATGGAAATACGATAGGCATCATCACTTTTTTTTTCAATATTATAGGGTGGAAAGCCAGGCTGAACGACCTGCGCTGTCAGCGTGCGGTCCATCAAATCGGCCAAACGGTCAAAGCCAACTGTAGCACGGTAAAGCGGGGTGAAATCAAAGTTACGCATACATCCTCCTAAAGCGATGTGAAGCCCTCCGACGGGGACGGGCAGTAAAACGGGCCCAAAATGGCGCCCGCTTCATCACAATTAAGAAGTGCTATTTTGGATTTCAAGGGCTGGCGGGAAAACTTTCGGGGCGCGGCCCACCCAGTGCCCAATCTAACAATTCAACAGTGTGTACCACCCTCAAATCACTGTCATGGGCAATCTGCGTCATGCAGCCCAAATTACCTGCCGCAATCACATCGGCCTTGCAGGCAACCAAACTTTCTTGTTTGCGTAATCGCAATTCTCCCGAAATTTCAGGCTGCAACATGTTGTATGTGCCCGCGGAGCCACAGCACAAATGGCTGTCCTTGGGCTGGACCACTTCAAAGCCCACCCTTTTCAGAAGATCTTTAGGAGCATCTTTAATCTTTTGCCCATGTTGTAAAGAGCAAGCCGCATGATAGGCTACGCGCACTGATTTTCGCGCACCTTCGGGCAGACCAATTTTGCTTAGAAACTCGGTGATATCGCAAGCCAACCCCGAGATTTCAGCAGCCTCGGCAGCGCGGGAGTGGCCCGTGAATAGATGGCCATATTCCTTGACGGTCGTGCCGCAGCCCGAGGTGTTGATAATCACTGCATCAAGCCCACCTTGGTGTTTAACCCCCAGCCAAGCGTCAATATTCTCGGCCGCCTGTTCGCGCGCACCGTCGCCCTTGCCCATATGATGACGCAGCGCTCCACAACAGCCCATGCCGCCCGCGATAACCACCTCGCAGCCCAGCCGAGTCAAAATGCGGATGGTCGCGTCGTTGATCTTTGGATCAAGTACCTTTTGCGCGCAACCTGTGAGCAACGCCACGCGGTATTTTGCAGGTCCGTCCATAGGCGCAAACGATTGAGGATGATCACTAAGGCTGGCCTTTGGGATCGATTTAGGGGCCAGCTCAATCATGGCGCGCAAGCGACGATCTGGCATCACAAAAGCCAAGGGCCGCATCATCCGCGCGCAATAAAGCGCAAGGCGAAACCGTGCAGGATAAGGTAGGATAAAAGCCAAAACCGACCGCAACATTTTATCCATCAGCGGGCGCTTATAGGTCTGCTCGACATATTCGCGTGCCTGATCAATCAGATGCATATAATTCACCCCCGAGGGGCAGGTGGTCATGCACGCCAAGCACGACAGGCAGCGATCAATATGGGTGACCGTTTGCTTATCGGCAGGGCGGCCCGTTTCAAGCATTTCTTTGATGGCGTAAATGCGGCCGCGAGGGCTGTCGGCTTCATCTCCTAGGACTTGATAGCTTGGGCAAGTGGCAGTGCAAAATCCACAATGTACGCATGATCGCAAAATTTTATTGGCCTCGGCCAATTTTGGATTTTCTAGCTGCGTTGGGGTAAATAAAGTTTGCATTAGCCCATACGTCCCTTGTTTAGAATGGCTTTTGGATCAAATTTCGCGCGCAGCCCTTGGGTTAAGGTTATGATAGCGGGGGATTGCGGTTGAAAGCTAGGCGCGCCACCGCCTTTGCCGCGAAACAGGGTGGCGTGCCCCTCAAACGTGCCCAAAAGTAGGCGTAAATCAGTGTTTTCGGGCAACAACAGCCACAAAAGCCCACCGCCCCAATCCAGCATATAATCAAGTGGGGCAGCTTTGGCCAAAATACCCGCTGCGTCCGAGGGTTTCACACTCACACGCCACAGGTCGCCCGTCTGCCCAACAAAGGGTTTCAGGTCACGAATATCGGCCCAAACACTTAGGCTGTTCTCAGAAATCTGCGCCTGACCGTAGAATTTAAGATGTTTTGCAAGCGCAGATGCGCGGTATTTGACCGCCGCGTCAAACCCTTCAACGCGCAAGACCGTACCCGACTGCGGGCGAAAAGAGGCTGCAGTCACCTCATAGGGTGAGCCGAGTGCCGCCGCCATCAGCGACACTGCGGTTGCTGGGTCTTGGCCATCAAAAAAAAGGGTGCGGCTAGCTTCGGGCACGGGCAAAAGCTTAAAGGCAACTTGCGTCAAAACCCCCAAAGTACCGTGGCTGCCCGCCATCAACTTAACCAAATCAAGTCCCGTGACATTCTTCATCACGCGCCCACCATTTTTCACTATGGTCCCCGCCCCATCGACAAAGCGCACGCCTATCATGCTGTCGCGACACGCCCCCGCTTGCACGCGCCTAGGGCCTGCGGCATTGCACGCCACAACCCCGCCCAAAGTCGAGCGCCCCTCGCGCCCTAAAACAGCGGCGTAGTCTGGGGCCTCAAACGGCAGACGTTGCTTTTCGACAGCCAACTGGTCATTTATATCACTGAGCAAACTCCCCGCCCCCGCGACCAAGGTCAGCGCTCCCGGTTCATAAAGCTCGATGCCTGCAAACCCATCTGTGTAAAGTGGTGTAGCCCCCGCGACCACATCACCAATCGCGCGGGTGCCCCCGCCGATAATCTCAACAGGTAATTGGGCTTCGACCAAAATCTGAGCCAGCTCAGCTTCATTTTGAGGGCGCATTTTTGTTCCTTTAAACAGAGGTCGCACGGCGTGAGGCCGAGACATCAAGAGGAAAGACCTTGGCGGCATTCAAAAGCCATTTCGGATCAAACACATCTTTTACATTCAACTGCGCTTCTAAATCGGCAGGCGCGAATTGCACCGTCATAAGATCGCGCTTTTCCACGCCCACACCATGCTCGCCCGTCAGACAACCACCCACTTCAACACAAAGGCGCAAAATATCATTTCCAAAGGCTTCGCAAAGTTCAAGATCGCCAGGTTTGTTGGCATTATAAAGGATCAAAGGATGCATATTACCATCACCCGCGTGAAAGACATTGGCAACCCCAAGCCCGTAATGCTGGCTTAATTCACCAATGCGGCGGAGCACCAGAGGCAGCGCAGAAACTGGGATCGTTCCGTCTAAACACATATAATCGGCAATATTCCCCATCGCGCCAAAAGCAGATTTACGGCCCAGCCAGATTTTTTGGCTTTCTTCTGCGGATTTGCTTTCGCGAAAAGCAACCGGATTGTGGCGCATGGCGATCTCTTTAATCAAGGCCAGCTGCAGATCAATTTCATTGTCCGACCCTTCTACCTCGACAATCAGCAATGCCTCACAATCGGGATAGCCAGCTTTGGCGAAATCTTCGGTAGCCACGATGCAGGGGCGATCCATAAATTCGATGGCAACAGGCAAAATGCCCGCTTTAATAATGTCAGAGACACAGGCTCCCGCCACCTCATTCGCATCAAATCCGATGAGAACGGGACGCGCGCCTTCAGGTTTTGGCAAAATGCGCAAGGTGGCTTCGGTCACGATACCAAGCTGCCCTTCAGAGCCGCAGATCAGCCCCAAAAGATCAAGGCCACCCGAATCCATATAGGCGCCGCCGATTTGTATGATCGTGCCGTCCATTTGCACCAAGGTCACGCCCAAAAGATTATTCGTGGTCACCCCATATTTCAAACAATGCGCACCCCCCGAATTCATCGCGATATTGCCCGCAATCGCACAGGCCAATTGGCTTGATGGGTCGGGGGCGTAGAAAAACCCCTCATCCTCGACGGCTGCGGTGACGCTTACATTGGTGCGCCCCGTTTGCACGCGGATAAAACGATTTGGATAATCTATCTCAAGCACGTTAACCATGCGTGCCACGCTTAATACAACACTGTCAGCAGTGGGCAAAGAGCCCCCCGCCAAACTAGTGCCCGCACCGCGCGGCACAACGGGAATCGCATGCGCATGGCAAAAACGTAAAACCGCCGCTACCTGTTCAGTGGTGCGGGGCAAGACAACAGCCAAAGGTTGGCACGCATAAGCCGCCAAAGCATCGCATTCATAGGGGCGCGTGTCGTTTAAATAGTGTAGAACCGCGTCTTTTGGCAACAATTGGGCCAATCCCGCTACTATACTGGGCTTGGCGTCTATAATCATTTGGTTTGCTTTTGGCATTTCCATGACCCACACACCCCCCTAAAATTGGTAAATTAATATAACCAATTTGGTCCCATAGCAAGATGAAAGTTTATTCGTTAGACAGAGAAGAAAAGGTCAAGCTGCAATGAATTTTACAGATTTTAAGGTTAGTTTCGATATTTTTAATTATATCGCTTTGGCAGGTCTTTTGCTCTCATGGCTTATCACAAGCTATTTAATTGAGCATCCACCCTTAAGCCGCATATCTGTCTCTGAGCTGATGAGTGAGTACCGCCGTGAATGGATGCGTGAATTCGTGACCCGTCAGCCCCGTATATTTGACGCCACGGTGATTGACAGTTTGCGCCAGGCCACGGCCTTTTTCGCCTCGGCATCCATGTTGGCGCTTGGGGGTGGATTGGCGGTTTTGGGCAATTCTGACCAGATGATGGGCTTGGCCCAAGATTTTGAGCTGACCACCCGATTAGCCGAAATTGAGATTAAGATGATCTTGGTCCTTTTGTTTTTAGCCAATGCGTTTTTGAAATTTGTTTGGGCCAGTCGACTATTTGGTTATTGCGCCATTTTGATGGCCGCTGTTCCAAATGACCAAAAAGACCCGCTGGCTTTTCACCGCGCCGAGCAGGCGGCCGAAATCAATATCACTGCTGCTCGCAGTTTTAACCGCGGCCTACGTTCTGTTTATTATGCGCTCGGAGCCTTGGGCTGGATCTTTGGCCCCGAGGCTTTGATCGCTAGCACCGTCATTACGAACATCATCGTATTGCGGCGGGAATTTGCGTCAGAGTCGCGCACAGTGATGCTGAAACGCACCCTTTAAAGCGAATAAACGTCTGTAGACGCCTTGGGTCTAACGTCCACGCGCTTCAATCAGCCACACAAGAAGACTAATCTCAAGGGCCATCAGCACATAAACCCAAGCACTGATCAAGGGCTGCGATCGCACCGATTGATTTAAAAAAGAATCGCTCTGTGCAGCGCGGTTTATCCCATCTGCCGGCAACAGTTGACAAAAATAGGCCCTCTAAAAAGCAAAACTGACGGGTGCCGTTTTGCGACTGTTCAAGCACGTCAGAGCATAAAATATCTGACGGCACCCTATAGGCCGTGAATTGCACAGCGTTGCCCTGCAGCCCCAGCACATGTGATAAACAGTCAACCAAACGGGCCTTGCCAAAACTCACAAAACCCACCAAAAGCCCATACTTCCCACCGATAAGATCATGGTCAAAATCGACTCGATCATCCTCTCTTGGCCTAAGAAATGCACATTGATGCTGGCTTTAGCCTTACCTAACAAGGCAACGGCATCATTTATTTGTACGGCAAGGTCTTTTGGCATTGGCACATCCTTTGAAAGCGTAAGTCATTTAAACAAGTTTAGCCTTGCGAGACAAATAACAATCAGGCCAAGATCACACATGATTGTGAAACCTCCATTCGAAAATGTTTTGACATTGGCGCAAAAGACTCAAAAGGGTGCACACAAAGGGCCTGCGCCTGTGCATCTGTGGAACCCACCCTTTTGCGGCGATATTGACATGCGCATAGCGCAAGATGGCACTTGGTTTTACCAAGGCTCGCCCATCGGGCGGGCCGGGATGGTCAAGCTTTTCTCATCCATTCTCAAGCGCGAGGATAATAAATTCTTTTTGGTTACACCCGTTGAAAAAGTGGGCATCACGGTTGAGGATGCGCCCTTTATCGCCATCGATCTCCATGTCACAGGCGCTTGCCAAAACCAAGAGCTCACCTTTGAAACCCATGTCGGCGATCGCGTCACCGCAAGCGCTGCCCATCAAATCCGAATCAGCTATGATCCTACCACCAAAGAACCGCGCCCATATGTAATGGTGCGCGCAGGATTAGAGGCGCGTATCGACCGCAAAACCTATTACCGCATGGCCGAAAAGGGCCAAATCGTCGCCCATCAAGGGCAAGATTGGTTTGGCATTTGGTCGTCGGGCCAATTTTTTGCGCTCTGTTTAGAAAAAGAGTTTGAAGCTTAGCCTCCCTCATTGCGCTTTCGCTTGCTCGGCGGGGATGGGCTAGATAAAAGATCCTAACATCGTCCCAAAAGGAAATTCCATGCCACATGAAGCTCCCGAAACAGAAATTATCGCCACCTGGAAAGTTTCCTGTGACGGTGGCGAAGGGGCTTTGGGCCATCCGCGTGTGTGGTTGGTGATCCCCCAAAACAAGGGATATGTGGAATGTGGCTATTGCGACAAACGTTATCTGCATGAAACTTCGGTTGGCACCGGCTAATAGGGCAGCTAGCGGACGGGCACATCGACCTACCCACAGGGGTGGGGCATCTGAGTACTTTTGTGACTGTCGTAAGAGGCTAAATAGGTGATCAAATTTCCCCCTGACCAGCTTCTAATAAATGCGACGTCACTTGCATAGATTGACCAGGCTGTGCTGGCTGACTATTCATATTTATAATAGAAAAACACTTTGCGCTGAGGGTAACAGAATAAAGCATATCGCATACCTAAGGCTCACAAGATTGCTTGACACCAAGTCCCCGGTGCAAATGGCACCATCTCTCATGTGCACCTAAAGGTGACCTTCTCCTTGGTCATAGGTACGCACGTTAAACTAATTTTCATCGCGTCCAGCAAAGGCCAATACACGGTTACAATT
>Ga0115566_10001859_pt1 | contig 17776 bp, 14 predicted proteins | sample COGITO_mtgs_1204_3_FD_87173 | JGI IMG/M metagenome (GOLD analysis project Ga0115566, IMG submission 87173) | Pelagic marine microbial communities from North Sea - COGITO_mtgs_120405 | ecosystem: Environmental > Aquatic > Marine > Epipelagic | place: Germany:Helgoland, sampling site Kabeltonne...
GGAGGAATTTATCCAAATGGTATGTTTCTAACCATGCTTATCCAATGAGAAGCCGATTCATACTTGCCCTGGTATTTACCTTTCTCGGAATTATCCCATTGTTAAGCCAAACAACCGTTTCACTCATTGGCCGAAATACAGGCACAAAGGTTTTATCCGATGGAAACAAGATTCGCGTTTTTGGCTTCACCCATGATTTTGGCGAAAACCCAAGCGTTCCTGGGCCTACCATTGAAGGTTTTGAAGGCGATTCGATCCTCATTGATTTCTGGAACATAAGCCAAGGCGCACCGCATACCATCCACTTACACGGCCTTGATGTAGACCAAGCAAATGATGGCGTACCTCATTTATCTTTTGAGGTACATCACATGGACCACGGATATTATCGATTTAAAGCCCCACACCCTGGCACCTATTTATATCATTGTCATGTGGTCTCCAGTATTCATGTTCAAGCCGGAATGTATGGGCTGGTGATCATCCGTCCCAAGAACGACACGAATGTGACCTGGGAAAATGGATATTCCTTCCACACGGAAGCAACACTATTCATGTCAGAAATAGACACCTTTTGGCACCACGATTCGGTCTTATTGCACGAATACGACACCAGCATGAGCCACCATATGGTTGCTTTACCAAAATACCATCCTCAACATTTTTTGGTTAATGGTAAAAGCAATTGGCAATTGGACAACCAAATCATTCAGGGGAAGGCAAATGCGAACATCTACCTGCGATTAGCGAATATTGGATACTTCTACAACCGCGTCATTATACCTAAAGGGCTCCATGGTCTTTTGATAGACTCCGATGGACGGCCATTGCCTAATGCGTTACAATCGGACACCATTGAAGTATTTCCTGGAGAACGATATGGGATGATCTTAGCTCCAACCGAAGAAATGGATGATTCTATTGTGGTGCAATACATTAATATGAATACAGGCACCATAGCCAATGAGCAGGCAGTTGCCATCCAAATCGAGGGTTACCTCGGCATCGAGCATCCAAGTAGTCAGGCTTATTCCCTTTGGCCAAACCCTTCTTCAGGGTCATTTTACTTAAGTGGCGCCCCGACTCCCTGTACATTCCGTGTTTTAAACTCGACCGGGTCATTGCTTTTTCAAAAGGAAACCACAGAAACATCGCCAATCCAAATTTCATTGGAGGCTCATCCGGATGGGATATATTTTATTCAGGTGATTTCAGCGCAGGGGTCATGGACTTCGAAAATTATCAAGCAATAGGACGCTGATATAAGCACGCGGCCAATTTTCTTCTATTAAAAAACAGTACAGTTTATGATTTCCATCATGTTTTAAAACATGATCCGTGAATTGCTTTGTCCCGTTAAAAAAGTAACACCTACTAAAATGAAAAACCTAATAATCTCAATGTTGATCGTGCCATTCTTTTGGTCTTGCGGTCAAAACGGTGGTGGTGAGACAACCGCACCAGAAAACACTTCGAATGAAGTCGAACAAGCCCTTACTCCCGGACAAGAGGGTGTGAATAATGGAGAATCCACTCCAAACATTCTGCAAGTGGCAGTAGGCTCAGCCGATCACACTACGCTCGTTGCAGCCGTTAAAGCGGCCGAACAAACAACAGCTTTAGCCAATAATGGCCCTTTAACCGTATTTGCTCCTACCAATGCAGCGTTTGATGCGCTTCCAGCAGGAACAGTTGAAAGTTTGCTTGAACCAGAAAACAAAATGAAGCTTATTTCAATTGTTCAATTCCATGCGGCTCCTGGAAGTTATGATGTAAGTCAGTTAAAAGATGGTCAAAGTTTATTTGTCGCCTCTGGACACAATATAAAAGTTGAGGTAAAAGATGACGGAACTTATGTGCACGGAGCAAAAATTTTGGGAACGGTCAAGGCATCGAATGGAATCGTTCATGTTGTCGACAAAGTCCTTTTACCTAACTAATTCGCAATCAACACTCAATCAACAAACATGAAAAAGTCAAACATTCTAATCGTTTCTTCAATCACAACCCTTCAGCTCAGCATCTTGCCACTTGCGTTTGACACTGTGCAAGCAGCCGTTTGTCCCGGTGATAGTTTCAATTTCAATGGTCAAATCATTTATTCAGCGGGAAACTACAACCATATATCAACCGCAGCCAACGGTTGCGATTCAACAACAACGCTTTTATTAAGCATCCTTCCGCTGACTTACGATACGGTTGCGGTCGCCATTTGCGATGGCGACAGTTTTGAGTTCAACGGCCAAACCCTCGGGATTACAGGCTCATATACCTACATCACTGCTGGATCAAACGGCTGCGACTCAACAACTACCCTACAATTGAGTGTAATGCCCCACGCCTCTACCGAAGTATCGGCATCAATTTGCCCAGGCGACACCTTCCTCTTTAATGGGCAATTCCTGACCGAGTCTGGCACCTATTATCATGTAGAAGCCGCAAGCAACGGCTGCGACTCAATCGTTACCCTAACCCTTGATGAGCTTCCCACATCTTCGGGCTCGTCTGAACAGCATATGTGTCAAGGTGAAAAAATCACGTTTGGCAGTCAGTCCATTACCGAAGCTGGTTCTTATACCGAAGTGTTTAGCGCTGCCAATGGATGCGATTCTACACATCATTTGACCGTGACCACTTCTACCATAGAATCCAAAGTGGGCATATTCGGAGACACGTTAAAATCCATCTTTCCTGCGCATGTTTATGAGTGGGTGAAATGTCCTTCGTACAGTCTTACTGGGATTTACACCCCTTATTTCATCCCGGGCGATTATCAATTTTATGCGCTGGTTGCATACGACAGCAACGGCTGCTCCGATACGAGCTGGTGCTTTAAAGTGTCTCCAAATAGCATAGAAGAAGATACAGAAGACGCGTTCATTCCTTATCCAAATCCTGCCAGCGATTGGGTTCAAATCGACAATCGGTCAGGTGAACAAGCTGCTGAATGGTATGACGCACTCGGTCGATTAGTGCTTATAAATGCATCCGTCAACGGACTTCTAGTTACGCCAAAAACGACTGGTGTTTACCTTCTACGTCTTCAATCAGGAGGGCAAACGGAGCGCCACAAGGTTGTGGTGAATGGGAGGTAGCGCTGAAATTCTAACCTGTTGGATTACCCAGCTTCATCGTAAAAGCAATGCGTTTTCTCGAAGCGTCCACTTCCAACACTTTCACCCGAACTTCTTGATTGAGCTTTACAATTTCGAGTGGATCGCTCACAAAACGGTCTGCTAGTTGCGAAACATGCACCAAACCATCTTGCTTTACCCCCACATCTATGAAAGCGCCAAACTTGGTAATGTTCGTGACAATGCCCGGCAAAATCATCCCGACTTGCAGGTCATTTAAGCTGCGTACGTCTTTCGAAAACTCAAACAACTTAGCCTTTCCTCGCGGGTCGCGGCCTGGTTTCAGCAGTTCGGCAGCTATGTCTTTTAACGTTGGTAAACCGACTTCTTTGGTCTCATATCGCTCTAAATCGAGCGCGGTCAACACTTCCTTATTGCCCATCAAGTCTCTTACATCGAGCTTGGCGTCTTTTCCCATTCGAGATACAATGGCATAGCTTTCAGGGTGCACCGCGCTGTTGTCCAATGGATTCGTTGCGTCTGGAATCCGCAAAAAACCAGCGCACTGTTCAAAGGCCTTGGCCCCGAGTCCAGCCACTTTCATCAAGTCTTTTCGGGAAGAAAACGGCCCATTCTCATTTCGGTGGGCTATAATGGCTTGGCTCAACTTCGGACCAATGCCACTCACATATTGCAGCAAATGTTCGCTGCTCGTGTTGAGGTTTACGCCCACACTATTCACGGCACTAGCCACTGTAGCATCCAGCTTTTCCTTCAACTTCTTTTGGTCCACATCGTGTTGGTATTGACCAACACCAATAGCTTTTGGGTCAATTTTCACCAACTCACTCAGCGGATCCATCAGCCTTCTTCCGATAGAGACCGACCCACGTACGGTGACATCATAATTTGGAAATTCTGCTCGCGCCACAGGCGATGCCGAATAAATAGACGCTCCGTTTTCACTGACCACATAAGCCTCCGTTCCGGCTGGAAGTCGAATGCCTTGAATAAATCGCTCTGTTTCACGGCCAGCCGTTCCATTGCCTATGGCGATAGCTTCGATCTTATACGTCTGCACCAAGTTGCTGATTTTGGCCGCAGCTCGGCTTGTCTCATTTTGTGGTGCATGTGGATAAATTGTTTCGTTGTGCAAAAGCCCTCCTTGGGCATCCAAGCAAACGACCTTACAGCCCGTTCGAAATCCGGGATCGATGGCCAAAATGCGTTTAGACCCGAGTGGAGGCGCTAACAACAATTGCCTCAAGTTCTCTGCAAAAACCTGAATGGCTTCGGCATCGGCCTTTTCTTTGGTTTCGTTTCGGAATTCGGTTTCAATCGCTGGCTCGATCAAGCGTTTGTATGCATCGGAAATAGCTAGTTTAATTTGCTCAGAAGCTGGTCCGTCATGGCGGATAAAATAGCGCTCCAAGCGCTCGATGCCTTCTGGACGAGGAGGAGTGACCGAAAGGCGAATCACGCCTTCGTCTTCTGCACGCTTAATAGCCAAAAAACGATGCCCAGGACATCGTTGAAGTGGTTGTTCAAAATCAAAATAGTCGCGAAATTTTGATTCGGCATCGTCTTTTCCCTTGATCACTTTAGATCGAATGGTGGCCGAACGTATAAAGTGTTTTCGGACAATATCGCGCGCAGCCGTTCGCTCGCTGATCCACTCCGCCATAATATCACGCGCTCCAGACAAGGCCATTTCCTCATCTGATACCTCGCCCTTAACAAAGCGTCTCGCTAAACCATTTGCATCGACCACATCTTGTTTCATCAACATGGCCGCAAGCAGTTCTAGACCTAATTTTCGGGCGGCTTCAGCCTTGGTTTTGCGCTTCGGTTTGTAGGGCAAATACACATCCTCCAAAGCCGTCATGTTCAAACAGGCTTGAATCTGATTTTTTAATTCAAGCGTCAATGCGCCTTGCTCGTCAATGGAACTAAGAATGAAATCGCGTCTTTTTTCGAGATCGATATGCGCCTTAAACGCGTCTTGTATGTGGCCAATTTGCACCTCGTCCAACCCGCCTGTTCTTTCCTTTCGATAGCGTGAAATAAAAGGGATGGTCGCGCCTTCATCCAACAGTTGAAGGGTGGCTATTACGTTTGATTCCTTTAGACCAAGATCGCGGGAAATGAGGGTTGAGGCATTCATACCGCGAAGATAAATTTGGGAATACAGTCAAACGTTCTCGATTGAATTGAATTATCAGTCCCTGTCGTTTTCCCAGAGTGCATAGGATGTGCTTGTCTCCCAAAGTTTCAGAAAATGCACATGTATCCCCTCGGGTAGAGCGCTCATCAAACGATTGGCAAACAACCCCACCATGTTCTCAGCGGTGGGGTCGTTGTCCAATAAAACAAGTTTTTGGTCGCTATGCATCAACGTGAGCGCCAACAACGATTCCTTTTTAAGCACCACCGAGTGATCAAACTCATCGATTATTTCACGTTGAACAATCCGTTTAAGGTCACCAAAATCCATGACCATACCTTGATCGTTTAGCGTTTTTGCCTTCACACAAACGTGCAATTCATAACTGTGACCGTGTAAATTTTTACACGCCCCAGGATGGTTTGGCAAGGAGTGCGCTGCTTCAAACCGAAATACTTTGCAAACACTCAACATCTATGTGATGGGTTCAAATCTCGCTTGAAAAAAGCGCAAGTATTCTGGTTCGTACACCATTTTTAGGCCTTTGATGAGGTGGCGTTCTGAATAAACGTATTCCACTGATTCGGCCACCACATCCATATGTGCTTGTGTGTAAACTCTGCGTGAAACAGTAAGCCTTACCAATTCCAAATCTGGCCTATTTTCTTCACCGGTATCCTTTTTTCGGCCGGCCGACACAATTCCACGTTCCATGGTGCGCACACCTGAATCGGCATAAATCGCGGCAGCCAAGGATTGAGCAGGGAATTGATCTTGAGAAATATGGGGTAGAAACTTTTTGGCATCTAAGAACACACCATGTGTTCCAATCGTTTTCACAATCGGAATTCCTGCCTCTAGTAACTTTTTTCCTAGGTATTGAACTTGTCCAACGCGGGCGCGAATGTGATCGTCATCCACAGACTCGGCTATGCCAACAGCAAGCGCCTCCATGTCACGACCTGCTAGCCCTCCATAAGTGTGCAACCCTTCATAAACGACCACCATATTGCGTGCTTTTTCAAACACTTTTTCATCGTTCACAGCGAGGAATCCACCAATGTTTACCAGCGCATCTTTTTTGGAGCTCATGGTCGCGGCATCGGTTAAGTCGCAGATTTCGCGCACAATTTCGGCTGTGGATTTGTGACCATACCCTTCTTCCAATCGTTGAATCATGTATGCGTTTTCAGCAACTCTGGTCATGTCGTGAACAATCATGATTCCATGCTTATCACACAAGGCACGCACTTCCCTCAAGTTGGCCAGAGACAGGGGTTGACCGCCAGCCATATTCACGGTAGTAGCGATGCTCACATACGGGATGTTTTCAGCGCCATGTTTGGTGATGAGTCGCTCAAGTTTGTTGAGGTCGCAATTGCCTTTGAACGGCAATTCGCTGTCTGGATCATGGGCTTCATCTATAATGATATCGGCAAATGTTCCGCCAGCCAGTTCTTGATGAAGACGAGTGGTGGTGAAATACATGTTTCCTGGAACCACATCGCCCTTTTTGATCAGTATTTGAGACAGAATGTGTTCAGCTCCCCGCCCTTGATGAGTGGGTATAACATGCTTATATCCATAATACTTTTGGATGGCGGCTTCCATGTGATAAAAATTCTCGCTGCCCGCATAAGACTCGTCTCCCATCATTAATGCCGCCCATTGTCTATCGCTCATGGCGGATGTGCCACTGTCGGTGAGCAGGTCGATGTAAACCTGTTTCGACCGAAGTAAAAACGTATTGTAACCAGCATCTTTTAGAAATTGCTCTCGCTCTTCTCGAGTGGTCATAAAAAGAGGCTCTACCATTTTAATCTTGTAGGGCTCAGCCCATGATCGTTCTTTTTTCATGAATTTGTCTTTTTAAAAAATAATTGATTGCAGCAAGTTGCTACTCATCTAAACTTGATCTAGTTTTTCAAACTTGGCAGTAAAATGCCTAAGAAATTTAGGTTCTTCTGTGATCTTCATTCCTCTCACATTCTTTCTATCTTCCAATAAAATTTCGAAGGTTTCGATTACATATTCCATGTGGCTTTGAGTATAAACCCTCCTTGGAATAGCCAGCCTAACCAGCTCCATCGAGGCCGGAATCAACTTCCCCATCGAGTCGTATTTTCCAAACATTACAGATCCTATTTCTACCGACCGAATGCCCCCTTTCACATATAGCTCACAAGCCAAAGCTTGACCTGGATATTGGTCAACTGGAATGTGCGGGTAAAACTGTTTAGCATCGATATACACTGCGTGTCCTCCAATGGGAAGCATCAACGGAACGCCCATCTTATTAAGGTGGTCGCCAAGGTATGCGGTGCTTTTCATTCGGTAAGTGAGGTAGTCGGCATCAAAAACCTCTTCCAGTCCAATAGCTATGGCTTCCATATCGCGACCAGAAAGTCCGCCATACGTGGTGAAGCCCTCGGTAATGATCAACAAACTCTTACACTCATTTGCAATGTCTTTGTCTTTAAGTGCCAAGAATCCGCCCATGTTTACCAAGGCATCCTTTTTTGCGCTCATCACCGCACCATCGGTGAGCGAAAACATCTCTTGCGCAATCTCTTTGTAGGTTTTGCCTGAGTATCCTTCCTCTCTAAGATGGATGAAATAGGCGTTTTCAGCCACCCTGCAGCAATCCAGCATAAACAGCACTCCATGTTTTCGGCAAATTCTACTCACTTCACGCGTATTAGCCATACTCACGGGCTGCCCTCCACCACTGTTGTTGGTAACGGTGAGGATGACTGCTCCAACATTCCCTGCTCCTTTTTCAAGGATGATTTTTTCCAATTTTTCCGTGTTCAGGTTTCCTTTAAACGGATGAATCCATGATGGGTCCGTAGCGTTTTCGATTGGAATATCTATCGCCTCTGCGCCCGAAAACTCAATGTTCGCTCGCGTTGTATCGAAGTGGGTGTTGCTGATAAAGGTCTTGCCCTTCCCGCCTACTAAACCATAAATAATTCGTTCGGCTGCCCGCCCCTGATGTGTTGGTAAAATGAATTCGAAACCGGTTAAGTCCTTGACTACGGCTTGCATTTTTAGCCACGATCGTGAACCGGCATAAGCCTCATCTCCATTGATAATTCCAGCCCATTGATTGGCGCTCATTGCACTCGTTCCGCTATCGGTGAGCAGGTCGATCATAACCTGATCTGAGCTTAATAAAAATGGATTGTAATCTGCCGCCTTCAAAAACGCGGAGCGTTCAGATTCACTGCTCAGTCGAAAGGGCTCCACAGATTTAATGCGGAAGGGTTCAATAATTGTCTTTTGTACCATCTTTTTCGGTGCCAAAGTTTCACCGTGCATAGTTAGGCAGTCGGACTTTCGATAACCATGACATTGGTCATGCCTTTGAGCTTCATTGGCGTTGGGATAACTAGCTAACGTTTAAGTAGCTTGATCGCAACTAAGATGGTTGGTGTTTGATTATTCTAATGGTCAAATTCAATTATCTCCTCCGCTGTTTCAGGTGGTTAACTGTTTTGAATTCCACCGTACTTTGTCAAATCAGCTTTGTTTCAAGTGAAATGATCCCCACGGCTTTAACAGCCTGAGGGTAAGAAGATATTGATTTGAAAAAGGGTTTTTAGGTGCATCGAATATGCTGTCGGCACTTACAAGCTCAGCCTATAAATCGTCCACGTTTGTTTCAATTCCATAGCGCCATTCCTTTACTACTACCGACTCCGACTTATAAGAGAATCCCAATTGGTATGAACTCCCTGCCATCATCGATTCAACAATCGGAGCTTTGACTGGAACCTGTGACGCCCAATCCACCAAGAAATTTGTTCCAGTTCCTCCTTGCTCCTTTTGTCCGTCAACTATCAGCCAAATCGATTGCAAGGGACGTAACTCCACCGCATGGTCCAAGTATTCTTTCAACATAACTCCCTCTGCATCATAGAATTCAACCCGATTGACAATTAGAATTATACTTATCGCTAAGGATTTTTGCGACACTTCCTGCTCCAAAGCCCAATATTAAAGCCGAATTAATCTTCTTTTCACGAAGATTAAAATATTCAAATGTTTTGTCAAAAACGGTATATAGACTCCCAAAGGAATAATTCACATGATTACCATCTAAGGTGAGTTTGCCCATGTTGGCTCGAACTTCTACACACGGAACGATTTCACCCTTTTCATGCTCAAAAACAATTGGATATACATAGCTGATAATTTTCTTGGCTCTCCGAATCATGTGCAAGTTTCAAATTAAAATCAAGCTGGCTGTTCGCCAGACGCGTGAATTGACAATATTAATCGCGCGAAAATACCGCATTATATATTGATTCTTAAAGTATTTCCCTTCGCGAGCTCTGATTTTTTTCAAAAACCAAAATCTTATACTGAATTTGTTTGGCTATTACCCCTTGTTACCGTGAACGTTAGTTTATCAAACCATTCTTCATTTTTGGCGAAACATTAATCCGGAATTTTCAGTTGAACCGATCAACTAAATGACGGTCTCAAGCAATTAATAATCTTTTCATCCATTGCCAAATCAAACTTCTGACCCTCATTTTAATCGAGTACTTGATGCCCATGTTAACCCGAAATAAAATAGCCAAATGGCTTCAGACGATCACTTTCGAGAATAACCCGAAACTTGCCTTGAATGTAAGACTACGGTGGTCAGCAAATCGCTTGATGAGTTCGGGTTGGATTTAGATAATCGATTGTCCCATTGACGATTCCTGTTCCGCAAACTAAACCATGCGAAAATCAAAGCTAAGAGCATCATCACCGCTGATATCAGGAGAAATACATATTGAATGATTCCAGATGCAATTGCAACCCCCACGCTTCGAAGAGCCAGAACCAGTTCTTGAAGTATAAACCCAGACCCTATTAGCAATAGAGCGATTTAAGTCCGTAAGTTAAGTGGATTTCCAGGTGGATTAATCGCCTTCGGCTCTTGATCCCAATAATGGATAAGTCAACACATCCTGAAATCCCCTGCTGCTAAGCAGCCTTGGTCTTTTTTATTTGCTTGCCCGCACAAGCAAGCTTGGCGGGCCGCAAATAAAAAATCCCACGCTCTTCAAGCGTGGGATTTCGGCTGCGGAGAGAGGGGGATTCGAACCCCCGTTACGTTACCGTAAACACGCTTTCCAAGCGTGCGCGTTCAGCCACTCTGCCACCTCTCCAATAGTTTTAAGGGACGCGAAAGTATGGAAATGAGACCATTATTTTTCTCCGCCCACAGTCGGATCCATTTTATAGGCTTTTTGGACGTACGCATTGCCAATTTTCACATGACCCATTTGTTGATGAAGAATACCCAAATTCAACAATATGCGCGCATTGGTTGTGTCAAGCTCATAAGCCGTTGTAAAGTTCGTCATGGCCGAATCAAGCTGCCCCGACATAGCGAATACAATTCCAATTTTCTGGTAAGCACTTGCATTATCCGGGTCCCATTTTCGAGCTAAACGTAGGTTCTCTTTTGCCTTTTCTAGGTCATTCAGCTCTTTGCCATAAACCTCACCTAAAGCTGAATAAATCTTCGATTTATTCTTTCCTTTTAGCAATTTGGTTAACAAAGAATAGCCCTTAATAGCCGTTTCAAAATCCTTCTTTTTAACAGCCACATTGGCCACGGCTTCCATGTTATTCAACATTCGGCTATCATATGGCTTAATTCGAAGTGCTCCAGCAAAAAAACGCACACTCTCTGCGTAATTACCCTGTTCAAAATAGATGTTTCCCAGAATGTCCAAGGGTGGATAATACTGCGGATAAATGCGCAAAGACTGAAGGCAATAATTTTCCGCCTCCTTCAACATAGCCATGCGTTGTTGTTCGTTTTTCTCCTTTTTAGCGCGATCGAGTAATTCGCTGCCCATTGTCATTTTGACTTTTGATGATCCATCAGAAGTGCCAACGTCCGCAGTCGCCAGGGAATAATCGTTTTCCCAGGCATAGTTTCGAACTATCGTCATTCCAGAATAAACGACAATGAGCGCTGCGGCCAACAACACGCCTGCGTTAATCCCATCCTTCTTTCCGAGTTTATGCACGAGGAACCAAGCGATTGGAAGCGCAAAGCCAAGCGATGGAATGAACAAGAAACGCTCATTCATAAAAGCCCCAATGTCAAAAAACAGGTTTGAAAAGAGGATAAACGTCCCTAAATAGAACAAGACGCTGTACCCTAAAATGCTCGCGCCCTTCCCCGAAATCTTTCGATAAAGCGTATATAACCCGAACCCGAACATGACCACATAAATCAGGGCTGCGGCCATAGCCAGCGGATTTGACCAATCCACATAGCCGCTGGACCCTGCTGCAAGTTCTTGATAAGTATGAAATGGATGAAATGGGTAATAATCGTGTGTTAGCGGATGAGGCCAAAACAAAAGCTTGATGTAAAGACCCATCGTAAAGAAAATACTCGCCATTTGTTCATCGGGCGTTGCATTCAAGTAGGGTTTATTCATCAGCTCCTTTGGCACATCGAGCATACTACCTTGGTCATCCAAAATAATCGTACGCAAGGCAAGGTAAGCGAACGTAAACACGACCATGGGCGCTATGGAAATGATGCTTTTCTTCAAATTTCCTTTTGGGAAAAAAATCAAGGTGAGTGGAACAACGCCTAAAAAGGTCACAGTCGATTCTTTGGAAGCTAAACTCAACCAAAACCATATTCCACTCATGAGCAAGGGAAGCGTACCTCCGCGTTTCAAGTAGTTAAGCAAAGCCGAAAAGCTAAGCAATGCAAACAGCAAGCTCATGATCTCATCGCGACTTTTTATGTTAGCGCCAACTTCGGTATGTGTTGGGTGAGCAAGAAAAATCATGGTGGCCACAACAGGCACTGTCCACCACCATCGGTCGCGGCTCTCGTTCTCAAAAATCTGTTGAAGGACAATCAACAGGATCACTCCCATGAACCCATAAAGCAAAATATTCACCGCATGGCTGACCATAGCGTTTTTGCCAAAAATTTGCCACTCAATGGCGTGCGTGGTGAGCGCCAAGGGGCGATAACGCCCTCCTTCTACTAGGTTTTTCTTTTTGCCAAAAAACCCTGTCATCATATCGTTTGTCCAAATCTCCTTGATGCCCGAGACGCCTTTTTTGGTGTACTCATTTGCCGTGATGTACAGCTTGTCATCTAAAGCGTAATCGAAGGAAATGGTGTTGGCATAGAGCAGCATGCCAAAGACAAACATGAAGAAAATGGCGTTCCAGTTTTGGCCTTCTTTTGGGTTCGCAAATGATGCCACAGCTTCTAATTCATCTAAGGCTTCAACTTCCTTTTTATGCTTCTGATATTTCTGTTTTTCCTTTCGCCCCATTTGGTTTTATGCAATCGACATTTCACCGCGAATATTGGAATTTAGATGCGCTTTTATCCAGACGGGGTCGTCACTATGGCCCAATAATACCATGAGTTTTGTTATGGCTGCTTCTAAGGTCAGGTCACTGCCACCAATAACACCCATTTCAAGTAAAGCCTGACTCGTGGCATATTTCCCTTGCTCCACTTTTCCTTTCATGCATTGTGTAATGTTCAACACAATCAATCCGTTATCAATTGCCGATTTCAACGCTTCTAAAAACCATGGCTGTTGACTGGCATTGCCAGACCCGAAGGATTGTAAGACCAGCGCTCGCTGATTCTCGGTGCCGATTTGAGCCAAGAGTTGCTCTTCCGAAATACCTGGAAACAGAGTCAAAACTCCGACAGATGCATCCAAATTGTGATGCACATCAAATTGCTCCGATTTGGGTCGAAATAGTCGGGCGTAGTTCACTTCAATGTGAACCCCAGCCTCAGCTAAAAGCGGATAGTTTGGCGAGCTAAAAGCCTCAAAGGCTTCGGCACTCACTTTTGTGGTTCGATTTCCCCGATAGAGTTTGTATTCAAAATAAATGGCCACTTCTTGTATGACAGGTTCGCCATTCTTTGTCAAAGCCGCCATTTCAACAGCCGTGATTAGGTTTTCGCGTGCATCCGTTCGAATCATTCCTATTGGCAACTGCGACCCAGTCAGAATAACGGGCTTCCGCATTCCATCCAGCATAAAGCTCAATGCAGAAGCGCTATAGGCTAAGGTGTCCGACCCGTGGAGAATGACAAAGCCATCGTATTTCAAGTAGTTTTCTTCTATGATGCGCGCCATTTGAAGCCAGTGCTTCGGTTGCATGTCTGAAGAATCAATGGGTTTTTCGAACGAAGCCGAGTCGAGCTTCACGTCCAACTTTTTGAGCTCAGGAACTTGATCCAGGATATGCGATAGGTTAAACGGTACCAAGGTTTTTCTGTCCTCAGCTTCCACCATGCCGATGGTGCCGCCTGTGTAAATGATCAATATGGATGTCACCGCGCGAATTTGATGGTTTTATCGAAATAAAAGCCCGCGGTTGCCATCAGTTGCATTCTTCCATTCAACATGGGGTTCATTGGAGCCCTTGTAGCATCCCAACCATCAGGGTAGATGCTCGTTGTGGCATCTGGATGATAAAGCGTCCGCGACTCAATTCTCAAAAAACCATTGGTTGTAGGTGCATATTCAAACCCAAACGTAGATCCAAAAACAGTCATTCCTGTTGCGTCCGTGGATAGTCTACTCGCTCCTGTGGTTGAATTCACCGATGGAGAATAACTAAAACTATTGATGTTGCTTTCATCGCTAAACACTTCACCTCGAAAGCTTGCTGCAAACTGGTCTGAGAAATGGTATTTAAACGTTGCAAGACCCGCAATCAATGGATTTGCTAGCCACCCGTTTGATCCAATTGGAGTAGTCGGTCGCCATTGATTTGCAACCGCCACATCTAAGCCAACTTGAACGTCCAGTTTCTCATAATTCCAATTCGCAAACATGTTCTGATAAATGAGATATCCATCGCGCAATTGACCTACCCTTTCCTGACCTGCCATGGCAGCGTAGCCCATGCCAAAATGATCGCCAAAATCATGCGAAACCAATAAACCAAAGGTTTTATAATCATTGTTGTCAATGTGCAAGTTGTATCCATTAATGGCATGCAATTCAAAATGCCACTCCGACTCCGTGTCGTAGCTTAAACGAGCTCCACTTTGATAGAAAGGTCCGTAAAACGTTCCCAGAGTGATAATGCTCATCAAATTATCCTTTGGTAGGAAGCTCTCCGTACCAACATGCGTTTTGAAAAACCCCATGTCGAGCCAAAGGCCTTTGGCTAATCTAACTCCGGCATTCGCTTCTTGAATGTTTCGATACGTTCCCGCCCAAGTAATGGCCGGAATATCGCCTGCGTGTAAAGTCAAAACGCCTCGCATTCGATTTGAGTTGTAAGCGGCAGTGAGCTGCGCGATGTTCAATCCGAAATTATTGTGGTATGCGCCAATTGCGTCATGTTGTTGGTAAGCAACTTCTTTTGCGTTGGTGTAATAGGAATAGTAGCCATCGGCATAACCGCCAAAACTCACTTCAGATGAGTCCTTTTCATCTTGAGCGAATGCTATAAAAGGGAAAAGTAAGGCTACTAGTGATAATGCTTTATTCATGATCAGAAAATTCTCGGTTAAATAATGCTCGGCAATTTTGTGTAGTGGCTCGGGCGATTTCTTCCACTGGAAGTTGATAGCATTCTGCCAGTTTTTCGGCAACTAATTTAGTGTAAGCCGGTTCGTTTCGTTTTCCTCGATGCGGCACAGGAGCCAAATAGGGCGCATCCGTTTCCAAAATCAAATGCTTCAGGTCGATGTCGCTAATGAATTGATCAATCATGCCATTTTTGAAGGTGACTACACCGCCAATTCCCAATTTGAAACCGCCATAATCAATGATGTGCTGAGCTTGCTCTTTCGTTCCGGTGAAGCAATGAAAAACGCCCGTCAACCTTTCGTCATTTAAGCGGTCAATAACTTCTAAGGTCTCATCAAAAGCATCGCGCACGTGAATAACAATGGGCAATTTTAAAATCTTAGCCCATTCTATTTGCTGTTCAAATGCTTCGACCTGGATATCCAATGTGCTCTTGTCCCAATAGAGATCGATACCTATTTCGCCCACGGCCACATATTTCCGCACGGGCTTAAATAAATGTTCGTGAATAACGTCCAATTGTTGCTGAAAATCGTCCTTGACCGAACAAGGGTGCAAACCCATCATGGGATGGGCGTGATAGGGCAAGCGATCGGCTGTTTTATGCAGCGCCTCGATGTATTCCACATCAATGTTGGGCATCAAAAAGTGCTGTACGCCCGCTTGTTTGGCTCGCGCGATCATGAGATCAAAGTCCGCATCAAAATCTTCGTGGTAAATATGGGTGTGGCTGTCAATTAGCATTCGAGCCACTAATTACATCAATTTTCGCAAAAGCAACACGCATCTGTCAAAGAATAACTTTTTTCAACCATCATTTGCTACAAACATGGGAGCAATCCGATGCCCTGATTCGGTTGAATTGGTGACATTCGCAGCATCAAAACCACTACGCGCATATTGATCGTTCGCTTCAGCTCCATTGGCGATATTGTAATGACTACGCCCGTCATTCGATTGCTGAAAACCCAGCTAGAAGGCGAAGTGGAGATTGATTACATCACCAAACAGGCGCATGTGTCCATTTTGGATTTGAATCCACACCTCAATCGTGTCATCGGCATTCAAAAGCATGTTTCAGAAGTGGCGCAAGTGCTTCGCGAGGCAAACTATGACTATGTTATCGACCTACACAACAACCTGCGGTCGAGGCAAGTCAAGCGAGCAACAAAAGCCTTGACCTTCACTATTGAAAAGCGAAACTTGGCCAAATGGATTTACGTGCGCACGAAAAAAGAATGGCTGCCTATTGGTCATTTTACCGAGCGCTGTATTGCGGCCGTCAAATCTTTAGGGATAGTTGATGACGAAAAGGGGCTCGATTTTTTTATTCCCAAGGACAAGGAGATTTCCATTCAATCTTTGCCAGAACGCTTTCATAACGGCTATGTAGCCTACGCCATTGGTGGGAAAATGGAAGGTAAAGTCCTGCCTACTCGAAAAATCATTGAGCTGTGTGAAAACATAGAAAAGCCCATTGTGCTGTTGGGTGGTAAGGAAGATGCTGTGCGGGGTTTTGAAATTTCGCAGCGCACCGAGCGCCATGTTTGGAATACATGTGGAAAGCTAGACTTGCAACAGAGCGCTAGCTTTATCAAACAAGCAGAAGTTATCATAACCCATGATACGGGGCTAATGCACATTGCTGCAGCTTTGGAAAAAAGAATCATTTCCCTTTGGTTTGCAACCACCCCTCAACTCGGTTTTTCCCCTTGGCGACCGGGATCTGGTTCGGTTATGATTGAAGCCGATTGCGAGAAGCGACCTACGAGCAAGCTTGGCAACCGCGGGTTTAACGATGGTTGTGTTTTTAATGTCGATTTGGAAAAGGTTGTGAAGGAGGTTAACGCCTAATCCAACTCAAGTTCTATCATCGGATCCCAAAAGACTTTCGTAAAATTTACCACCCTATCATTTTTGACTTCTACACCTTCAGCAGCCAATCGTTCTTGCATGGTAAAGGGGGTTTCAAAGTGCATTTTACCCGTTAGCAGCCCTTGGCTATTCACAACACGATGTGCCGGAACAGAAGGAATTTGAACATGGGCGTTGTTCATAGCCCAACCCACCATACGCGCTGAGCGTGCTGCGCCTAGGTATTTCCCAATGGTTCCGTAGCTCGTTACTCTGCCATGGGGAATGAGCCTTGCCACCTGATATACTTGATCAAAAAAGTCTTTTTCCACGAATGCAAATTGATCATAAAAATCGCGAATCATCCCTAATGTGCGGAAATTAGCGTCTTGACGACATAATTTCGCCAAATGGCAAGAGCCACTAGACTAACCTTAATCCTCGGCCTCCTACCTCTGCTTGGACTGACTCAAGCTGCGAAAAAGTCCATAGCGGCTACGCGCATTGAGCAAGCTCCGCACATTGACGGCAAGCTCGATGATGATGTGTGGAAATCAGCTCCCATCGCCAAAGACTTCATCATGTATGAGCCTGAAAATGGTGCGCCAGAAATCGAGGGTTTTGAGACCGTAATTCGCGTTTTATACACCGATAATGCCCTCTATATCGGAGCCATGCTCTACGATCCATCGCCCGACAGCATTTTAAAACAACTCACCAAACGCGATGTTTACAACGAAAACTGCGACTGGCTTGGCTTCTTCATCAATCCATACAACGATGGGCTGAGTGATTTCAATTTTTGGGTAACCGCAGCGGGCACACAAAGCGATTCGAAAACAACGGTCAATGGCGATGACTTTAGTCTCAACTCGGTTTGGAAAAGCGAGGTAAGCATTACCGAGAATGGCTGGATCATGGAAGCGGAAATCCCCTATATCGCTCTACGGTTTCCTGAAACTCCTGTTGCCGATTGGGGGCTCAATTTCATGCGCAGCATCCGCAGAATCCGAAAAACCTATTCATGGAATTTTCTCGATTTGGCTTCGGGCAATCGCTTGGAGTATCAATGCGGATTACTCACCGGAATGACGAACATCGACCCACCCATTCGGCTTTCA
>Ga0115566_10001877_pt1 | contig 17666 bp, 12 predicted proteins | sample COGITO_mtgs_1204_3_FD_87173 | JGI IMG/M metagenome (GOLD analysis project Ga0115566, IMG submission 87173) | Pelagic marine microbial communities from North Sea - COGITO_mtgs_120405 | ecosystem: Environmental > Aquatic > Marine > Epipelagic | place: Germany:Helgoland, sampling site Kabeltonne...
TAAGAGCTGAGAGAATACTCAAATCTTTTGAAAATCAACTTTCACAAGAATTTCTTACCCCAACCAATTTTCAAGATTTTATAGCTAATAAAGACAAAATAGAGAATCGGATAAAACATCTGTACTTCAGTAATTATTTAGAAAAATACAAACTAAAACTATACACTTTTGGGCCTAACCAAGAAATAATAGCAAGCAATAACCCATACACTTTCAGTGATTTAGACAGTGTATATAATACAAACACCAAACGTACGGCTAGTGCCTACTTTTTTCAGATAGACGACCCTACAAGCTTAAACGGCTATATCGCAAAATATGAAAACTGCAATCTTGAAGGACACTTTGGGACCACCTTTATTCTCTTGCAGCCACGCGTTGTTCAGTCCGAATTTTTATACCCCGAAATATTCGCCAATCAAAAGTCAGAGGAGACCATTTCCATGGATGATTATTCTTATGGTTTATACTTTAATCATGTATTAATTAGCCAAAAAGGAAATTTTCCTTACTTACTAAACAAGTCACCTCAGGAAGGCAATACAAGCCTATTTGATATAGGTAGCATACGACATCGTATTTTTAAAAAAGGAGCCTATACTCTGGTTATATCGAAGGCCGAAAATAGAATTAGAACTTGGCTGTCAATACTTACGTTTACGATTACTTTACTGCTTGGCATTTGCTTTCTAATATCCATAGGCACTTACACTATGATTGACAAAGAGGCACCTTTGGCTACTTCTTTTTTACCCGGAACCTCCACCCTACTCAGTGCACGTATACAAACATCGCTTACCATCATTTTGCTCATGGGACTATTGCTATCTGTTTACATCGTCATAAATATTGTAAAGGCAAGCTATAACAACAGTTTAGAAAACCAATTACTAAACACCGTAAAGAGCATAAATAGTCAGTTTCAAAACAAAATTGACCTAAAAGATAAGCTAGAAAACGATGAGCAGCGTACGCTTTTACTCAATCAAGCCAGTAGCTCGTACAACGTAGATATAAATTTATATGATGTAAATGGCAACTTGGTCAGTAGTACAAAACCGTACCTTACATCAAAAGAAATCCTCAGTTTTCAAATGAATCCAAAAGCATTTGAAGCGTTAAAAAAAGATAGAAAATCACAACTCTTAGCACAAGAAGAATTAGAAGGCTCTGATTTTCTAAGTGCCTATATCCCTCTTTTAGACAGCCGTAATGAAGTTATCGGATACTTAAACACACCATTTTTCGCTAAAAACCAAGAACTTAATAAGCAAATATCAAATCTGGTAGTTAATATCTTAAACATCTACTTTTTGCTAATTATAGGAGGTATTGTTTTGACTTATTTTATATCACGGCAAATATCTAAACCACTATTACTTATCCGCCAAAAAATAGCCACTACGGTGCTTTTGGGTGAGAATGAACAAATAACCTATAACCGCGATGATGAGATAGGACAGCTAGTAAAACAATACAACAAAATGGTCCTAGAACTGCAAGAAAGCGCTAATCAAATGCTGGAAACAGAAAGAGAAGATGCTTGGCGCGAAATGGCCAAGCAAGTAGCACATGAAATAAAAAATCCACTTACCCCTATGAAGTTAAGTGTGCAGCACTTACAACGTGCTTATGGCAGTGGCCCCAGCGAAAAATTAGACGCGTTATTTACGAAAACCAGTAAATTACTCGTCGAGCAAATAGATAGTCTTAGTAACATGGCAAGTGAGTTTAGTGATTTCGCTAAAATGCCAGAGGATAAGTTTCTATCCTTTAATATCTCTAAAATTATGGAAGGAACCATTGACCTTTTTAAACAATCTGAAAATATAGCGGTCAGAGCCAAAGTAGCACCAGAAATATATGTAAATGCCGACCCAGAGCAAGTCCGACGTATATTCAATAACCTCATAAAAAATGCTATTCAAGCGATTCCTGAAAATAAACAAGGTACGTTAGAAATACACCTAGTTGGCTTGAAAAAGAGCGTTAAAATTACTATAAAAGATAATGGCACAGGTATTTCAGAATCCCATTACAGCAAGGTATTTGTCCCTAATTTTAGCACCAAAAACTCAGGCATGGGATTAGGATTAGCCATTTGCAAAAAAATTGCTGAATCTGCAAACGGCACAATATCATTTATAAGCGAAGTTAATAAAGGAACCACGTTTACTGTAACGCTACCCCGAATTGAAAATAATTAAAATCATACTCGCAACTCTTTTTATTTGGGCATGTGACAAACAAGTTCAGAATCAAAATTTTGATCAAATAACAAAGAAGAAAGAATACACTGCTTTGATGTTTATGGCACCGGACTGCCCACTTTGCATGAAGTTGGCAACTCCTTTTTCCGCGCTATCTGACTCTTTCCCTAATGTACAATTTTTAGCGGTATACAGCGGCATGTATTATGACCCTATGGAAATAAATATGTTTGCTACAGAGACACAATTAAAACTTCCTATTTTTAGAGATTATCACTATGAAGTAGCTCATCAATTAAATGCGGGGATTACACCTGAATTTTTCTTGTTGGATAGCAACTCCAACGTTCTATACCAAGGTATGTTGGATGATAGAACAGAAGTAATAGGAACCTACAAACAAACTTGGAGCCATCATTACTTAAGAGACGCCATAAAGGCCAGCCTGGCTAAAAACCCAATTAGAGTGAAGAAGACTGACGCCGTGGGATGCGTATTAGAATACTGATTATTGTCTGATTACACAATCGCAATTGGTATCAATATAGCCTCGCTTACCGTCAGCTGTGACACAAGCGTCTTTAAAATTCATACCTAACTCAGGGCAGTCAAATCGCTTATCGGTTTCTTTAGTTACACAATTACAGTTGGCATCTACATAGCCTGTTTTACCATCTCTGGTTTTACACGCGTCTTTAAAGTTTAGACCTAATTCAGCACAATCAAATCGCTTATCGGTTTCTTTAGTTACGCAATTACAGTTGGCATCTACATAGCCTGTTTTACCATCTCTGGTTTTACACGCGTCTTTAAAGTTTAGACCTAATTCAGCACAATCTTTCTTATCCTTATCGTTATTTTCTCTTTGTTTGAGGCGGTCTCGAATATCCTTAAAATCTATTTTATCTGCACAACCAGCGTATAAAAATGCGCCTGCAATAATTAAAAGTCCTAATACTATTTTATGTTTCATAATGAGTTTATTAAATAACAAAAATAGCACAAATAATGAAAAACAGAGATACAACCTTATTTTTTGAGGTAGGTGCCTACGTGTCTAGCCTTTTTTTCTTCGTAGATATCATCTATTTTTACCAAAATCATAGTCTCTTCTACATCCCCGAAGTCCGGATTTATAGCGGTACCAAATGATTTCATGGTTGGAGACAAACTCATATAGCTATTGATAAGCGGCGGAATATTTTCACCACGTTCACGTACAAAACTGTTTAGTATCTTATGTGCTTCTTTATACTCCAAACCTGCCATGCTTTTTTTAAATACACTTATATCCGTGGTTATCGCTTGCCCGTTTATTGGCCGTGCTAACTCGTCTAGATCTGGAAAAAAATATTCCATGAAATACATTAGGGCATCACGAGCTTCGGTATTATAACTGGTATACATGGTGACTTTGCCTGAATAATATTTTATATGCGGAGTATCTACCACAATGGTCCCAAGCCCATCCCAAAGATTATCTAACGCAAAAATACCTTTGCGAGATCCCGCACTGGGCTGGAAGTTAGGCTGAACCCAACTTCTACCCAGTTCGACCGTATCTGCCAAATAATGCTGTTTAAAGTCCTCAGAAAAAGTAAAATAATGCCTAGTTGAGAGTGCGATAGGTTTGGTCCCCACTACCTTGGCACAATCTATAAAACGATAGCCTCCTATAATTTCCTGCGCATCAGGCGCCCATACAATTAACTGCTCGTAGCAATTCTCTGAAGTATCAAACTCATCTATGTCTAATGCCTTCCCCGTACCGCCACCTGCACTTGCAAATGTCATCTCGCGCAACCTCCCAATTTCTTGCATGACATTGGGGCTATTATGATGATTAACGATATAAATTTCGTTGTTACCCTTATTGGTTCTGCGCACAAATCTCTCTGGAGTTAACTCACTCTTAATCACTTCCAAGGGCAATGCTGGCGCTATGTAATCTAGGTTTATACTCACTTTGATTTTAGACTATACGCTTTTCTTTTTATGTCTTGTGCCAGTACTGTATCCTTAAGATCATTGTCTAAGTCCTTAGGGTAAATAGGCTTGCCAAAGATAATTTTTATCGTTGTATTTTTTTGCTTAAAAAGCTCATTTACTAAATAAAGCATTTCAATATTGGCCTGTATACCCAATTTTTCACGTAGGTTACTTAAGTTATAAAAGAAATTACTCAACTTACCATCAATGATTACGGGAACTATCGGCACATTGTGTTTTCTTGCTCTGGTAACAAATGTTTTTTTCCACTCTAGATCTTCTATAACGCCATTTTTACGGCGACTTACTAAACCCGCAGGAAATATTACTACGGACTCATCATTGGCAAGAACTGAATCTACATTTTTTAGCGAAGGCACTGCGGTAGCCCCCATCTTATTCACCCCTACAAAAATATCTTGCATAGGCTTTAAGTTAAGCAAAATATCATTGGCGATAAATTTTATATCACTTCTGTAATGGCTAAATTGATCGATAAAGGCAAGTGCATCCATGCCACCTAATGGATGATTACTAGCAAATGTCACCCCTCCTGTTTTAGGTGCATTTTCAATCCCTTCTATACTAGCCGTAATATTAAATTCTTTAATCACGTTACGGCAAAATTGCACTCCGCTAACACCTTCATTATCTTGAATAATACGGTTCACTTCATCTTGCCAGAGAATTCTTTTAAGATAATTAATTATAAACGTAGGAAGTTTTTTCAGTAATTTTGGGTTCTTGTCCGCAATAATCTTCTCTATATCTATAAACTTTTTTGTCATAAAGTTTGCGAAAATAGGCCATAACTTCACTTTAAGATTAAAAGCTGAGCCTCGACCTAGATTTTTTTTACATTTTAATAATAAATAGGAGTAAACCACCCTCAGCCTATACCCATTGAATGCTCGCCAGTGATCTACGAAATTTTACGCCGATTTTTTCGTCTGTCCAGATAACTATTTTTTATATCTTTTGATACCACCATACATCTATCTTTCAATCTGTTTTTTTCACAAAAACTGTTTTTATTACACGTCTTATTTTCCTGCTCAGCGCAGAGGCTAATCTAGAAATACTATATTCGGCACACTAAAATGAAAGAAGCTATTTTCATTGTATTAGCAGCGAGCTTGATTTGGCTGGCAGCCTGTACTCCACAAACCGACCTTACCTACACGCAAGATATTGCCCCTATTATCTATCAAAATTGCACACCATGCCATCGCAGTGGTGGTGCCGCACCCTTTCTACTTACTGAATACCAGCACGTCTTTAGAAAGAAAAAAACTATACTAGCCGTTACCCAAAGCGGGCTCATGCCACCATGGCCAGCTGACCGCATGTACAGCCACTTTTTGGGAGAACGATACTTGAGCGACTCTGACAAGGATAAACTAAAAAGATGGATAGAAGGAGGCGCTCCAGAAGGAGATGTATCCCTACTCCCAGACTTACCTTCATTTAATGAATTCAGTTTAATTGGGAAGCCCGATACCACTCTCTGGTTTGACAGTATTTTAATAAAAGGAGATAGCAAAGATAAATTTTATATCGCAACACTACCCATAGAATTACCCGAAAATAAATTTGTACGCGCTATGGAATTTTTACCCAACCAGAATAACTTGGTGCATCACATGAACGGTCGATTACTCAATTATGATGAGGGTAAAAAAGCAAACATCAAAAGCGGTGAAAGACTTCTGAATCTTGAAGCCGATGAAGACGAATATATTCAGCAATTTAATGCCCTAAATCTAGCTAATGACGATGGCAGCAGACCACCTCAAATTAACTCAGCCACAAACTATCTTCCCGGGGTACAAGCACAGTTATATCCTGAAGGAATAGGTGGATTTGCCATGCATAAAAAATCTATTCTCCTAGCGGACGATATACATTTTGGCCCTATATCTCAAGATAAATGGGACCACAGCAGGGTTAATATTTTCTTTAGTAAAACGCCACCCAAACGCCCAATCAATGAAGTTATGATGGGAACCAATGGCGTTAGTAAAATTATTCCTCCGTTGGTTATTCGTGCAAATAAAGTCACAACACATACTACTTTTTTGAAAATTCCTCAAGACATTAGCGTACTTACCATCAATCCTCATATGCATTTACTAGGCAAGAGCTTTAAGGCCTATGCACTTACCCCAAATCAAGATACCATAAGACTTATAAGCATCCCCAAGTGGGACTTTAGATGGCAGTACTTTTATACATTTCCTAAAATGCTAAAAATACCTGCTCAAAGCGTGATTTATGTAGAAGCAACTTATGACAACACCACTCATAATTACAACAACCCTAATAATCCTCCAAAAGAAATAAGAGAACGACTCGGCAACGGTGGTGCCGGTATGCGTACAACGGATGAAATGCTTCAATTTATCATCACATGGCTACCTTACCAAGTAGGCGATGAGAATTTGAGCTTAGAAGCTAAATAAATCTATGTTACGAGCCTCTTTTATCTATAATAAAATGGTTAAACATAGAAAAGGATAAAACCATAAAACGCTCTCATAGACCGCTTAAAGCTTCGAAAATCGTATTACTAGTAAAATGCATCTTAAAGGCCCAAAAATCACAAAGGCCCTTCTTGGTATGTATGCAATAGTTTTACAATAAACCCTTGAGCAAAGTTTTCATACTAACTTCTTGACTTATAATATGCTCTAGTTCAGCGATTGTTACACGGCGTTGTTCCATACTGTCTCTGAATCTAAGTGTTACCGAATTATCCGTTAAACTATCGTGATCTACCGTAATACATAGTGGTGTACCAATGGCATCTTGTCTTCTATAACGTTTGCCAATAGCATCTTTTTCTTCATAGAAGCAATTAAACTCTAAGCTCAAATCTTTCATTATTTTCTTAGCAATTTCGGGTAAGCCATCTTTTTTCGTTAATGGTAAAATAGCACATTGATAAGGTGCTAAAGCCGCAGGTAATTTTAATACTGTTCTGCTATTACCTTCTCCCAAATCTTCTTCTTGCAATGAATTACTCATGAGTACTAAGAACATTCGATCTAAGCCTATACTGGTTTCCACCACATACGGCACGTAACTCTCATTCGTCTCATTGTCAAAATATTGAAGTTTTTTACCTGTAAATTCTTCATGTTGCTTTAGGTCAAAATCAGTACGAGAGTGTATACCTTCAACCTCTTTAAATCCAAATGGGAAATCATATTCTATATCCACCGCTGCATTAGCATAGTGCGCTAATTTTACGTGGTCATGATACCTGTATTTACCCGCATCTGTGCCTAAGTTCTTATGCCACTTTAGTCTGTGTTCTTTCCAATACGCATACCATTCCATTTCAGTACCAGGACGCACAAAAAATTGCATTTCCATTTGCTCAAATTCTTTCATGCGCATGATGAATTGACGAGCAACTATCTCATTCCTAAAGGCTTTACCGGTTTGTGCTATACCAAAAGGAATTTTCATCCTGCCTGTTTTTTGCACGTTGAGGTAATTTACAAAAATCCCTTGAGCTGTTTCCGGTCTCAAGTATATTTGACTTTCGCCATCGGTAGCACTCATTTGTGTGCTATACATCAGATTAAACTGACGAACATCTGTCCAATTTTTACTGCCACTCAAGGGGCAAGCTATCCCCAATTCAATGATCAGATCTCTAACTTTATCCAGTTCACCACTTTCCAATCCTTCTTTTAACTTGGCGTCAATTTCTGCAATCGTTGCATTGTTACGCACTATGTTAGGATTAGTGGCTACAAACTGTGCCTCTTCAAACGCATCACCAAACCTTGCTTTAGCTTTGTCTATTTCTTTTTTATTTTTAACCCTGTATTTTTCTTGATATTCCTCTATCAGTACATCTGCTCGATAACGTTTTTTTGAGTCTTTGTTATCAATCATAGGATCACTAAAACCATCCACATGGCCACTGGCTTTCCATACCTTAGGAGCCATAAAGATAGAGGCGTCTATTCCTACAATATTTTCGTGCAATTGCACCATACTCTTCCACCAATACTCTCGTATATTTTTTTTAAGCTCTACTCCATTTTGACCATAGTCATAAACGGCAGCAAGGCCATCGTATATTTCACTACTTGGGAAAACAAAACCGTACTCTTTACAATGGGAAATGACGTTTTTAAAATGCTCTTCGGACATATCTAATAAGTTGACGCAAAATTACCTATCAAAAATTGATAGCCTAACATATATCCACTTTGATTACGTAAATGTGTATAGCGGACACATATTTCAACATCAATCTCATCATTTTTTACAGATAAGTAATAAGATCTGACTGTAACTCAGAATTACAATCATCTATTTTTAAGAATAATAGTTTTCTTTTGCTCGATTGAAATTAGTTAAAACAGATTTCTTAAAAAATGCGGGTACGCTATTTAGCGGTTCGTTGATAGCGCAAGCCATTGCTTTTGGAGCAATGATTTTTTTGGGCAGACTATATAGCCCTGTTCAATTTGGTGAGTTTGAAGTTATATTTAAACTAAGTGCGGTTATCATAGCGATTGCAGGCCTGCGATATGAACTCGCCATTGTAGTAGAAGAAAACACGACCCACGCGCAAGAAATTACACGACTTACTTTATTGATAAATGCAGGAATCAGTATATGCCTTGTTTTATGCGTCGCGTTGTTTAAAAACCAAATCGCAGGTTTACTCAAGTTAGATAATGTAAATATTCTTTACGTTGTCCCCTTTATAGTTTGGCTAAGCAGCAGTACAGAAACGATAATAGGATGGCGTAATAGAAACAAAGAATATGCTACTATTTCAACCAATCGCGTAGTGGCTTCCTCAAGCAGCGTTGTTTACAAACTAAGTCATCCCTATCTTTCTATAACCGGGTGGAACGGACTACTCGCTGGACATATTCTGGGACAAGTGATTCCACTAGTTCAAATCTCTCGAAAATTGCCATTTAGGTTGTTTAAAACTACTCGCCAAAAACTGATTACCGTTTTTAAGAAATACAAATCACTGGCCTTGTTAAGCTCACCAGCTGCACTCATCAATATTCTGGCTACTAGTATGCCTACTTTCTTCATTACTATTTATGACAGCACAGAAGCTACCGGTCATTTCGCCAATGCCTACAAGCTAACTTATTTGCCCCTTGGGATGATAGCTGCGGCTTTAGGACAAGTTTTCTTTGAACGCATATCACGTACTAAAAACAACCAAGAAGAGACAGCCCAAATGGCACACCAACTTTTTAACTTGATGTTTGCTATTGCTATAATTCCAATCGTTATACTGGTTGTATGGGGGGATAATATAGCTCCATTTATACTCGGAGCTCAATGGACAGAAGCAGGAGAATATATTCAAATCACCATACTATTTTACTTTTCTATGTACTTAACCACTTCGTTTTCAAGCGCATTAGTTATTTACAATAAGCTAAACGTTCAGCTGGTATATAATATCATATTCTTAGTAGGCACCTTTTCAGCACTGTATTTTGGATACACCGTAGGAGGAGATACAAAACACGCGCTTGCTTGGTTTGCTGTAGTAGGTGTCGTATTACGCCTTATTATTATTAACTATTTCTTTTATCTCTTTGGTAAAAACTTAATAGCAAAGACCATATTTGCAATACTAATAACCACTTTACTTGTATGGATCGGTTTTGGAATAAAAGAGGGATTTTAATTGCAACACATTGAGCGTACTTAAAAAAATACTAGAACTGCTAGATGATAATTTGCTAAATGCAATTGTAAAATGGCTCTGGCCACAATACAAAAGGCCAAGATTTGGCTACATGAAAAACTATCAAGTATTACAACGCTACTTTATCTCACAAAAAATATTGCGCATAAACGGCAACGTGCCCTGGCCAGCAGATTTTAGAAGCAGGATTGTAGGTTGTGAAAATATTGTAAAAGGTATATGTTGTGACCCAGGAGATAATCCAGGCATATACATAAATGCTACCGGAGGCTTAAAACTAGGCAACAACGTAAACATTGGGCAAAATACAATAATTACAACTACCAACCATTACAAATACGACCACCGTAAAACCAGCTACACCAAGGGGGTAATTATTGGTGACAATGTATGGATTGGCGCTAATGTAAGCATTGTAGCAGGCACAACTATTGGCGATAATGTGACCATTGGTGCAGGCTGTTATATTTCCGGTGAAATACCCAGTAATCAAACCGTCATACTAAAGGCCGAGAATCTGAACATCATCCCCAAAACAAAAGACTATGAGTGGGATTGCACGCAAGACGAATTGGGTTAGTTTTTCAGATACTAAATTGCTACATCCTAACCCTTATACCTTAAAATACTTTAATAAATATTTTTTACAAAAGATATATAGCTGAACTAAATAATAATGTTAGTTTTGCAGTCCTTTTTTAAACAAACTAAATGGCAAATCACAAAAGCACGCTAAAGAGAATAAGAAGCAACGAAGCTAAAACAGCTAGAAACAAGTATCAGCATAAAACGGCTAGAACTTGGATCAAAAAAGTACGTCTTTCTGAAGACAAAACTGAAGCTGACACTGTATTGCGTGAGACTTTTTCTAAACTTGACAAACTGGTTAAGAAAAACATCATACACAAAAACAAAGCAGCTAACTTAAAAAGCAAACTAGCTAAGCACGTAGCTAGTATAGTTTAACTTTAGTTAAAAAGATATATTTTTGAAGCCTTGACGAAATCGTCAGGGCTTTTTACATTACACTTTTTCTTGACAGACTATGTTAGCATAAAAAATTGGGCCGAGGATGATAAACCTCGCGAAAAACTTACCTCCAAAGGCAGAGAAAACCTAAGCAATGCCGAATTATTAGGCATACTTATAGGTAATGGAACCAGAAACAAATCAGCAGTAGACCTGGCACGTGACATTTTACAACTCGCCCAAAATGATCTTGCCAAGCTAGCCACACTAAGTGTCAAAGATTTATGCAAAGTGAATGGAATTGGCCCCGCTAAAGCAATTACCATAATAGCTGCCATCGAATTAGGCGGGAGACGCAAACAAGCATTAGAAGCAACTAAATTCATATCCAGTAGTAAAGACGCCTACGCCTATTTTGGACCACTGCTGCAAGACAAACAGTACGAAGAATTCTGGATACTTTTACTGAAGCAAAACAATGCTATAATACGGGCACACAAAATAAGCGAAGGGGGCATGACAGGCACCGTAGCAGATCCTAAACGAATTTTTAAAGCTGCACTTGAAAACAATGCAGCAAGAATCGTTCTGTGTCACAATCACCCCAGCGGGAGTCTCAAACCAAGCGCAGCAGACATTAAATTAACCGAGAAACTGGTCGCTGCAGGAAAACAACTTGATTTAGGCATTTTAGATCATATTATAATTAGCTATAAGGGGTTCTACTCTTTTGCAGATGAGGGCATCATCGAATAAAAATAAGTAAGATTTGCACAAGTTATCAAAAACAATAGGTTTTTATTTTTTTAACAATCTCATTATTAAGGAGTAAGTAGTGGTAATAATTATATAACGATTTAATGATTATCACCTAACTGTAATATTCGGCGATTCCACATAGATTTGTTAAACTAAAATTAAAAACTAAAATTATGCTAAAACGAATCATTTTACCCGTTGTAGTGCTTGGCTTTCTTTTGCTCAATACGAGCAGTTTTGGTCAAGGAAACACTACATCTTCTATCACCGGAGAAGTTAAAACTAAAAGCGGTGCGCAACTTATTGGAGCAGCAATAGTTGCCGTTCACACACCTTCTGGCACCAAATACGGGACTATAGCACGTGAAGATGGCCATTTTGACTTATCTGGACTAAGAATTGGCGGACCATATACCATTACGGTGTCGTATTCTGGTTACGCATCAGATAAAGTGAGCGATGTGTACTTACAGCTTGGACAATCTTACAAATTCAAGGCGATTCTCGATGAAAACACCAGTGCACTTTCTGAGGTTATTGTTGGCGCTGCAAAAAGCGGACTTAACAACAGCCAAACAGGAGCTGAGTCAATCATCGATGCAGATCAAATTAACAATTTACCCACCGTAAGTAGATCGATTGCCGATTTTGCGCGTACAAACCCGATGACATCTGTTGACGGAGACAACGTACTTTCGGTAGCAGGAAATAATAACCGTTACAATTCTATCTTTATAGATGGAGCTGTCAATAATGACGTATTCGGACTTGCAGCTTCAGGAACAAATGGCGGTCAAACTGGTGGATCCCCAATATCTCTTGACGCAATTGATCAAATTCAACTAGTAGTAGCACCTTACGATGTAACTATTGGTGGATTTGCAGGAGGCGGAATAAATGCGGTAACTAGAAGTGGAACCAACAAAACAGAAGCTTCGGTATATTCTCTAACAAGAAACCAAGGATTAGCAGGTAAAACACCAACTGACAATGCTTCTGTAACTCCTGAAAAATTAGCGAACTTCTCTGCTAATACTTTTGGAGCTAGAGTAGGTGGCGCTATCACTAAAGATAAATTATTTTACTTTGTTAGTATAGAAACTCAACGTCAAACCACTCCTCAGCCTTTTAACTTTGCTGATTACACAGGTACTTCTTCGGCTTCACAAATAGATGCTTTCCGTAGTAAATTAAAAAACGACTATAACTACGATGCAGGTGGGTACTTAGATAACCCAGATGAGCTTAATTCTAACAAAGTATTCATTCGTTTTGACTATAACATGAGCGAAAAACACAAGTTAATGGTGAGACATAGCTATGCATATAATGAACAAATTGATGCGAATCGCTCTTCTGCCAATGCCATCAATTTCTATAATAACGGCATTTTCTTCCCAAGCACTACTAATTCAAGTGCGGTAGAATTAACCTCACAGTTAAGCAGCAATAAAACCAACAACCTAATCCTGGGTTATACTCGAGTAAACGATGATAGAGATCCAATGGGCGAGAATATGCCATATATCATCATAAGAGACGGCTCTGGAAATATTAATGCAGGAAGTGAACAATATTCAACTGCCAATCAGTTAAAACAAAACGTACTTACCCTTACAGATAACTTTAAAATATATAGCGGTAAACACCAATTAACTTTTGGCACACACAATGAGTTTTACAATATGTACAATCTGTTTGTTCGTCAAAACTATGGAGTATATACTTTCGATAGTCTTTCTGGTTTTATGAATAATCTTTCTGCTAGTGACTACGATAGAGGTTACTCATTAGTAGACAATAAAACTGGAGATGGCTCTAAAGCTGCTGCAAGTTTTAACGCGATGCAACTTGGCTTTTACGTACAAGATGAATACGCTGTAAATACTAAATTAAAATTAAGTGGCGGTCTTCGTGTAGACATCCCTATGTTCCTTACTCAGCCTACCGATAACCAAGTATTTAATGAAACTACTATCGCTACATTAGAAGCTGCAGGTAAAGACTTAGCAGGCGCTAAAGCTGGACAAGCCCCAAAAGCTCAAATTATGATCTCGCCAAGAATCGGGTTTAACTACGATTTGAACGATGACAATAAAAACATAATAAGAGGTGGTACTGGTATTTTTACAAGTAGAGTTCCTTTCGTATGGCCAGGAGGCATGTACACCAACAACGGTTACACTGTGGGCGGTGTATTTAACAAAAAGATACCTTACAATGGCGATTGGCAAAACCAACCAAACGCAACTGATTTAGGTGCTACAGATGCTGTTCCAAGCGGAGAAATGAACCTATTTGTAGACAACTTCAAATACCCACAGGTATGGAAAACAAGTATCGGTTACGACAAGGCATTAAGTAACGGTTTTAAAGTAAGTTTTGAGGCATTGTTTAACAAAACATTAAACAATATTGTAGCATACAACTTAAACGTTGCTAATAGCACTACTAACTTAACTGGAGGTCCTGACGATAGAGCGTTATACAACAGAAGTGCAGCACTTGACAAAGCATACTCATACATTATACTTGTAAACAACACAAACAAAGGTTACTCTTATAACCTTTCAGCTCAAATTCAAAGAGCCGTTAAAGAAGGTTTATCAGGAAGTCTTGCCTATACTTTTGGAGAGTCTAAATCTATAAATGACGGTACTTCTTCTCAAAACTCTAGTAACTGGAGATATATGGAGAACGTTAACGGTAGAGACCAATTAGCCGTTAGCTACTCAGATTTTGACATGGGACACCGTATATCTGGTTTTGTAGGATACGCTAAGTCTTACAGTAAAAACCATAAAACGGGCGTTTCGTTCTTCTATAATGGACAGAGCGGCAGAAGATTCTCATACATCATTGCTAACGGTAGCCGCATGACTAACCAGAGCAGTGACAATAATGACCTGATATACATTCCTTCTTCTTCAAGTGATATCAACTTAGTGGACTACACTGCAAACGGTGTTACAGTTACAGCTGATGAGCAATGGGCTGCTTTAGACGGCTTTATCCAAAATGATAAAGGTTTAAATAACAATAGAGGCGATTATGCAAGTAGGAATGGTTCTAGACTCCCATTTACTTCTATTATTGATTTTAGAGTATATCAAGATTTCTACATCACGTCAAATGGCAAAAAACATGATTTACAAGTAACTTTTGATGTATTTAACTTAACCAACATGATAAACAATGAGTGGGGAAGAAGATACTTTATAAGCAATGATCAGTATGCGCTATACGAGTTTAAAGGTTTCAAGACTGGCACTACTACTCCAGAATACTACTTTAAGCAAAAAGCCGATAATAAACCGTATACTGTGGACGATAGCGGTATCAATAGTTCAAGATGGCAAGCACAAATAGGGGTAAGATACTCATTTAACTAAAGATCTAAAAACCTAATTTTAAAAAGGAAGGCACAAAGCCTTCCTTTTTTTATAACTACTATTGAAATCACCATGTATCAGAAAATAGTTTGCTGTTTAGTATGCTACTTTGCCTTAGGTAACGGTTATGCACAAGACACCCTCAAAATAGCGTTTGGATCGTGTAACGATGAAAAAAAATCACAAGAATTTTGGACATCCATCATAGCTCAAAACCCAACACATTGGTATTGGCTAGGAGATATTGTATATGCCGACACTGAGAATATGAGCGAATTACGTAAGATGTATTCACACGTCAAAGAAGATTCTAATTACCAAAAATTAATCGCAAAAACTAAAATTGACGGCACATGGGATGATCACGACTACGGGTTAAACGACGGAGGACAAGAATTTCCTAAAAAAGAAGAGAGCAAAAATGAACTACTGCGCTTCTTGGATTTAGAAAATAATTCAGAATTAACAAGTCACAAGGGGATCTATCACTCTTCCGTGATAAAGACCTCAGATATGAATATCAAAACTATATTCCTAGACACGCGTACATTTAGAACTGCGCTGCAGTCCAGCTCCATAAAAGGGAGAAGATACGATACTATTAATGTTGGAAGCTTTTTAGGTGAAAAGCAATGGATATGGCTAGAAGAGCAGTTACAGGACAGCACCATAGATCTTTTTATTTTAGCGAGTAGTGTGCAGGCATTGGCTATAGATCAAGGTTACGAATCATGGGGAACCATGCCCCACGAACGCCGAAAATTACTCAAACTTTTAAAAGACAAACCAGCTATCATACTTAGTGGCGATAGGCATATTGCCGAAATATCCATGACTCAAAACGGGAAATATCCGCTATACGACGTCACTTCAAGCGGTCTAACACATACATGGGGTACGTATAGATATGAGCCTAACAGCCATCGCGTAGGAGGACAATTTGCTGTGAAAAATTTTGGTATGCTCTCCGTGTACAAATCAAATGATATCCTTTACGTAAATGCTGAACTACTCCAGATTCCAGATACAACCGTTATAGAAAGGTTAAAAATACCCTTCCCGACCCTAAAATAATTTCAGCTGCTTCTTCAGCTTGCTTGGCGTAAGGTTATTTAGGTCAAATACAAATGTGATGCGATCTGTAAATTTAGATAACGATGACGTTTGTATTAAAACCCCATTAGTACCATCTTGATAATTAGTAATATCAGAACTTTGAGCTAAGTTAAAAAATATCTCGAATCTATCTTTTACGATCTCAACTTCAAGTCCCGCATTATAAATAAACTTTGATCCTGAACTATTCCAATTTTTTGTTGCGATATCATCAAAAAGTACAATCTCTATATAGGGTTTAATGGGTAATTTACCTGGAAGAGGGACTGTTATTCTGCTACTCACAAGCCACTTATTAGATGAACTAATTGGCCCAACAAATTTGGAAGCATTCCCATTTATTTGATTCTGAAACAAGCCGTAAGTCGCATTTCTATGCATTAAATAATCATCAAACTTATAATCGTAATACCCTGCTTTGTCAACCCCTCCTAATTGGTTATTGTACTGGTCTGAGTTACTTTTCTTGAGCATTACAGCACCATACACTCGAATTTCTAGTGGCTTGTCTTGTATTCCAATATCTAAACCATATCGGTAAACACCACTTATTTTAGCAAAGTCAGAACCATTTACATTAGCACCTTGATTAGCATAAAATGAATCTAACCCAGAATTCGATTGCACCTTTTTACCAATAACAACGTCATTAGTCAATCTACCATATTCTATATTACCCACAAATGAAGAGCCATTAATCTTACGCGCATTTTTGGCTGAATAGGTTAACGTCATAAAAGAATTACTGCGCAATTTAGAAAAAATTGGACCTGGCAAAACGTCGTTAGAAATGAAATCAAACTGAGGTTTAAAGAAAATCTGATCAACTGCCAACATTACATTTTTAGAGATTTGACTACGCAAATTTTTCTTCGGAAAATGATAGACCACATAAGGATTAACCTTAAGATAACTGTAATTAGCTGGTGCATACCCATCATTAGAAAGAACTACATTATCAATCCTGTTCAGAAAGCTAAATCGCTTAGCATTCACTCCAAATTCCATGTATTGCGATGGCTTTTCTAATGTCTTGACATAGATGACCCCAGCCGAACCTGTAATCACTTTTTGTTCAAACGAGTACATAGGCATCACGTAATATTGCAATGCTTTGTCACTTATGGCGTAATTATGAAGCCCTACTCCTACCATCATCTTATCATAGGCATTCCATCCCAATGCAGGAACAACATAGATTTCCTTCTTTTCAGGCTTATCTACGCCTGTAAACGCTTTCAGTTGCCACTTAGTCATACTCGCATTGTTGCCTTTAAATAAATCTATTGTTTCGCTCTTAGCATCAATGAGCAACTTGTTTTGATTCGTATCAGAAATCAGCATTGACTCACCTGACTTGAGCATATACCATGTCACTTCTTTTTTTTCAACACTACTCGTAGATTGAATTGGAAACGGAGCCGTTATACTGGATTTATTGGTCACATGATATCCCTCATTATGATTGCTAATGGCAAAATCAAGCTTGCCTTCCATGTTAATTAAATCATTAAAAAACCA
>Ga0115566_10001884_pt1 | contig 17597 bp, 17 predicted proteins | sample COGITO_mtgs_1204_3_FD_87173 | JGI IMG/M metagenome (GOLD analysis project Ga0115566, IMG submission 87173) | Pelagic marine microbial communities from North Sea - COGITO_mtgs_120405 | ecosystem: Environmental > Aquatic > Marine > Epipelagic | place: Germany:Helgoland, sampling site Kabeltonne...
ATTTAATAATGAAAACACTGAGATTACATTGAACGATGTTCAATCTATTCTTAATCGTTATGGAATTAAAGCACCAGTTCATAATTTAGAACTTTATAAACGTGCTTTTATTCATAGTTCATATACTAAAAGGTCTCAACACGAAAATCTGGCTAATAATATTACAATCATGCCTTGCCCCAATGATTGTTTAAAACTAAAAACCAAATCAAATGAACGCCTAGAATTTATTGGCGATGGTGTTTTGGAATTAATTACAAAGTATTATCTTTATCGACGCTTTCCTAAAGCCGATGAAGGTTTTATGACGGAGAAGAAAATTGCTTTAGTAAAGAATGAACATATTGGAAAATTGGCGTATGAAATGCATATCAATAAATGGTTAATTATTTCTAAATACGCAGAGGAGAAGAAAATCCGAACGAATTTAAAAAAATTAGGATGTTTATTCGAGGCATTTATTGGGGCTTTGTTTTTAGATTTCAACAAGATTTCCGTCAATGATGAAGAGGGCTGGTTTAAAAATGTTTTTGTTACCGGTCCTGGTTTTCAAATGGCACAAATTTTTGTAGAGAGTGTATTTGAAGCACACGTTGATTGGACTAAAATTATTAATACTGATGATAATTTTAAAAATATTCTTCAGGTAAAAATTCAAAAAGAATTCAAAACAACACCTGATTATTTAGAAATTAGTCATACGATTGAAGAAGGATATGAAATGGATGTTATTTTACGTATAGGACAACCTATTCACGCAATGAAAACAAGTGATATTATACCTTTTGAAGAATTTGGTTCCTTTCAAAAAATCCAAGAAAAATTACTGGAACAATCGTATGTCTTTGTGTTTTTGGGGAAAGGTATTCATAAAATAAAGAAAAAGGCAGAACAAATCGCAAGCGAAATCTCTATTAAAAAGATTGATAAAATGTAATACAATAATTTCAAACTTTTTAAAAAGTTGTATTATATAAGACATGGCTGCTCTTTTAGCTAAATTAAAACTAAACAAACCACCTGCGATAAAAAAAGATATGGAAATTAATATAAGAGGTAACATAAATGCCAAAAAGGTAGTTCAGAAAAAAAAAGAAGACGGAAGAGATAAGGAAGAAGAGGCCGATGAAGTTGATGCGGCTGATGAGGACGAAATTCAAGAAAAACAAATGAAAGGTGTTAAAATTATAGATGAATCTAATAAAAAATTTGATAGAGATACTTTTTTAAAAAGCTTTAAGAAAACAAAGGTAATAAATACACTTTTACCAATAGAGCCAATTGTTGAGGAAATAAAACCTATACCTAAAACTATAAAACCTAAAACTATAAAACCTAAAACTATAAAAACTAAGGGACAAGAGGACGAAGGCAAAGACGAAGACGAAGGCAAAGACGAAGGCAAAGACGAAGGCAAAGACGAAGGCAAAGACGAATTGCCAAAAGAAAAAGAAAAAGAAAAAGAAAAAACAAAAACAAAAATTACAATACGTCGAACCAAAAAACCAAAGGTTGGTGTGAAAGAAGGACCTTATTCGATGATAACAATTGGAGATGCTGATATTGAAACGCGTCTTAAAAAGAAAAAAGAAGCACCTATTGTAATTCCGGCATCATCTTATTATATGGATAATCGTAAAGTATTTGTCAATTTTATGTCCTTGTTATTCAGCAAATATAAAAAAGATTTGGTAGATGAAGCTGCTGCACCAGCTAGTTGTCCTGGCGAGAATGACGTTAATGAGTTTTCTTTAATGACCCATCAAAAAATAGTCAAGGATTATTTGAATTTATATACACCTTACCGAGGATTATTACTTTATCATGGTTTAGGATCTGGAAAAACATGTTCTTCTATTGCTATCGCCGAGGGCATGAAAAGTAATAAGAAAGTCATAATTATGACACCGGCTTCGCTTCAAGTCAATTATCGCGAAGAATTGAAAAAATGTGGTGATGAATTATATAGGAAAAATCAATTCTGGGAATTTGTAAATACTAAAGATAAAGAACCTGAAATAATAGAAACATTGTCAAATGTATTATCCATCTCAGTTGAATATATTATTAAACACGGAGGTGCTTGGTTAGTGAATATGTCAAAATCTGCAAATTATGATGACTTATCGCCAAGTGATAAAACAAAACTTGATGACCAAATTGATAAGATGATTTTGCATAAATACAAATTTATTAACTATAATGGATTGCGCATGTCTAATATTACCGAAATGACAAACAATAATACCATTAATCCATTTGATAATGCAGTTGTTATTGTAGATGAAGCACATAATTTGGTTAGTCGCATTGTGAATAAACTGGGTAAGAAAAAACAAAGTATTCCTATTTCACTCTATACATTGCTAATGAAAGCTACAAATGTAAAAATTGTTTTATTGTCCGGAACACCTATCATTAATTATCCGAATGAAATTGGTATTCTTTTCAATATATTGCGTGGAAATATCACTAGTTGGTCCTTAAAATTAGACATTCGTGAACAAAAGCAAATTAACACTACCTATTTACAATCATTGTTTAAAAGTAGTATTCTTGGAGGAAATATACTGGATTTTTTAGAATACAAATCTTCATCAACTACACTAATTATAACTAAAAACCCATTTGGATTTGTTAATAAAACATCAATGAAGGATAATACATATGCTGGTATGAAGTTGGAAATTGGAGAACGTGGTGAAATTAATGATGCTACCTTTATAAAATTGATTACTGCGATTTTGAAAAAAAATAATATAAAAGTGAAATCGGAAGAAACTTCAATGACTGAATATAAGGCTCTACCTGATACACTCGACCAATTTAAAGAAATGTTTATAATGGATGATGGTGAACTAAAAAATATGAATATGTTTAAAAAACGAAGTTTGGGCTTAACATCTTATTTTCGTAGTGCTCAAGAAAGTTTGATGCCTAGATATAAAAAGGAAAATCCTTCTGATTTTCAGATTATTAAAATTGAAATGAGTGATTTTCAATTTGGGGTATATGAAGAAGCACGAGAACAAGAACGTAATCAGGAGAAGCAAAATGCTATGAAGAAAAAACACAATCAAAATGTGAGTGATTTGTATGAAAGCACTAGTTCTACTTATCGTATTTTCTCTCGTGTGTTTTGTAATTTTGTTTTTCCCAGACCTGATATTTCTCGACCTATGCCTGACAAAAAGGACAAAAAAGGCGAGGAAATTAATTTGAATGAAGCGATAACAAATAAAGTTATTAATGAAGATATGATAGATAATGTTTCAGAGAAGGAGAAAAAAAATCGAGATGAAGCATTTGACGAGGATGATGCTGGTGATGATGCTGGTGATGGTGATGGTGATGGTGATGGCGATGCTGGCGAACGTGGAAACATTTCATATAAGGAACGAATACAAAATGCTCTTGGTGAGTTAAAAGCGAATAGCGACAAATATTTAACACCAGAAGCATTACAAACCTATAGTCCAAAATTTTTACATATATTAGAAAATATTAAGGACGAAGAACACGAAGGTATACATTTGCTTTATACGCAGTTTCGTGCATTAGAAGGCATTGGAATTTTGAAACTTATATTAGAAGCTAATGGATTCGCCCAATTCAAAATAAAAAAAACAGGAGAAACTTGGAGTTTGAATATATCAGAAGATGATATGGAAAAACCAAAATTTGCATTGTATACTGGTACTGAAACTCCAGAAGAAAAAGAAATTATTAGAAATGTGTTGAATAATGCGTGGAAATATGTGCCTGATTCGATTACAAGTAAATTAAAGGAAATATCTCCAAATAATACGAGAGGAGAGATTATTAAATTATTAATGATTACTTCATCTGGTGCCGAAGGTATTTCTTTAAAAAATGTCCGTTATGTCCATATTACCGAGCCTTATTGGCACCCTGTTCGTATTGAACAAGTTATTGGTCGCGCAAGACGTATTTGTAGTCATCAAGATTTACCTGAAGAATTGAGAACAGTACAGGTATTCTTATATTTAATGGTATTATCGGAAAAACAATTAAGTAGTAATGATACACTTGAGCTGCGTTTAAAGGATAAGAGTAGAAAAGATAATACCACGCCTGTTACTACAGATGAAGCATTATATGAGATTGCCCATATAAAAGAAGAGATTTCAACAAATATATTGAAATCAGTAAAAGAAGGATCTATCGACTGTATGTTGCATTCAAAATCAAATAAAAGTGAAAACTTACAATGCTTTAGTTTTGGAACAACGGATACTTCTAAGTTTGCTTATGAATTAAATTATCAAAATGAACAATCTGACGATATAGCTGAAAAAAATAAAATGGGGAAACAATTTGAAGGTTTTAAAAAAATAGAATTAGATGGTATTAAATATGCTTTTGATCCAAAAACTAAAAAAGTATATGACTTAGATAGTTATATGATTAATAATCCTCAACACGTTGGTGATTTGAAAAAAGAGGGAGATAATTATAAATTAGAATTGTTTGATATATAATTTTATTGATATATCATTTTATTGATTAATGATTCTATTTCTATTTCTTTCGCACGGACAAAATAAGATATATATAAAATCTTTTAGTTCTTCTAGAACTCTTATGATTATTAACATATTTATAACCATTGAAATAAAATTGCTTACATAATATAAATTTAAATAATAATTAACACAAATATAAACGATATTGTATGATAACATAATGTAACTGACTGATAGAACCGAAAAGTAATAATATAAAGAAAACAATAAACATTCGTTTGATGTTAATATTTTTTTAAAATAATTATACATTGTTGTTCTAACTATTTTTTTCATACAACAATCCTCTATTATTAATTTAATACGTTTATCTACATTATTGTCTAGTATATCTCTGTTTATATTGTACTCTTGTCTGTTCATTGCTAATGTGTTATAATGTTAATAAAAGTAATAATATTCAATTTTATATAAAATCATTCTTATATAAAATCATTCTTATATAAAATCATTCTTATATAAAATCATTATTGCTTTGTCAGTAAATTAAGAATTTGATTTTGTTTATCTAATATTTCTTTTAACATTTCACTTACAGATGTTGTTTCACTTACAGATGTTGTTTCACTTACAGATGTTGTTTCACTTACAGATGTTGTTTCACTTACCGACGTTGTTTCACTTAATATCTCTTGCGTTTGTATGGCTTCAGTTTTTTGTATCGGATTCGTGGATTTCCGTTTTAATAAAGCCATAAAATCATTTGATTCAGATAAGGCTGGTGCTGGTGCTGGATGTTGTAGTTTTTCATCTTCAAAGTAAACCCTTTTTTTTACCTTATCCAATTCATTTATATCAAGACTAATATCATCTCCTATTTTTAATTTTGTTTGTTCTATATCATTTTGTGATTGACCTGAGGGATTTATCCATTTTGTTGCTCCTTCTTTATCTTGAGTATTTAACACATTATTTAATTGTTTCTCTCTTAATGCAATTTGCGCCTGAAGAATTTTATCCATTTCACCACCAATTGGTGAATCTAGTTCATCAGAAAAATCTATTTTATCAGGAACTGATGTATTATTTAAATTGTCGAATTCTTTTTTTTTATTTGATAGTTCATTGTCAAATATTTTTTGACGTTGTTGTGATAATTCTGAAGCATTGTATATATTATCCATTTGACCAATGTTGTTATTGTTATTGTTTTTATATGATTCAATCTCTCTAATCATTGTGCTTATAACAACTTTATTCAGATTTATTAAATTATCACTTGGTACTATTTTATTTGCTATGTTATCTATTTGTTTATCAAACATTTCTTTTACTATCGATGCTTTTTGTTCAGGTATATTTGTAAATGTGCCATTTTCTATTAATAATGACCATATTAATCCCTTATTAGATTTTGAACCAAATTGGCCTTGTAAATAATTGTTCATGTTCATGTTCATGTTCATGTTCATGTTCATAGTATAAAAATCATTCTATTTTTATATTATATTTTCACATTATCTTAAAAAATCTTTTATGTAAATTAAATTACAATTCATCATTGAAATATTTATCACGCATATTTTCCATCGCATCATCACTTATTTTTGTTTTCTTAAAAAATGTATAATCGTGAACGTCTTTTAATAGAGTTACAATCAAATATAATGAATACATACCGCACTCTGTATTACTTTCTTGATGAATAAAAGGAGCATTTTGGTCAAATTTCAATTCTAATCCATTAGGATATTTTTTTGTAGTAAGGTTCAATCCCTGCGATACAACACGATTACAAAATTGTTTTATTTCCTTAGGAATTTTTGTGCCATTACTATCAAAGAAAAATATAAATTTCTTTTTTATATCAATAAATAAAGATATCCAATGTGCGCCACTTTTATCGTGCGGATCAGTATTGAAAATAATTCCTATTTTGGTAATACCATCATCTATAAATTTCGATAAATCAAATTTACATAAATCATCCCATACGCATTTATCATCATATATGTGTTTATCAAAATCAATTGGCGTTGGGCCAATAAACCGAAAACATTTATATGTATGCTCATATTGTTTCATTACCTTTTCAATGTCATTGCTATTTAACCACGTATTGTGATTTTCTTTCCATTTAGATGGAGACTTGGGTGCAAATGTATATTTTATCATATCATCATCTAAATTATTCTCCATAAATTTTTGTTTTAACCAACAACTTTCTGAATGACACGCATTTTCCATTTTTTTCCTTAAATTTTCCCAAATTTCTTTTGGATTTGTCGCTGTTATTTTTGCCTCTTTATGACGAGCATTCCATAAATTACGCATTTTAATTAATGCGTCTTTTGTATAACAACTGAACTCTTGCATTTCGTCATTTGTTTTCGGAGCACATTGATTTTTCTTAAATTTTTTATTTTCCCCACCCTTACGATTACGTGTCTTGATGTTATTGCGTGTCTTGCGGTTATTACGTTTTTTCACATAACGCACTTTTCGTGTTTTATGATGTTCTCTTTTACGCATTTTAGTGCGGTTTGTTTTTTTATGTTTCATATTACTAATATTTGGTTAGATAAATCTTCTACCTAAAATTTATATTTTATTTCCTTGAATTATTTTTGGATTTATTTTTGCCTTTTTTGGCTTTACCCCCTTTGTTTTTAACTCAGGCGTATTTAAATTTATATCTATAATATGCGGTATGATACGCACATTATTCCCTGATACATCTTTATCATTAACTGAAATAACATAATTATTTAAATTTGGAATTTCTATTTTTTTTCGCATCATAATATCATTTGCCTCGTCAATTGTTTCTAAATTTTCACAAACCATTTCATTTAAAATATCTTCAGGAGATTTATTATTTTCATTTATTTCATTATATTCATTATTCTCAATTAAATGTTGACTTTGAATGATATCCTTTTTATCAAGTTGTTCAAAATATTTTATAAATGTTCTTACATATATGTTGTGTATTTCATTAAGTTCGTTCGTAGGTGGCTTTTCATCTCCCTTCAAAATATCTTTAAAGAGAGATATTATTCTTTTTTTATAAAATTTTATTTTTTCACAAACATCAACTTCTTCCTTATATATATTTTTACGTTTTAATGTGCTTAAATACATTGGATTTGTGAAAAATTCTAATGTCGCGTTATCCTCCATTTTTCCAATATTTATCTCGTTGTCTACTTTAACTTCGTTGTCGTTGTCGTTGTCGTTGTCGTTGTCGTTGTCGTTGTCGTTGTCTACTTTAACTTTAACTTCGTTGTCTACTTCCATTTACATAGTATAATTTATAATTTTTATTATGTAAACGTGATTTTTACTTTATTTCTTTTAATTGTTGGCGTGTGCAATTTTCAAAGAAATTATCACCCATGTTTTTAGGGCAGGGATTGAACTCTTCAAATTGTTGTTTTTCAAACAGATAAGGAAAGGGTTGAAGCGCTTGTTCGGGCTTTTTGGGGACATCTGCTACATACATATCACTATTTGATGGAGGAATATATGCGGATTGGCACGTATTTCGTTGAAGACCAAAAAATTGGTTTCTTAATTGTGATTCTTTATTGATATTTGTCACGAATCCACCCCAAGGAGCTTGTGCTGTTCCAGGATTAAAGGTATGTTGCGTATTATATATCGGTTGTTGTTGAATTGGCACTGTCGGAAATTCACGCCGGTCGACCATTTGCATTGTTGAATATTTGGTTGATACTGGTCTTATACCAAATTGTGCCTGTAAATTACTAGATGGTATATTTCGCTGAGATATACGATTATTTAATTCTTCAGTTCGGACACTTCCTTGCTTTATGCGCTCCATATATACTTAAAAAACATTATTATTCTAAATGATAATGTTTTTGTAATGTTGTACACTATTTATTTATTTGTTAATGTTTCGTTTTGTTTTTGTTCGTATATTGCGTTTTTTACGTGTATCTGCGTTTCTTTCTCTCTTTAAAAAATCGTCTAAATTAGATAATAGTTTTTTACTAACTACCTTATCTACATTTCTTTCATCTACACCTTTTTTGGCAACTGTGTAATTATATTGTTTCATAAAATCTACAATAAATTTTTCAAAGTCGGTTTGACTCACTGGTGGCCCATTGTATGTTTTTTTATTTATTACCATTTTATAATATCTGTTTGCCATTTCATCAAATGGTAGAGAACAATGATAAGGTTTAATATTTATGTAATTTACATTTTCCTTGTCCATTAAAGGATGATACAAATCATCTATAAAACAAAATTCTGTATGTTCTTTAATGTTAGCACAACTTATTAAATCTTTTACGCTTTTATCGTGGCTTGTTCGTTTAGGTTCTATTTGTTTACCTCTTATTTTATAAGCACCTATAATATGATCAAATGTTTTATACCCTAATTTATTGTCACAATAGTCACTGATCATTTTCACCCAACTTTTTGCTCCTTGATTATTGGTATAAATAAAGGTTTTGTAACATATCTTCCTCTTCTTCTTCTTATTTATGAATTTTAAAATATTCAACATCTCTGGCCTGAAAAATTCTGGGAATACATCAAGCGCTTCAAAGAATTTATCATCAAACAAATTATGACCATAAAATTGTTCTAATGCGTCCCAGAAAATTGATAGTTCTGTAAAATATCCAAGCGTTTCGTCCAAGTCAAATACAATTATTTTATTTATTTTTCCTTTATTATTTTTCATTTCGTCTAATTGTGTATTAATATACGATAATATATTCTTAAAATAAAAAAATACTGGTAACAATAATAACATTAACAATAACAATATATTTTTTTTTATCCATTTTTTTACTAGATATACATTGCGTATTATATACCCTATAATACGAACCATGGTCTATAATATATAGTTTAACATATATATTTTTTTAGCTAATATATATAATTAGAAATATATCAAAATGACGACAAGGAAAACAAATTCTACAAAAATGCGTTTAAATGATTATAAAACTATTTTGAAATTTTATAAAATGGATACAACAAAAATGTCAAACAAACAAATTAAAGAAAAAGCCGAGCATTTATTAGCCGTAAAATTATGTAAATGTATTAAAAGTATACCTGGACCGAAACAAACAACTAAATCATCACCTAATGAAAAACGGGCTATTTCTATCTGTTATAATAGTGTTATAAAGAAGAAGAAAATAAAAATATTTAATTTCAAGTGTAAGAAAACCGCCAAATTATTGAATAAAAAAGGCACACGCAAAGTGTTTATTGAGAAATTGTATACATAATAAATACAAACAATATCGTTTATCTATTTCATTATTATTCGTAATCTTTTGTATTGTATATTGTTGTAGAATAATATACAATGAGTATTATTTCATCGAGTATTATTTCATCTAATAATAAGATTTTTAATAATAATAATATATCAAAAATAAAATTAATATTATTAACGCTTATTGTTTTTCAAATCGCATTGATTCTGGTTCAAGGATTAAAAGGATTTCATAAATATTTTATATTAAAAGAAAAAAATCTGATCGAGCGTTATGGCGAAGGCAGTTGGGTTGTTATTACCGGTGCTTCAAGCGGTCAAGGATATGATATGGCTCTAGCATTCGCCGAAAGAGGATTTAATTTATTAATGATTGGTTCTAAACGCACGGATGAAACAGAAGCATACATTCATACAACTTACCCTTTAGTCAAAACAAAAGTGATTCACAAAGATTTCCGGAAAGCATTTGAAGATGATTTCTTTAATGACATACAAGAAGCATTTGATGAAATAGGAGATAATTTAGCTATTCTCGTAAATAATGTCGGTCATCGTGTTGGATGGAACCCTTATCACGAAATGGACGCATCATATATCAAAGACGTTATTGCGACTGGAACGATTGTTCAAAGCCGATTAACACATATGGTTATTCCTACTTTTATGAAACGTAAACAGCAGGATATTAAAAGTGCTCTTATCAATATTACGGCACAATGTATGCACCCTAACTTCTTATTTGGACTTACTTTATCAAATGAAATTAGCGTTCCTTACTTGAGTGTCTATGAAGCCGCGAATGCATTTGGATTTTATCAAGGAAATTCGATATTCAAAGAATATGAAGGGGTTTTTGACATACTGAATATAACACCCGGTGCTGTTATAACAAAAAATACAGAATGCTTATCTAATACGATGTTTAATGTAAAAGGCGATGCGTTTGTGAACCAAATTATGAAGATGATTGGAAATGTCCAAGGACATACGTGTGCTTATTGGGGTCATGCTTTATCTAATTATCTCATTAATCTTTTACCCAATATTAAAGATAAAATGCTGAAAAAAGTCGGCGAAACAATCGCGGATGATTTTATGACTAATGTGTCTAATCCAAATAAAAAATCTTATCAGATTGATAAGGGTGCAGGTGCAATAGATAATGTGGAAAAAGCAGAAGAGTAATAATATGATAATAATATGATAATAATAATAATAATATAATAATAATAATAATAATAATAATAATATAATATATATGAAAACTAGAAAAAATAAAAACACACGAAGAAAAAAATATATAAAGAAAACATTATATAGTAGAAGAAAAACGAGGATAACACGTAAAAAAAAAGGTGGTGATGGTGGGTTTTTTTCTAATCTAAGAAAAAAAAGAAATATTTTAAAACAATTAAAAACCAATATAAAGAATAAAAAAAGGGATATAAATATTAATTATTATCAGCCTATACTGAAATTGGAAAGAGAAATTGAATATGACCGCGTTCAAGCGAATCAGGATGGTTTTTATTTTATAGCTGATCAAACAAAAAAAAAAAAAAATATCTTAAATTCTTTACTCGGAAATGTACAAGCGATGGAATATAATATTACTTGTCAAAAAGAATATGAAAATATAATTAAAAAGCTTGATAATAAACTAGACTATGAACTAGTTACATATGATAACATTTTAAAATTATGTGAAAGTGAAAAACCAGAGGAAGAAGAATTATATATTTATTTACAAAATAAAAAAATGAAACCGATTAATAATTCACAATTCTCAGTCAATGATGATGATGATTATGATTATGATGATGGTAAACCCGGCAGTATTTATTCTGGTGATTCATTGCCATCATCATTACCAGAATAATAACAATAATCAAATTAAAAACGATATGGTATTACTTTTCTAGGTATTTCAATGCATTTAATATTACTTGCTCTTGGTCATTGAGTTTTTGAAATATGATTCCTTCTGAAAGTTTGGTTTGAAAAATCATATTCATTCTATTTTTACATTTAATATGAATATCGTCATTTATTTCTTTAATATCGCATACAATGCCTCCATTCGTAAGTTTAATAACTTCAGGATTTTTTAATGATATCCAGCGAATATAACCACCAAAACGTATATCTTTTAAATCATCAATATAGCGGTATAATTTCAGTTTCTTTTGAAGTGCTACTAGTTCATTTCTTGGTAATCGTAATTTCTGTAATATATCATTTTTGTTTTTTGCAATTATTGCCATATTTAAATCAACAATTCCTTCATTATTATCGTTATCCAACGCATGTAATAATGATTCTATATCCATTATTACAATATTCTATCATATTAATTTTTATATTGATTTACATTAATATCATTTTTCAAGTGTTTACTGCATTCTTGTAAACATAGTGCTAATGAGGTTGAACTATGAATAGGATTATCTAGATAAATCGCATCTTTAATATCATTTAATATTTCAGATACTAAAAATAAAAATCCCCCAGATGTATCAGCGTCTTGAAGATATAATATCCATTCTGTGTTTTTTTTAATAACATTCAATGCTCGCTCTACAAGGTCTTCTTCCTCTTTAATTGGCTCCATTTTATAGTAATAAAAGATTATATTTATATTAATTTACTATATATCTTATATATATATCTTATATCTTATATATATCATATATCTTATATATTATTATATATTATTATATATTATTATAAAAAATTGATTTAAACTAAGATATAAAAATAAAACAATATATTAAATAAACAACATGTCTTCGCCCAATACAACAGGTCAATTCGTGCTACAAATTGTCGGAGTTACTGATGGTAAAGTATTAAGTCGACCTTCTCAAAAACATATTATGTGTGAAGGTCTTGCGGATGTTCATATAAATAAAAAGAATATTGATGTTCTTGCTTATTCACCATCCCTTGGGTGTGATGGATTAGTTGAGAGTGATATGGATGTTCTTGTTGCGCCATGTCCGCCAGATGAAGAAGATATTGATGTATTGGTTTCTATGGGAAAGAGTATTGAGCCTTTTACACATTCGGTCTTCTTATCTATTTTCAGGGAAGAAAATGACATTGTTGAACAAAAGCCTGTAAAATCTACATTATTTAATAAAATTGCGCCGATACCAATTGTTAATGAGGAAGAAGAAGAAGAAAAAAATGTATTACCTGAACGTGATGTGATTGTGGTGCCTGCGTCAGATCCTAAACCAGTCGAAAAGGTTAAAGCAAAGAGAGGGCGAAAGAAAAAGGGGCAGGATGAGGCGGCGGCTCTTGAAAATATTGTCATTACGCCTACCAGCACCAGCACCAGCACCATCACTCCTTCTAAAATCATTGAATTAAAACAAGATGGTGACAGCGACGATGAAGAAGACGAAACTGAAAACGAACAATGTATTGCAGTAAATCCAAAAATTGCGATTGAATTGATGGAAAGTGTTATTGAAAAAAATTTAATGAAAAAACTTCAACCAGTAACAAGATTTAAACGCAACATTCATATCTTTTTAGAAGGCAAAGTTGATTCAGTTTTCAGTTTTGTTGGATTTTGTGATGATGGCATTCCATTTAATATGGAAGTAAATAATGTTCCGTGCGCTGAATACGACCACGGAGAACGACCAGATGAAACTGGTCCTGGAAAACCTTGCCCAACATCCAAAAATAAATTCAATAAAAAAACAGCATATTTTCCGGACAAATGTTGTAAGAATACGAAACAAATGATTAAACGCATTAAGGACCTAATAACTATTAAAAAGGAATCAGTTACACGATGTTATTTATCTTACATTGTTCAGCGTACAGATATTGACCGATTTCAATTTTCATTATATAATGATGAATATAGAGATGCAGTGATTGAAGCAGTTGAAGCCGGTGTTATTATCACCCCAATTGTTATCAGTTGGACTCGCGAAGGTATCGCGTTATTTGTTACAGATGAAATTCCGGTTGTTTATCCAACGCATTAATCATTCTTCTCTATCTTATGTAAATTAATATGTAATTAATATGTAATTAATATGTAATTAATATATAATATGCATTCTATATTATATATTGTTGTTGTTTATTTTTTTATAGGGTTTTTTTCTGATGTTATATTAAATTATTTATCGCGTCAAACATTTTCACCTGATTCTATCAAAGCATTAAATGTATATTTCATGAGAAAAAGTAATTTATCCCCTTTTGTAAGAGATATTGTTTCAGCGATTTATGCTGGATTAACTATTGTTGTTATTCTATTTATAACAATGTTCATATCCAACATAGTATTTGAATTTAACCATCCTAGAAAAATAAAAGAACTTATAAAATTCATGATTCTTGCTTTTCCAATTGGTTATATAGCTGATGTTATTATTTATCATATTGAATTATTTGGACCATCGTTAAATCCTTTTTATGAAATAGCTGGAGCAGGGTTTTGGGGCGCAATAGCATTTCTTTTTGCGATTAGCGTAAGTTATATTTTTTTAAAAATATAGTTTTTATTCTTCATTCATTACATTTTTTCTCAAATAAATGTTTATTAATATATTTGTGAATATTGAAATAAGTCAATTGTTCATCATTTGACTCTAATTTAAATAATAGTTTTAATTGGTCATCCATTTGAATATTTTTTCGTTCAATAGTGTCTTGAAGTTTATTATTGTGTATGTATTCAGTAATATATTTTGTAATTGTTGTTCGTGGAGATACGCTATTGTGCGGTAATTTCATAAAATCACACAATTCATTTGACATTTTTTCGCAAACATTGAACCCTGTAATTTTCTTTTGCTTTTTATTGTCAATTTCACTTTTTTTTGTCTCCTTTGCTGCATCTTTTGCTGCTGATGCTTCTTTTGCCGCTTCCTTTGCTTCCTCTTTTTTGATAAGTTTATTGTTTTTTTCTAATGTTCGCAATTGTTGTTGTATATCAGATAGTTGTGTTTTTAATTTCGTTAGGTTTTGCTGAATTGTGCTGAAATCAATTTCGACTGAAGGCGCATTTGTCTCAATAATTTCAAATTCAATAGCCTTCTTATCAATGTCATTTTCAATAACTGGGTTCATTGTCTTCTTATGATATATAGTATAAATTATATACATTTAAATCAATTTTATATTTTGTATAAAATATAAAATTTTTGTATTTTTGTATGCCGATTATAAAACTAGATTTATTATTTATTATTTATTATTTATTCAATCTCAATTTCAGGCTGGCGTTGACGAGGAGGCTTGCTTTGGCGAGTCTGAGGACGCGACGCAGGCGCAACAGATTCAGCTCGTCGTCGAGGGACAATCATCCACTCCGATTGGTCTGCCTTCTCGAGTTGAGGTCGGCGCGATTCTTGGCGTTGAGGGCGTTGTTGCGGCTTCATGCGTTGAGTGCTAGAAGTCGCAGGCATAGTTCGTTGAGCACGAACTTCATTGCGCGTTTCACACATCAACTTTCCGTTGTTAACTCCACGAACACCGGTTGCGTGAAGGTCAATCGTTTCCTTGCCTTCTCGGACAATAGGCGAAATACTAAATTCTACATATTCGCCTTGAACCAAATACTTGTATTGCGATTCTCCCACTCGGATTTCGCTGTGATGAACAAAAATATCACGTTCTTCATTCGTCTCGCAATCACTCACGCTAATAAAGCCATAGCCCGCCTTGTTGTTAAACCACTTAACACGTCCGTTGGTAGAAGAAGCTGCTGCTGTTTCAGATGCCATTGTTCTAGTATACTCTTATATGGTCTATTATCTTTAAGTAATTACATAATATTAATTATGTTTTGTATAATAAAATATATTTTTATAACGCTTGTTAACATATAACTTATCAACATATCATTGACAAATTATTCAATACATTACATATATAACTATAATTTGGCTTATCTGTAAACCCTAGATTTCGTGCATACATAATTATAAGCATGAATTCGCTTATTGTTTCCGTTGACCATTTTATTTCTTGTTTGATCGTAACCACATCTTTCATCGATTTCTGGTTTTGCCAAGGCAATATACCATGATATAAAAACATCATTATATAACCAAACGATTCTATATCATCTCTCCGACTACTAGTTAATCCTTGATGCGTATTTATACTCATATAACGCCGTGTTCCAACAATATCTTCATTCGTTTTTAAAGAATAATGTCTTTGTTTTTCATCTAAAAAACTTTTGGCTAGTCCGAAATCTATTAAATATATCTCACTTATATTTTTTTCATTTGTTTTCAATAAAAAATTAGCAGGTTTCAAATCACGATGAATAATGCCTTTTTCATGGATTTCTTCGATAATTTTCACCATTTGCAAACTTAAATGAATGACGACTTTTAATGACATTTGTTCCCCATAACTCAAGCGCACATCTTCCAATGATTGTTCTAATAAATCCATTACAATGTAATTATACTGCCCCTCTTTTCCTGTCTCGTAGAGAGATGGAACATTTTTTATTCCATCTATTTTTTCATAAATTGATATTTCGTTTATAAGATAAGGCACATATTCTGATGTCATTATTTTTATTGCAAATTCTTTTGATAATCTCTCTTCACCTTCATTTTTTGGGTTCTTATAGGTTGCCGAGTATATCTTACCAAAGGAACCTTCCCCTATTTTTTTAGTCAGCCTATACTTATTGGCGACAATCACATTTGACATTTATATACACGGCGTTTATTTTTACTCTAATACTCTATTTATATTAAAATTGATTTAGAATATATTTAAGAATATAATGTACCTGATATCATTTGAAAATGGTTGTTATTTGCAATAAGAACATGGATGATGCCTCCTTTGACGTTTACCTTAATACAATTCGTGATTATATTCCTGAACATATTAAACTCAGTGATTTTCAAAAATGGGCTATCAAAGCTATTATGGAAAATGATAGTGTATTAGTTACAGCACACACCGGTTCTGGAAAAACATTGCCGGCCGAATTTGCTATTCAGTATTTTACGAATATGAAGAAAAAGGTGATTTATGCTTCACCAATTAAAGCCTTATCCAATCAAAAATTATATGATATGCGTCGTAAATTTCCACACATTTCATTTGGTCTTCTTACTGGAGACTCGAAGGATAATCCGGAAGCCGATGTCCTTATTATGACTACTGAAATTTTACGCAATACTCTTCTGAATAAAAAAATTAATACTTCGTCTTCGACCGAACACAAATTGCCTTTATTGTTTGAAATGGATTTTGAGAATGAATTGGCGGCGGTCGTTTTTGATGAAGTTCATTACATCAATGACGCTGAACGTGGTTCAGTATGGGAACAATCTATTCTATTGTTGCCGCCACAAATTCAACTCATTATGCTCTCAGCAACAATTGATCGACCTGAAGATTTTGCAGGATGGATTGAGACAGAAAAGGGTAAACAATCAATGGAACGTATGATACCTGAAAAGAAAGTATACTTGGCATCTACAAATGAACGCGTTGTTCCATTAACGCATTACATGTGGCTTTCTGCGAATGATGGTCTTATTAAAAAGGCGGTTAAAACACCATATGAAATGAAATTGGAAAATATTCGAAACACGCCATTACAAATTGCTAGTTCAAATGGAACATTTTCCGACGAAAATTATCACAAAATGAATGACGTGCTTAATTATATGTCTAAAAATAGAACACATATTAAACGTCAATATGTTCTTGAAAGTTTATTGCGGTATTTGAAGAAGAATGAAATGTTGCCGGCGATTTGTTTTGTCTTCTCGCGAAAACACGTAGAGCAAGCCGCAAAAGAAATCTCGTTTAGTTTA